>LSQX01161653.1_pt1 | contig 13803 bp, 11 predicted proteins | sample 654561 | NCBI WGS metagenome assembly LSQX01 (sample SAMN04489861, study PRJNA283612) | anaerobic digester metagenome | isolation source: 4 biogas reactors fed with cattle manure at either 37C or 55C with and... | place: Denmark: Kongens Lyngby | collected 2014 | reverse complement strand
CGAATACGCGTATCCTCAGTAATTTCACCTTTATCATTAAAAGGTACATTTAAATCAGCACGAATAAAAACACGCTTATTTTTTAGTTCGCCATCTTCCGCCAGGGAAGAAAGTGTTTTAATTTTAAACATCAAAGAGCTCCAATACAACAAAAGCGGCATTCAATAATTGCATTGAAATGCCGCTTTTAATTGAGTGATTTTTTATATCATCTACAAAACCAAGACCTGATTACTTAGCGTTCATCAAGGCTACAGTATTGTCGAGCATGCGCTGAGAGAAGCCCCACTCGTTGTCGTACCAAGCCGACACCTTGACTAAGCGACCCGATACCTTGGTCAAGGTCGAATCATAAGTACTTGATTCATTAGAATGATTAAAATCGCTGGAAACCAACTGCTCATCATTGAAAGCTAAGACCCCCTTAAGAGCGCCTTCGGAAGCTTCTTTGAGAACTTGATTAATCTCTTCAACAGTCGTATCACGGCTAGCGATAAATGATAAATCAACCATTGACACATTAATGGTTGGCACACGCACCGCATAGCCATCTAGCTTACCATTTAACTCAGGCAACACTAGACCTAAGGCTTTAGCAGCACCGGTCTTGGTTGGAATTAAGTTCATGGTAGCAGAACGTGCACGACGTAAATCACTATGACGAACATCTAATAATACTTGGTCATTGGTATAAGCGTGAATAGTTGTCATCAAACCGTTTTCTATACCGATGGCATCTTGTAAAGGCTTAACTAATGGGGCTAAGCAGTTAGTAGTGCAAGAAGCTGCTGAAATCACTGTGTGCTCAGCCTTTAGAACATCATGGTTAACGCCATAAACAACCGTCGCGTCAACGTCATCGCCACCAGGAGCAGAGATAATAACTTTCTTGGCGCCGGACTCTAAGTGAACTTTTGCTTTTTCCTTGCTGGTAAATGCACCGGTACACTCCAAGACCACATCAACATTGAGCTCAGCCCAAGGTAGTTCCTTAGGATCACGGGTCGCGAATAAGCGAATACGATCGCCATTGATCACAAAATGGTCATCGTCCAACTGCACATCGGCATTAAAACGACCATGCGTCGTATCGTATTTTAATAAGTGAGCATTGGTCTCGAAATCACCGGACATATTGATGGCCACAATTTCAATATCATGCTTTTTGTTATTTTCATAATGGGCACGTAAAACATTACGTCCAATACGACCAAAGCCAGTAATAGCAACACGAATAGTCATTTTAATTATTCTCCCTGTAAAAGATTCTTAACGGCTTCAACCACTTTTTCAGCGGTTAAACCAAAATATTTAAATAGCTCACCAGCTGGCGCTGAAGCGCCATAAGTATCAATTCCGACGACGGCACCGTCACGACCTACGTATTTGTACCAGAGGTCCGAGCTACCGGCTTCAACTGCCACTGTTGGCAATGCTCGAGGTAATACGCTATCACGATAAGCTTTATCCTGACGATCAAACACATTAGTTGATGGCATGGACACCAAACGCACAGCAATACCCTCAGCAGCTAATTGCTCTTGAGCTGCTTTAGCAATTTCAACCTCGGAGCCTGTCGCCACAATAGCTGCCTGAGCGTTATCAACATCACTCAGTACATAACCACCCTTGGCAATTTGGGCCACAGTCTCACTGTCTCGGTGCATAAATTGCAAGTTTTGACGAGATAGCAACAAAGCGCTAGGTCCGCCGTCCTTGACAGCATTGCCAATAGTTACCGGACGCTCAACCGCAGAACGCCAAGCAATGGCAGTTTCTACCGTATCACATGGACGCCACACATCTAAGTTAGGAATCAATCGCAAGCTGCTGGCATGCTCAATCGATTGGTGGGTAGGACCATCTTCGCCTAGCCCAATAGAGTCATGAGTAAAAACATGAACCACACGCTGCTTCATCAGAGCCGCCATACGAATGGCATTGCGTGAGTAGTCCGAGAAAGTCAGGAAAGTACCGCCAAAAGGCAAATAACCACCATGCAAAGCAAGACCGTTCATCACTCCTGCCATACCAAACTCACGTACCCCGTAGTTGATATGACGACCGGCGGGTGTGTCCTTGCCTGGACGAACAGCAACCGCGCCCTTCCAGTCAGTAAAATTGGAGCCGGTTAGGTCGGCGGAACCACCAAGCATCTCAGGTAAAATTTCTTGTAGAGCCTGGATAGCAAATTGTGAGGCTTTGCGCGTAGCAACTGTTTCAGTTTTTTGAATAGTCTCATCGAGAAAAGCCTGGAATCGCCCAGCAAAATCTGCTGGTAAATCACCTTGCATACGGCGTTTAAACTCTGCAGCCAACTCAGGATAAGCTTGAGCATAAGCGGCAAAAACACCATCCCACTCAGCTTCAGTTTGTGAGCCCTGCTCACGATGATCCCAAGCTTGCTGAATCGCTTCAGGAATAACAAATGGCTCAGCATCCCAACCGATAGCCTCGCGTGTGGCCTGGATCTCATCTGCACCTAATGGCGCACCATGCGCCTTGGCCGTACCTGCTACTTTAGGTGAGCCCTTGCCAATCACTGTCTGACAACAAATCAGGGTAGGACCGCGATCATCTTCTGCCGCCCAAACTTTAGCCTGCTCAATAGCAGCGCTGACTGCCTCGACATCATGACCGTCGACCTGCGGGATAACTTGCCAACCATAGCCTTCAAAGCGTTTAGCGCTATCATCGCTAAACCAGGGCTGCACCTCACCATCGATAGAGATACCATTGTCATCGTAGAGTACAATAAGCTTATTAAGTTTAAGCGTACCGGCTAAAGAGCAAGCCTCGTGGGAAATACCCTCCATCAGGCAACCATCACCCACAAACACATAGGTATTGTGGTCAACAATCTCGTGCTCTGCCCGGTTAAACTCTTTAGCAAGCAATTGCTCCGCTAAAGCAAAGCCCACTGCATTGCTTAGACCCTGCCCTAAAGGACCAGTCGTGGTTTCAACCCCTGAAGTCACAAAATTCTCGGGATGACCTGGTGTTTTAGAATGCAACTGACGGAAGTTTTTAATTTCATCAATTGGCAAATCATAACCACTAAGGTGCAATAATGAATAAATCAGCATTGAGCCATGACCGTTTGATAAAACAAAGCGATCACGATTAGGCCAGAGCGGGTTATTTGGGTTGTGACTGAGATGACGTGTCCAAAGTGCTACAGCTATTTCAGCCATCCCCATAGGGGCGCCGGGGTGTCCGGAATTGGCCTGTTGAACAGCGTCCATTGAAAGTGCGCGAATTGCGTTTGCTAAATCCGTCGGTTGAATACCTGAGGAAGAGTTCATATCCATCCTAATTCAGAAATTTCGTTCTTTAATTAACCTATAATTCTATCATTTATAGATTACTGCTTGGAGCTTTATGTCCTTACCTCGCTTTTTCTACCCTGCCCCTTTAGCTGCGGAACAAGCCGTTGAATTACCTCGTGAGATTGCTAATCATGCCGGACGTAGCTTACGCCTGCGTGATGGTGACATGATCACTTTATTTAATGGCCAAGGCGGCGAATACAACGCTGAGCTCTATTTTGACAATGGTATTGCCATGGCAAAAATCAGCGAATTTACAGACAACAATCGCTTACCGCAGGGCAAAATCAGTATTGCCCAGGCACTGCCGAGCGGCGACAAAATGGACTGGATCATTGAAAAAAACAGCGAACTGGGACTCCACTCAATCCACCCTCTTAAGGCCGAACGCTCCATCCTCCAACTGAGTGGTAATAGATTAGAAAAGCGTTTACAGCGTTGGCAAGCTATTGCCAATAGCTCAGCCGAGCAATGTGGTCGCAATATCCCACTAGCAGTTAAAGAACTAAGCTCAGTAAAGCAATTTTTAGAAAAACAGAACTATGATTTGGTCTTAGTATGCCATCATGAAAATGGCACTAAACTCACCGACTTCTTAAGTGACTATCTCAGCAAAAAGGATAGCACCAAGCAACCTGAACTTTGCCTGGTGATAGGCCCTGAGGGTGGCTGGTCGGATAATGAGCTGGATTTATTTAGAAATTACGCCTCGACTCCGACAAGGCAATTGCAAAAAGTAATTTGGGGAGAGCGTGTTTTCAGAACAGAAACCGCAGCTCTCGCCCTCGCATCAGCTTGTTTAGCACTATTTGATTGGAACTAGATACTCATACCAAGTGCTAAACACGCCTAAGCACTTAATCCTCGCTAATCTCACCATATCGTGCTGGCGCCTTACCCGGCTCCGGCGCTTCGTGGGGACCGACATGCTCCACATAATAGATAAAGTGACGGCCCTTACTGTCAGCAAACTTGGCCGCATCATCTAAAATGATATTGAGCTGCCGGGAAAAATCCCTTAAAGCTTCATCTGCCGAATGCAATTGATTTAACCAAAGCACCATCCCTTTTTTCTGATCTGAACTAGTCTCATTAAGACAATCAAGTAAGGCTTCAATATCAGAACCAAAAAAAGAAGGATAATCTACAGTTTTAACAATCGCTCTCAACACAGCAGAGACATTGCGTGCTTTATCACAGTCCACCTTAAAAAATGCTATGCCCTTTGATGACGCTAATTCACTAACAGCATCAAGCGTAGCAAGAGTCTCCGGGATTTCGCCACCAACTTCAAAAACTTGCTCTAAGTTTGTCGCCTTTTGTTTGACCATCTTATCTCCTCAAACATGCAATTACGAGATATTTAAAATTTAAAAACGAGCTAGCAGCGAAACGCCCAGTGCTTAACGCGTGTTTGCGTCAACCACGGCTAAGACCGTCATGTTAATAATTCTTCTGACAGTGGCACTTGATGTCAAGATATGTACCGGCTTTTTACAACCTAAAAGGAAAGGACCGATAGCAACATTACTACCAACAGAAGATTTCAATAAATTATATGCAATATTACCACTTTGCATATCAGGGCAAATCACTAGATTTGCACTACCACTTAATGGGGAATCAGGCATACGGTCCAAGCGCAAACGCTCATCTAAGGCCATATCACCATGCATCTCACCATCAATCTCAAGATCAGGCTCACGCTCACGAATAATTTCTAAGGCTTCGCGCATTTTAGAACCGGAAACAGGATAGTCCGTACCGTAGTCTGAAGAAGACAATAAAGCCACTTTAGGCTTGATTTTCATATGTTCCAACTCTTCTGCAGCCATTAAGGTAATCTCGGCAATTTCTTCAGCAGTAGGATCAGGATTGACGTGTGTATCAGCTATGGCAATCATGCGCTCAGGTAAAATCAGCAAGTTTAAGCCTGCGTAAGTACTTACGCGCTCATCCATACCAAGCACCTGATCGATCCAGTACAAATGACCGGCATAATTACCCGAGGTACCGCAAATCATGCCATCAGCTTCACCAAAGTGCATAAGCATAGCACCAATCAAGGTCATACGTCGACGCATTTCTACACGCGCCAAATCCTTGCTGACGCCTAGGCGCTTGCGCATTTCCCAATAAGCTTGCCAGTAGCGTTTATAACGCTCATCCATCTCGGGATTCACGACCTCAACATCACGGTCCAGATCAATACGCAAACCGTAACGTTTGATGCGTTCTGCCAACACTTCAGGACGACCGATTAAAATCGGCGCACAAATTTTCTCGTCCAACAGTACCTGAACCGCACGTAAAATACGCTCATCCTCACCTTCAGTAAAGACAATACGAGATTTTTTATTTTCTTCGATATTGAATTCTCGGGCCATGGCAAACAATGGGCGCATAAAGGCTCCGGAGTGGTAGACAAACTCTTTGAGAACGCCTATATACTCATCAAAATCCTCGATTGGACGCGTAGCCACGCCATCTTCCATCGCAGCTTTAGCAACTGCCGGAGCAATACGCGTAATTAGACGCGGATCAAGAGGTTTAGGAATCAAATACTCTGGACCGAAAGAAATTTCATTACCCTCATAGGCTGCTGCTACACGCTCATTTTGCTCTTCTTTAGCTAAATCACAAATAGCGTGTACACAAGCAATTTCCATATTGCGAGTAATACCAATCGCACCAACGTCTAAGGCACCACGGAATATATAAGGGAAGCAAAGAACGTTATTAACCTGGTTCGGGTAATCAGAACGACCAGTTGCCATGACCGCATCAGGACGTACTTCTTTAGCCAATTCAGGAAGAATCTCAGGCTCCGGGTTGGCAAGCGCTAAAATCAATGGATTTTCAGCCATTTTTTTAACCATCTCTTGCTTAAGTACGCCACCGGCTGATAAACCCAGGAAGACATCTGCACCATCAATAATCTGATCTAAAGTTCTGAGAGAAGTATCCTGCGCATAACGCTCTTTTTTCTCGTCCATCAATAAGGTACGGCCCTTGTAAACCACACCTTCGATGTCACTTACCCAAATATTCTCTAAGGACACTCCTAAGTCAACCAATAAGTCCAGACATGCTAAAGCAGCCGCACCGGCACCGGAAACAACTAATTTAACATCCTCAATATTTTTATTGACAACCTTGAGGCCGTTAATAAAAGCTGCCGATACACAAATTGCCGTTCCATGTTGATCGTCATGAAAAACCGGAATACGCATGCGTTCACGTAATTTCTTCTCAACGATAAAACACTCAGGCGCCTTAATATCTTCGAGGTTGATACCACCAAAAGTTGGTTCTAAACCGGCAATAATCTCGACTAATTTGTCCGGATCCTTTTCATTAATCTCAATATCAAAACAGTCAATTCCGGCAAAGCTCTTAAAGAGTACTGCCTTACCTTCCATCACTGGTTTTGAGGCTAAGGCACCGATATCACCCAAACCAAGTACTGCTGTACCGTTGGTAATCACACCTACTAAGTTAGAACGCGCAGTATAAAGACTTGCATTAGCAGAGTCTTTAACAATTTCATCACAAGCGGCAGCAACGCCAGGTGAATAGGCTAGGGCCAAATCACGTTGATTTGCTAGCTTCTTAGTTGGTTCAACTGAAATTTTTCCCGGCTTACCCTGACGGTGGTAACGCAAGGCTGCTTCGCGTAAATTCTCGTCCATTAACTTTCCTTTAAAAACTCTTTGGATTACTGAGTGATAACTTTATAAACACATAACATCAATCGCCTGCTCCTAAAGCATTAAGCCCTCAAAGGCGACCGCATTAATTTATTCTAATACTAACTGATTCTAGGCTTGATTACAGCTAAAACTGTTTAAACAGCTCGTCTAAATATGGATATAACCCGGAAGGATCGAATAAACTCTTAATTTCGCTGTCTTCCTGTCCTCCACAAACTCCTCCATCATAGACTTCGCTCCACTGCGTCGGGCTTAATAAATGGCGTTCAGTTTGAGGGATTTTTCTAATGACCAAAGATTGCACCCAGAGCAAGCTCCCCCGATGACCCAGAAATACTCTAGCGATATTTGACTCAACAAATTTTTTCTGTAAGGCATCAAAACGATAAGCATAAGGCCAGCTAGCAGAGTTTAATAGCTCTTGTACCGACTGCTTTTGTAACAATTCAAATAACTGAGGAATGGCCTTATTTAGTAATGGAATATTCAATGGTGCTGTGTCATTGACCCCAAAACCACCAACCACAGCGTTATCGCCATTGGCAAACACAACTTGTATACGCTCTACACCAGATAAAAAACCAAGTCCGGGACGAACGTCATGGTATTGTGGATCAGCAAACCACTGGGCCAAACTTAGATGTGACGGCACCCCTATAAATTGCTCATAACCTTGTGCCGCTAAGGTGCCTACCAATGTCCCCGCTTGAGCCAAACAGGCATCATCACTAAAAAAATCCACAGCCTCTAATTCAGGAGAGTGCTTTAGCCACAAACCGGCACGACCGGTAAGACGACCAAAAGGCAAAGTACCATCAAGCACCAAAGCAATATCATATTCACGGGCTAAGGCTCTGGCATGCTCAAATTCTATCTCACGCCCTAACTGTAAGCGTGCTTGAGGGTAGCCATCCTCACTCTCAGGCAAACTTTCCCATGGACCATGGGCAAAACGACGCAGTCTTGTGCAAAACTTTACCCAAGGCTCATCGGATGATTTTTTTTTGATATTAAAAAAGGAACGTCGATCCATCTGCTAAGTAAATCAAATCTTTAAAGCGCCCTGACTAGAGCCAAGTATTTAGACTAAGAAGTATAATGCTTTTTTACTTTCTTTTTAAGAATGTAATACTGTTATTCATTCTAGTATATCTTTATTTACCATCAGGCATATTAATATGTTGAAACCAGCTAATCGTGTTGCAGAATCCGTCACTTTCCATGCAGTTGAGTTTGCTAAAAAGGCCCAGTTATTACGTGAATCCGGACGCGATATCGTTAGTTTAAGTATTGGAGAACCAGATTTTACCGCCCCTCCACTGGTCTGCGAAACCTTAATAAAAGCCTCACAAAGTGGTCTTAGCGGTTATAGCGCCACGCTTGGCTTAGAGTCTTTACGTCTATGCATTGCCGACTATTACAACAAGCAATTCGGCTCAAACATCAATCATAATCAAGTGATTGTTACTACCGGCGCATCCGGCGCTTTGTTGCTAGCGGCGCAAACCTTATTAAATCCGGGCGATGAGGTATTGATGCCTGATCCCTACTATCCGGCTAACTTTAACTTTATCCTGACTGCCGGTGCTCGCACTAAGTTAATCCCCTGCACCCCAGAAGAGCGTTTTCAACTATCGGCAGAAAAAATCAAAGCCAACTGGGGTCCTGATACGCGCGCAGTTTTAATTGCTTCACCGAGTAATCCAACCGGCACCAGCATCACAGAAGACGAATTAAAAAAGATCTGTGAAACGGTCAAATCACTCGGTGGCATTGTTATTTTAGATGAGATCTATTTAGGTCTAAGCTACGACCGTCAAGCTAAATCAGGCTTAGCCTTGGACCAGGATATTATTGTTATCAATAGCTTTTCAAAATATTTTAATATGACCGGTTGGCGTTTAGGGTGGATTATTGCACCTGAATATTTAGTACCGGCTTTTGAAAAAATCTCCAGCAGCTTGACTATTTGTGCTCCCACCTTGGCACAACACGCCGCGATTTCTTGTTTTGCACCGGAATCTATTGCCATTTACAACAAAAGACGTGCCGCTTTCAAAGAGCGTCGTGATTATTTACTGCCTGAACTCGAACGCTTAGGTCTGCATGTTCCGGTAAAACCTGATGGCGCTTTCTATATTTACTGCGACATTAGTAAATACAGTGACGATAGTGTAGACTTTGCCAATCAATTATTAGAAAAAGCCGGCGTGGCGACCGTACCAGGTTTGGATTTTGGCCCGGCCTATGCCAAAAAAATGCTACGCCTATCTTATGCAACCAGCATTGAGCAATTAAAAGTAGCGGTTCAACGATTAGAGGACTTTTTAAGTGAAATATAAAGATCTCCGAGACTTCCTTAAACAAATAGAACAACGCGGACAATTAAAAACCATTGATCTGCCGGTTTCTACTAATTTAGAAATGACAGAAATCAGCGACCGCGTATTGCGCGCTGAAGGACCAGTCCTCTTATTTAATCACGCTGAGCACCATGGTCAAAAGGCCACGATGCCGGTGCTTACCAACTTATTTGGTACGCCGGAGCGAGTAGCCTGGGGGATGGGGGCCGATAGCACTTCTGCTCTTCGTGAAGTGGGCGAGCTCTTGGCCGAACTGCGCGAGCCCCAAGCTCCACGTGGTCTTAAGGATGCTTTTTCTAAGGTCTCCATGCTCAAGTCTGCACTCTGGGATATGGCTCCCAAGATGCAACGCTCTGCACCTTGCCAAGAAGTCGTTTTAGAGGGCACTCAGGTCGATCTCAATCAAATCCCTATACAGACATGCTGGCCGGGCGATATCGCTCCGCTCATCACATGGGGACTGGTAATTACTCGGGGACCCAATGCCAAGCGCCAAAACCTTGGCATTTATAGACAGCAACAACTTGGCCGCAATAAGTTGATTATGCGTTGGCTATCACATCGCGGCGGTGCGTTGGACTTTAGAGATCATGCCCTCGCCAATCCGGGCAAACCCTTTCCTATTAGCGTTGCCTTGGGTGCTGACCCGGCGACTATTTTGGGCGCAGTCACCCCGGTACCTGACAGCTTATCTGAGTACCAATTTGCCGGTTTGCTGCGGGGCTCTCGTACAGAACTAATTAAATCCATCGGTAATGACCTGGATGTTCCGGCCGGTGCAGAAATTATTTTAGAAGGCCACATCCTGCCACGCAATCACCCGGACGCCATTACGCCCGAGTGGACTGAAGGCATGCCGCCGATGCCTAGTAGCGGTTTCTTGTCTGAATATGAGGTAGCTTTAGAAGGCCCTTATGGCGATCACACTGGCTATTACAACGAGCAAGACTGGTTCCCGGTCTTTACAGTTGACCGCATCACCATGCGCAAAGAGCCTATTTACCACAGTACTTACACCGGCAAACCACCTGATGAACCTGCCGTTTTAGGGGTCGCTTTAAATGAGGTCTTTGTCCCCTTACTGCGTAAACAACTACCTGAGATTGTCGACTTTTATTTGCCACCTGAAGGCTGCAGTTACCGCATGGCAGTGGTCTCTATCCGCAAGCAATACGCTGGACACGCCAAACGAGTGATGTTTGGGGTGTGGAGTATTTTACGTCAATTTATGTACACAAAATTTATTGTGGTAGTAGATGAAGATGTAGATACCCGTGACTGGAAAGAAGTGATTTGGGCAATGACCACACGTATGGATCCTGCACGCGATACGCTTTTAGTGGAAAATACCCCTATTGATTATCTGGACTTTGCCTCCCCTGTATCAGGACTTGGGGGTAAAATGGGCATGGATGCCACCAACAAGTGGCCTGGTGAAACCGATAGAGAGTGGGGTATCCCCATCACCATGGACCAAGAGGTCAAAGATCGGGTCGACGAACTTTGGCAAAAACTCGGTTTTTAAACTATTTTTATTAAAAACAAGAGCTTAGAGCACATTTAGAGTCAGCATAAATTAAAATATAGCGCTTTACTCCTAAAAATTCATCTTAGGAACCAAGCGCTTTTATGCTTTATCCTAAGTAATTCATAACAAATATATTTTTGCCACCTAAGAAGTGACAATTTCAAGCACATGAAAGCACCTGAATTATTATTACCTGCCGGCGGTTTAGAGCGTATGCGCGCAGCCTACGATTTTGGCGCTGATGCCGTTTATGCCGGTAGTCCGCGTTACTCATTACGAGTTCGCAACAACGAATTCGCCAAACTAAGCGTGTTAGAGCAAGCCATCACTGAAGCCCACCAACGTGGTAAAAAGTTTTACCTGACGGTTAATACGCTTCCTCACAACAATAAATTAAAAACCTTCATCAGTGATATGGAGCCCCTTATCGCGATGAAACCAGATGCCTTAATTATGGCTGACCCCGGTCTCATCATGACGGTACGTGAGCGTTGGCCTGAGGTGCCTGTTCACTTATCGGTACAAGCCAACACCACTAACCACTGGGGTGTTCGCTTCTGGCAAAGCGTAGGTATTGAGCGTATTATTTTATCGCGCGAGTTATCTATTAAAGAAATCGCTGAGATTCGTCAGGAAGTACCTGATATGGAGCTTGAGGTTTTTGTCCACGGTGCACTCTGTATCGCCTACTCTGGTCGCTGCCTATTATCCGGTTACTTTAATCACCGCGATCCGAACCAAGGCACTTGCACTAACGCCTGTCGTTGGAACTACACCATGTATGATTCTGAAAGCGATCACACCGGTGCACCGGCTCCTGCAGCACTTGAAGGCTTTAATTTTGACAAAGCCAAAGATGAAGCAGATAGCCACTTTGAAGGGATTAATGGTCAAAAGCGCCACCCTCTCGCTGACAATGTCTACTTTATCGAAGAGACGAATCGCTCTGGCTCCTACATGCCAATTATGGAAGATGAGCATGGCACCTACATCATGAACTCCAAGGATTTACGTGCTATTGAGACAGTCGCTAAACTCGCTGAAATTGGCGTTGATTCCTTAAAAATTGAGGGACGTACCAAATCAGTTTACTACGTGGCTAGGACCGCTCAATCCTATAGAAAAGCCATTGATGATGCGATCGCAGGCAAACCTTTTGATTACAGTTTATTAGCCCAACTTGAGGGTTTAGCTAACCGTGGCTATACCAGTGGTTTCCTAGAGCGTCATCAAACTCAGGATTATCAAAACTACCTGGATGGCCACTCCAAGTCAAAACGTAGCCAGTATGTTGGTCAAGTCACTGAAGTTGATGAAAATGGCTGGGCTCTAGTCGATGTTAAAAATCACTTCCGAGTCGGTGATGAGATTGAAATCATTCACCCGAGCGGCAATCAAACGGTACGCCTCGACCAAATGCTACGCAATGGCGAGCCTACCGAGGTGGCAGCCGGTAGTGGTATTTTCGTACAAATTCCCGGTATGGCCGGCAAAGAAAATGCCCTAATCGCGCGCATTCTGCCGGATGAGCCTAAACGTGAAGCTCAGGTTGAAGTGATTAGCTAAAAATTAATATGCCTTTAATAAAAACAGCTGCTAAAAATATTTAGCAGCTGTTTTTGTTTGGGGCTTAATACATATGACGACGCAGTGAGCGACGGTCCTTCCTTGGCGGTGCTTTTTGTGAAGGCTCCCTTCTTGTCATACCAGGAGTAGAACTAGGGCTAGGACCATCATCAACGAACCTTACAGGCCTAGATTGTGCTCTAACTCGAGTACGCGACAATGTTTGGGGGTTTGACCGGAGCGCTGGCTTACTTCGATAGCTAGGTTGGGATTGCAGCTGTGGTTTGGGTCGAGATTCTGCTTGGCGACGCTGCGACTGCTTTTCCTGCCTACGATTAGAAACAAACCAAGTAGCTGCTCCTATCACTAAAGGCGCCCACCAAATTGATGAACGCGAATACCTCGTTTTTTTAACACCACGCATCAAAAACTGAGCCACTAGCAAACTTACTCTAGGATGACGCTCAATATAAGAAAATAAGCCATGCGAGATTTTACTGCCCTGTACCTTGGCAACTGCTCCTTCAATTAAATTATTTTTAATTGTAGACGGCTTCACATCATTAGCAATTCTCTGCGCTTGTAAGCTGATTAACTCACGCTCTGCATAAATTTTTGCTACTAGCAAAGCCTTGCGCTTGGCTCTCTGCTCTTTGGTGCTAAGGGTAGAATTATCAGACATAACTAAACCTCCTTAGAACTGTTATTATTGCTTGCTGGTACTGAAGCAGATGCGGAAGAGCGATTCTCAGGAAATGGTGGTGCTGTCAGCAACTCCCCCCTAATCTTTGCAGCATCATCCTTAAAAACTTGGATACTACTGGCAAATGGTATTGCCCCAGAGAACAAACTCTTCACCTTGGCCACACAAAGCAAGGCAAGAACAGCGTAAATCACCGTCATACCGCCAATAACGGCAAAACGATAAGGACTATCCCAGACCAACAATAAGATTAAAAAGGATAAGCCCAAGAGAAAGAAGGCTGCCAAAATAGCTGTAGCAATAGCATAAACAATAGCCGATACCAATCGCTCGCGCTCTTCAGCAAACTCAAGGCTAATTAACTCAACCCGATTACTGAGCATGGCTGCCACGGTACCTAACAAATCTTTTGAATTCTGACCTAGAGACATAATCACTAACTCTTTTAAAACACTAAAAAAGGCGCCGAGTCCATCTAGAAACACCTAGACATACCACTAGCGCCCTTTTAGCTATTTACGGAAACTAATTACCTTTTCCCAGATTTACTTACACCTGAATCGAATAAAAAGGATTAGCGACGGCCAATAATTACGCCTAA
>LSQX01062931.1_pt1 | contig 13806 bp, 8 predicted proteins | sample 654561 | NCBI WGS metagenome assembly LSQX01 (sample SAMN04489861, study PRJNA283612) | anaerobic digester metagenome | isolation source: 4 biogas reactors fed with cattle manure at either 37C or 55C with and... | place: Denmark: Kongens Lyngby | collected 2014 | reverse complement strand
ACAGGGGGTGTAAAGCTGATAATGGCTGAATATACAAGAATTGATAGTTTAATGGATTTCAGCCTTCAATTGATTCGGGGGCATAAAATAAGCAAGGCTATAAATTTACTTTATAAAGTGCTGCAAGAAGAGCCCAGGAATCTGCAAGCTTTGAATCTGCTGGCGGACTGCTTTTTTAAAGTCGGGCAATTTTCTCAGGCTGCCGAAACTTGGAAGATGGTTTTAAAATACGATAAATATAATAATAATGCACTTGAAAAATTGAAGCATTTTGACCGTCCGTCTTTCCAATATTGGCTTAAGCGTTATAATGAAGCTTTAAAGCTGATTGCCAACAGACGATACGACAAAGCAAAAGCTATTTTACACAGCTTGCTTTTGGAATATGATGGCTTTGTTAAAGTATATGAGCTGTTGGGGTTATGTTATTGGGAAGATTCTCAGGAGAGCATGGCCTTAAGGTTATGGGAAAAAGGACTTCAGATAGATCAAAGTTACGCTTTAATAACTGAATATATTAATGGCTTAGGGTTAAATAATACTTTGGATGCTGCGGATACATTAACTAGTGAATAGTTTATCAAGTCCGGAGCCTTTTTTTCTTATTATTTTCAGTCATTTTTTGTTATGATGGTAGGAGAAGATTTTGTGAATCGAAAAATCCCAAACATATACTTCCATTAGTGGCATATATTCTGTTTAGTCTTTGGGGGGATACTAGCGTTGAATAATATATCCAGTCATGAGAGTTTATGTATTTGTGGAAGTGAAAAACCATATAATCAGTGCTGTGGTGATTCTAACAGATGTGTAGTTATACATTTCCCCAGAGGAAAGAGAAACAAATACAGCACTTTGATCGAGAATGCAGTTGGCGAAATAACAGATTATGCCAGACAGTATTTTTATAGCTGGGAAACGGCTGCAGTAAGCCGTTTTACTTCCTATGCGCAGATTAATCATATCGATGAAGAATTCACACAAATTTTTCGCGAGTGGTTTGTTATTGATTTTCGTTTCCATAAAGATGTATCACCAATTATAGATTTTTACCTGGCAGAAAATGACGGCAAATTTGATAGTAACTATTTACAGGTTTTTCAGGCCATCAAAGAATCCCACCTTTCTTTGTACAGGATCCTGTGGATAAAGAACAATACTCTGGCTATTCGGGATATACTAAATGGCAGGGAATTTAATATAGAAAAAGACCTGGGTGCCCTAAACCGTGTTATACAGGAAGGGATGCTGCTTCTTGCCCGTATGGTCAGCATCGGCAATACCTCTTTGCTGATGGGAAGACCAAAAGTGGTTTTTTCCGGCAATCGGCAATACTTATTAGAAGAAATAAATTCTATCAGGGTTCAGGAGGGAATTCACGATCCGGTGGTTTTCCAAAAAGAATTTGCTGAAGTTGCCTGTGGTTTGATTATGGATCTTAAACAGGGGATAAAGAAAAACCGCCTGAAGACACGAAGCCTTACTTTTTCCCTGCAGGAAAATGGAAAATTATTAAATAGTATTTTGTCTAATCCTGAATTTGCACTTCTGGAACGCAATGAAAAATGGCTTAAATTCACTTGGGATAATAAAAACGCCTCTTTTACAAGATTATATCTAAGCTCCAAAAATCTTTTAACCGCCGCCGATGATTTAAGTGATTTGATTAGTATTGTCCAGAAGCTTAACCTGATGTGGGAGAACATTATTGATTTACAAACGGCAGAGTGGAAAGATGGCTGCAATTTTTCTTCTGAAGAAGAAGCAGAAGAGATTTTAGTTGATGTAATGCATGACAAATACTTCGAAGATTGGATCAAAACTCCCCATCTGGAGTTGGAAGATATGACTCCGTTGCAAGCTATAAAAGATAAAAGAGGCCGAATATTACTGGAAAACCTGCTTGGTGACCTGGAGAATATCGAATTACGCGCCAGAAGCAGAGGTGAATATTATTTTCCAACTGCCGTAATAAGAACCAGGCTTAGTATGGACCGGGAAAAAATATCCAAGGAAATGCTGCAACCCGAAGCAATTGCATTACAAGTCAGCAAACATAGAGTAATTCAGGAATTGAGTTCATATGTCACAGTATATAATTGGGTAAATGAAGAGACGCGTATGGTGGCAATAACTGCTTTTGATTATTACAAAAATGACGAAGACAGGGAAAAACTAGCCTGGATACTGTTCATGTGGAACGAGTTTAGTAAGATATATCGGCCAAAAGTGTACAAAGCAAAAGCTTGGCTTGCATCTCTTGATTACAGCTATTCCTATTTAAAAGGAGAGAAAATTACCTTTGCATCGTCAGCGAAAAAATTCAACATCTCAACCCTGCTGTTAAGTTCAAAAGCACAATTAATTATACGTCACTTTCAAAGCATTCCCTTGGATTTCAGCGTAGAATTGATGTCCTACTCTTACTGGAATGAGATCAGCAACCGGGAAAAAATTAATGTATATGAAGAAGTCAAACAGCATCTTAAAATTTTTGCTTATTCGGTAAAAGAGCATTGGGGTAAAGAGGAGCAGCAAATTCACAATGATTTTTACGATAATATAAACACTGCAGGCAAATTTTGGCAGGGCAGCACCAGCAAGATTTATCAAGAATTTTATACCCAGTATTATGAACTTGATTGCCTTAACAGTGAGAGCAGTACCATCGCCAATCTATTCTGGGAGAATCAGGCGAAAAGGTATCCCCCTTGTTTTAAAACCGCTGCCTTTAATCTGATGACCAGTTATGTTGGGGCTTATAAAATCATTCCAACCGGTAAAAATGAACTGATATTTGAAGACTACTTTTCCGGTAAGAAATATGAGATGTGCGGAAACTTCGGGGCTAATGTGCACGAAAACATCGTTCCGGGGATGCTGAGCATAACCCGATTGCTGCCCCTTAATGGCCAAATGTGGGTTAATGAGCCGATGTTTATTGTTTTACCGGATATGCTTGAATTGTTTGAAAAAAACTATCAGATGCTGATGGAGAGATATAATCCTTTTGATATTACCGATATATTATATCTTAAAATCCGGGGTAAAAGCATCCTTAAAGCTAACATTATGGCCATCGATGATATGGAACAGAACACGGTTAATATGATGAATCAGCCTTTGCAGATGGAATGGCAGATTGCAAATGTAATGCATTGTGATGAAGTGATTAAGTTGTTAAACAAATGCAGCAGATTCAGGCTTTTGTACCAAGATCAGGACCGCACCAGCTTTATTTGGATTTGCAGCAAGTCCGAACCTAATTATCAGTGGGGATATCTTGTGATAAAACAAGGCGTTATTCTTATATCTGCTCCCCCGGGAAAAGATCTGAACAAATTCATAAAGGATATACGCCGGACAGTTAAAAGCGCTGACATTGTAATAGCTTTTCGGCCTTTTCATGCTCGAACTGGAGTATTAAAAACCATTGAAAATCTTTTTATAGCTGACCTGGCTGTATTTTTTCACAAAAACTCGGATTTATCACTAAAACTTTTGCGCCAGGATAATTTGTCTGATGATAACCAGGAATGGTCTCAGGGAATTTTCCTTTTGAAATTAGGCACATTATTAATGGATTATTTGCATGAGACCAACAAACCTACCCGATAAGTTTTGCGCTGCACTTGACTTAATGAAATCAATTACTTATTCTTATTGATATTGAGGTGAAAAAAACACCTCGGCATTTAGCCGAGGTGTTGTAATTATCGCTAAAGTAGGGTAAATTTTTTTAAGGCACGATTATACAATTATGACTTTTAGATAACAATTAAAAAAACAGTAAAATCAGTAAATATTTAGTTGGGAGGAGCATAAATGGAAGCCAGGTTAGAAAAAATAGAGAGCAGTGAGGCACATATTGAAATAACAGTTGATGCCGAAAAAATGGAAGAAGGGTTTGAAAAAGCTTATCGTAAAGTAGTCAAGCAAGTGTCAGTACCCGGTTTTCGCAAAGGAAGAGTACCCCGGCAATTATTAGAAGCGCATTATGGAAAAGAAGTCCTTTACCAGGATGCCCTTGAATATATTGTTCCTTTAGCCTATGAAGAAGCATTGACTATGGTGGATATCGAACCTATTGCACAGCCGGAATTTGATATTGAGGACATTAATCCCGGTGAAGAATTCAAATTTAAGGCTATTGTGGCAGTGAAACCGGAAGTCAAATTAGGCGATTTTACTGATCTGGAAGTATCAATTCCCCCAATGACAGTTTCTGATGAAAATGTAGAACAACGTCTGGAAGATATGCGGCAGCGTTATGCAGAAATCGTTGAAAAAACCGAAGAGCCAGCATTATTAGGTGATACTGTCACTATTGATTTTGAAGGATTTTTGGATGGAGTACCTTTTGAAGGCGGGAAAGATGAAGACTACCCCCTTGAATTAGGTTCTGATACATTTATTCCTGGGTTTGAACAGCAGCTGGTAGGCATGAAATTAGGGGAAGAAAAAGATGTTGAAGTGACATTCCCGGAAGATTACCATGGAAAAGATTTGGCCGGTAAGGCAGCAGTTTTTAAAGTTGCCATTAAAAAAATAACCGCCAAAAAAGCCAGGGAGCTAAATGATGAATTTGCTCAGGAAATAAGTGAGTTCGAGACAATAGAAGAATTAAGAGCTGATATCAGAAAATCAATGGAAGCAATTAATGAACAGCAGAAAAAAGAGATTATTCAACAATCAGTAATCAACCAGGCTGTTGACAGATGTGAAATGGAACTGCCAAAAGCAGCAGTACAGGCTCAGACAGAAAACATGATGAGACAGCTGGAACAGAGAATGATTTCACAGGGAATTTCCATGGATCAATATTTCCAGATAACCAATAGCAATGAAGAAGAATTCCAGCAAAACATCTGGCCGGAAGCAGAGCGCATGACCATGAGCAACTTTATGCTGGAAAAAATAGTTGAAGAAAAAGGTTTTGAAATAAGCGATGAAGAAATAGACAAATATATAGAGCAAGTTGCCCAAGGAATGGGAATGGAAACAGAAGCCGCCAGGGAAAGACTTTCAGCGGCTATGGACAGGATCATTTTCAGTCTGAAAATCGATAAGGCCATTGAATACTTAGTAGACAATGCAAAAGTTACTGAGCAAAGCCCGGTTATCGAACAAAAAAAAGTTGAGCCGGAGCAAAACCCGGTTGAAGTGCAGGAAATAGTAGAGTCAGATGAAGAAAAAGAATAAAATGATAATAAACCAAGTATAGTTTTGAAAAAGGGGTGAAAATTTATGTCGTACCTGGTACCGATGGTAGTTGAACAAACCAGTCGTGGTGAGCGTTCATACGATATTTACTCAAGATTATTAAAAGACAGAATAGTATTTCTGGGCAGTGCTATTGATGATAATGTAGCAAATCTGATCATAGCCCAGCTGCTTTTCCTGGAAGCAGAAGATCCTGATAAAGATGTATCTTTATATATTAACAGTCCCGGTGGATCAATTAGTGCCGGCATGGCTATTTTTGACACTATACAATATATTAGACCCGATGTTACAACGATTTGTGTAGGTCTGGCCGCCAGCATGGGTGCTTTTCTTCTGGCAGCAGGGAAAAAGGGTAAAAGATTTGCTCTTCCCAATTCTGAGATCATGATCCATCAACCACTGGGAGGGACTCAGGGGCAGGCAACCGATATAGAAATTCATGCCCGCAGAATAATAAATATGAAAGAACAGTTAAACAAGATCCTTAGTGAAAGAACCGGACAGAAACTGGAAAAAATCCAGACGGATACGGAAAGGGATTATTTTATGACAGCAGCTGAGGCTAAAGAATATGGTATCATAGATGAGGTTATCAGTCAGCCCAAGAAAGCAGCCAAAAAATAAACCCCTTAAAGAGAGGTGACTTATGAATAAATATGGTGATGACAGAGGCCAACTGAAATGCTCCTTTTGCGGCAAGACCCAGGAACAGGTAAAAAAACTGGTTGCCGGTCCGGGAGTTTATATTTGCGATGAATGTATTGAACTCTGCAATGAGATTATCGAAGAAGAACTGGCAGATGATCTTGGCTTTGAACTGGGGGATATACCTAAACCGCAGGATATTAGAGAAATATTGAATGATTATGTAATTGGTCAGGACAGAGCCAAGAAAAGCTTGTCGGTGGCCGTTTATAATCATTATAAACGAATAAATTTGGGCATGAAACTGGATGATGTGGAACTGCAGAAAAGCAATATCATGATGCTGGGACCCACCGGCAGCGGTAAAACACTGTTAGCCCAGACATTGGCCAGAATTTTAAATGTTCCCTTTGCCATTGCAGATGCTACATCACTTACTGAGGCTGGATATGTTGGGGAAGACGTTGAAAACATTCTGCTTAAATTGATCCAGGCAGCTGATTACGATATAGAAAAAGCAGAAAAAGGCATAGTCTATATCGATGAAATAGACAAAATTGCACGCAAGACTGATAATCCCAGTATCACCCGGGATGTTTCCGGTGAAGGTGTACAGCAGGCGTTACTGAAAATTTTGGAAGGTACAGTTGCCAGTGTGCCGCCCCAGGGCGGAAGAAAACATCCGCACCAGGAGTTTATCCAGATTGATACCAGTAATATACTATTTATCTGCGGCGGAGCTTTCGAAGGCATCGATAAAATAATCCAGAACCGGGTTGGGCAAACGGTAATGGGATTTGGTGCTGATATTAAAACTCGTGATGAGAAAAAAATCGGCGATATCTTAAATATGATTTTGCCGCAGGATTTGTTAAAATACGGACTGATCCCTGAATTTGTGGGCAGGGTACCTATAATTGCTACCCTGGAAGCACTGGATATTGATGCTTTGGTCAAGATTTTGACGGAACCCAAAAATGCACTGGTGAAACAGTACAAAAAACTCTTTGAGCTGGACGGCGTAGATTTAGAATTTATGGACGATGCCCTCCAGGCTATTGCTGAGGAAGCCATGCAGCGCAATACCGGAGCCCGGGGTTTAAGAGCTATAATCGAAGATATCATGCTGGAAGTAATGTATGAAGTCCCTTCCAGACTGGATATAACGAAAGTAGTTGTAACCAGGGATGTTATTCTGAAAAAAGAAAAACCGCTTTTGGTTACAGTTGACGCTAAACGAAAAGTAAACTAAATATAGAAGTCTTTTAACTTATGAGGAAAAGGTAGTGGAAACTACCTTTTTTTACTGCCTTCTTTCCCTTATCCAAGTTGAACAGATGGGAATAATAGAATTAATCATTTAAGGAAAGGGAAATAAAGATGAACGGATTTTTCGCTCAATATGCTGGAATATTTTATCTTATTCAATTATTTTTTGCTGTTGTAATCGGCCTTTATTTTTGGAATCTTTTAAAAAATCAACAATCAAAAAAGGTATATGTTGGCCGAGAAACGGAAAAAGAGACGTTGAAATTGAAGCAGATGCGAAACATCAGTTTGACCGAACCTTTATCCAGCCTAACCAGACCTTCCAGTTTAAATGATGTAGTAGGACAGGAGGAAGGTATAGACATGTTGCGTTCAGCGCTTTGCAATGCCAACCCGCAGCATGTTATTATTTACGGCCCGCCTGGGATAGGAAAAACAGCAGCTGCACGTCTGGTGTTGGAAGAAGCTAAGAATAACCCGCTTTCACCTTTTAAGGAAGAAGCTAAATTTGTAGAAGTGGACGCAACCATAAGCCGGTTTGATGAACGTAATATTGCAGATCCCTTGATAGGGTCTGTGCATGATCCTATTTACCAGGGAGCTGGTTCAATGGGTTCTGCAGGCATACCACAGCCGAAACCGGGAGCCTGTACCAAAGCCCACGGAGGAATATTGTTTATTGATGAAATTGGAGAACTACATCCCCTGCAAATGAATAAGCTTTTAAAGGTACTGGAAGATCGTAAAGTATTGCTGGAAAGTGCATATTATAGTGAAAATGACCGCAACATACCCGGACATATACATGATATATTTACCAATGGACTGCCGGCAGATTTCCGACTGGTAGGGGCAACCACCAGAATGCCCGAGGAATTGCCACCGGCTTTGAGGTCAAGGTGCCTGGAAATATTTTTTCGTCCCTTGGAAAAGGAAAATATTTATCAGATCGCTTTAAACGCCATTGAGAAAATAAATTTTCAAGCAGATGAGAAAACTGTGGAGGAGCTCACTAAATATGCGGCTAATGGAAGAGAAGCAGTGAATATTACACAGCTTGCGGCAGGTATTGCACAAATGGAAAATTCCCGTACCATAACACTTAATATAATCGAAAAAGTTCTGAATAATGGTCGTTTTAGTCCTCGATTGGAAATCAGACCGAAAAAAAGCCCCCAGGCAGGTGTCGTAAACGGACTGGCGGTATATGGAGCCAATGTAGGTACCCTGCTGGAAGTTGAGACAACAGCTTTTCAGGTAAAACCGGGAGAAGGCAAATGGACGGTTACAGGTGTGATCGAAGAGGAACAGGTGGGAGGTGCTGACCGACGGTTTACGCGAAAAAGCATGGCCAAAGGTGCAGTGGAAAACGTTTTGACCGTATTAAAAGCTTTCCATGACATTTCAATCAATGATTATGATATACATTTGAATTTCCCGGGAGGCATCCCTGTTGATGGCCCTTCAGCAGGTATAAGTATAGCAACTTCAATTTATTCGGCTATAAAAAACAAGGCTGTTGATAATTTGCTGGCTATGACAGGTGAATTATCAGTGCATGGTATCGTTAAACCAGTCGGCGGGGTCATCAGTAAAGTAGAAGCAGCGCGCCGTGCCGGGATTAAAAGGGTTATGATACCGGAAGAAAATTGGCTGTCTATATTCGATGATTACACAGAAATCCAAGTAATTGCCGTGAAAGACTTAAATCAGGTCTTGGCCAGTGCTTTTAAAGAAAAAGAAGATCAAAAATAAAACATTACGTAACTGGACTGAATATCAATAAAATGTAATACTAGGAGTGAAAACATAAACTTCTTGTATTATTTTCAGGTTATAGTAGAATAATTTGCTAAAGGGAGGTGCCATTTTTGACCAATAATCAAATTGTACTTCGCGAAATACCGCTGCTTCCCCTAAGAGGAATGCTAGTTTTCCCATATACAGTCATTCATCTGGATGTTGGCAGAAAGAAGTCCATAAATGCTATAGAAGAAGCCATGCTTGACAGCAAGGAAATTTTTCTTGCCAGTCAAAAAGAAGCCCATATTGATAATCCAGAGGAAGATGATATCTTTGCTATCGGTACAGTAGCTGAAATCCGCCAGATTCTTAAAATGCCTGGCGGAACCATGCGGGTTTTAGTTGAAGGTCTTCATCGGGCTGAGATTAAAAGCTTTATCAGCAGCAAGCCGTTTTTAAAAGTGAAAGTACAGCCATTCACCGATGAGACAGTGGAAAAGAATAACCAGATGGAAGCCCTGATGCGCACTTTGGTATCCCAATTCGAACAGTATGTGCGGATGGGTAAAAAAATACCCCCGGAAACCGTTGTTTCAGTAGTTGCAATACAGGAACCCGGCAGGTTAGGGGATGTTATATCATCTCATCTCTCATTGCGGATCGAGGAGAAACAAAAAGTCCTGGAAGCCATAGATATTACAGAACGCTTGACTTTTTTATGTGAATTGCTGGCTAAAGAAATGGAAGTTTTGGAACTTGAGCGGAAAATAAATATGCGGGTCCGCAAACAAATGGAAAAAACACAAAAAGAATATTATCTGCGCGAACAAATGAAAGCAATTCAAAAAGAGCTGGGAGATAAAGACGAACATAGCTCTGAAGTGGAAGAAATCAGAGAAAGAATACTGGAGGCCAACCTGCCTAAAGAAGCAGAGGAAAAAGCCTTTAAAGAACTGGAACGCCTGGAAAAAATGCCGCCTATGGTGGCTGAAGCAGTTGTGGTAAGAAACTATCTGGATTGGACCCTTTCACTTCCCTGGTCAGTAGAGACGAAAGATCGCCTGGACCTTAAAACAGCAGAAACAATACTTAATGAAGACCATTATGGTTTGGAAAAGCCAAAAGAAAGAATTCTTGAGTATCTGGCTATCCGAAAACTGGCCAAAAAATTGAAAGGCCCTATTTTATGCCTGGTAGGCCCGCCTGGAGTGGGTAAAACTTCTTTGGGCAAATCAGTTGCCAGATCACTGGGGCGCAAATTTGTACGCATGTCACTGGGTGGGATCAGGGATGAAGCAGAAATCCGCGGACATCGCAGGACTTATGTAGGTTCCATGCCGGGACGGGTTTTGCAGGGAATGAAGCAGGCGGGTTCTAAAAATCCGGTTTTTCTGCTGGATGAAATCGACAAAATGACCATGGATTTCAGAGGCGATCCGGCATCAGCACTTCTTGAGGTACTGGATCCGGAACAGAATTATACTTTCAGTGATCATTACCTGGAGATTCCTTTTGACTTATCGAAAGTAATGTTCATTACCACTGCAAATTCAACACATAATATTCCCCGGCCGCTCTTGGACCGGATGGAGATCATTGAACTTGCTGGCTATACTGAGGAAGATAAAGTGCATATTGCCCAGGATTATCTGGTGCCTAAGCAAATCAAAGAACATGGACTTAAAGAGAGCAATATATCTTTTTCTGAAGGAGCAATCCGTAAAATAATCAGGGAATACACCAGAGAAGCAGGAGTAAGAAATCTGGAGAGACAAATTGCATCGGTTTGCCGCAAAGTAGCACGAACAGTGGTTGAAGATAAAAATGCTTATATCAGTATAGCGGGCAACAGTTTAAGCAAATACCTGGGGCCGGAGCGTTATAGATATGGTGTAGCAGAAAAGGAAAGCCAGCAGGGTGTAGCAACCGGTTTGGCATGGACGGAAGCAGGGGGGGACATTTTATCCATTGAAGTAGCCCTTTTGAAAGGTAAAGGAAATCTTACCCTGACAGGTAAACTGGGTGATGTTATGAAAGAATCGGCCCAGGCAGCATTGACTTATGTAAGATCCAAAGCTGAAGACCTGGGGATAGACCCCGAATTCCAGGAAAAACATGATGTGCATATCCATGTGCCGGAAGGTGCCATTCCCAAAGACGGGCCATCGGCAGGGATAACACTGGCTACAGCGCTGGCTTCTGCAATGTCAGGAATTGCGGTTAGAAATGATGTGGCAATGACCGGTGAAATAACTTTACGCGGCAGGGTTTTACCCATCGGCGGGGTAAAAGAAAAAGTACTGGCCGCCCACCGTGCGGGAATAAAAACCATTATTTTACCTATAGAAAACAAAAAAGACTTGAATGAAGTTCCTGCCAATGTAAGGAGAAAGATGAACTTTGTTCTGGTAAGTCATATGGATGAGGTTCTTAATCAAACCTTGGTTAAAACTGATTTGCCTAATTAATACAAAAAATAAATCATTATAAAAAAGCATGTCTTAACCGGCATGCTTTTTAAAAAAAGGCTGTGGGAATTAATGTTGAAAATAAATAAAGCGTCTTATATTGGCTCATATGTTGAACTGAAACAGCTGCCTCCAGGTGAGTTGTCTGAGATTGCCCTGGTTGGCAGATCAAATGTGGGCAAGTCTTCTTTAATCAACAAAACCGTAAATCGCCGGAACCTGGCAAAATCCAGTTCTACTCCAGGCAAGACCCAGACTATTAATTATTATTTAATCAATGATGACTTGTATCTGGTTGATCTGCCAGGCTACGGCTATGCCAAAGTATCAAAAGTTCAAAGGCTCAAATGGCAAAAGATGATAGAAAAATATCTGTCCCAGCGCAAACAGCTTAAAGGAGTAATTATGCTGTTTGACATACGTCACGAACCTAATGAAAATGATATGCTCATGAAAGAATGGCTGAGCCAGCATGAAATACCCATATTAATAATTGCCACCAAAGCAGATAAAATCTCACGGGGAGCAAGAATGAAACATTTAAATGTTATACGCAAGGCTTTAAATTTGCCGGCGGACCAAATACCTATCTGTTTCTCAGCAGAAACCGGTGAAGGAGTAAATGATGTTTTGTCTGCTCTGGATGAAATTATTGCCGGGTAAACTTTAACTTATTTTTACACGGGTACGTATATAACCAAGTATGTCCTGCATATCCTCAAGTTCATTTTTAGCTGCGTTTTCCATTAAGCCTTCCAAATAAACCAGAATTCTTTCCTTGCCATTATCCTGCAGAAGCAACTCATGGGGTGTCTGATTATTAAGCTCCTCCTGGGGCGTAGAAAGCCACCTTACCGTTTCCTTGTCTTTTAAGACTAGAAACCAGTAGGGTGCTTCATTTGCTGCAAGCATATCAGGAACCAGCATGCTATGGATCAATTTAGTATTCATGTTCAGTAAACAGCTTTTTAGTTTTGCAATTAAAGATTCAATATCACTTAAAACTTCCGCCGTGCACAAAGCCAGTTCATTGCCAATGGCAATGCGGGCATAATCACCATGTAATTGCCGGGGTTCATACCAGTCAAACCCTTCCGTATGATAGACATAGCAGTATTCAAAATCAGAGTCCAGTCCTGCCTTTAGCGCTTCTCTCTCCTGCTCATTAAGGTATATGCAGTACAGTTCCTGCAATTTCATTGGATATTTTTGATATGCATGATCAAAAATGCCCAGCAGTATCTCACCATGTGATTTAAACAGTTCAAGTATATTTTTGTTGGTTAAAACCTTCCAGTGTTTTACATGGTCATCTATGAAATTTATCTGCTCTTTTGAGGCGTTCATAAATAAAACCATACCGGAAAAAATACTATTTTCCATGATCCTTACTATCCGTCCCATAAGTAGGATGCTGACCCAATCAGGTGCTTCCCAGGGCTCTTTAAGCAGTATCTCGATACTTTCTTCACTTAAGATATCTTTGACTTTAAGCAGGCATCCTTTATTTTCTATAACCTGATAAACTGAAAGGTAAGATTGGTTTAAAGCTATAAGGCTTTGTTCCATGATGGGGGCCAGAGAATCATCATGCTGTTTTAAATAATCAACACCCATTGAATGTCCATGAATTTCCAGATCGAACCACAGCCAATCGGAAAAAATCGCCTCATGGTCAGCAGGTACTGTGTTGCCTGGTATCAGGCGGAAAAACTTCTGTCTGGCATCCAGCCTTACTTTCCTGGTTGTTGTTTTAAAGTTCTTTTCCAATTTCATTTTCAGTGCTGACATTACCTGATTTGATTTGATCCAGGGATCGGCGTTTAATTCAATGATATCTCCCAGACTCTGGCAGCAATTTTTATACTTTTTGCCGCTGCCACAAGGGCAAGGACTGTTGCGGCCGATCTTAGTTTTCATGTTGAAATCCCCCAAACAAAAACATATATTTTCTTCCCCAATATACCATATTAAATGATTGCCGATTAGGCAAATTTGTTATAATACCATAAGTATGGAAATAATACTGCTTAAAAGAAGCAGCAAGTTTAAACTTGCCATAACCGGTGAGCATTCAGTACAATTTAGCTTATAATAAGGTTTAGTTTACCTTTGATTTTAGGAGGTTTTTTTATATGTCTAAAGGGAGTTCGCTGCCTAGTGTATATGACTCTGGTAATGTTGAAAAAAAGTGGTATTCAGTATGGAAAGAAAACGGTTATTTTTCACCTGATGATGATTACGCAAAAAAACCGTTTTCCATTGTTATGCCTCCGCCCAATGTTACCGGTTCATTGCATTTAGGACATGCTCTGGATAATACTTTGCAGGATATCTTAACCCGGTGGCGGCGTATGCAGGGGTATAATACATTATGGCTGCCGGGAACCGACCATGCAGGAATCGCCACTCAGGCCAGAGTAGAAGAAGCACTGGCCAAAGAAGGGCTCAGCAA
>LSQX01299357.1_pt1 | contig 13807 bp, 17 predicted proteins | sample 654561 | NCBI WGS metagenome assembly LSQX01 (sample SAMN04489861, study PRJNA283612) | anaerobic digester metagenome | isolation source: 4 biogas reactors fed with cattle manure at either 37C or 55C with and... | place: Denmark: Kongens Lyngby | collected 2014 | reverse complement strand
ATTACGAACCTAATAGTTATGGAAATTGGCAGGACCATCCTGAGGACAATGAGTCAATGCAAAAAGGTGGAGACGTTTATAGATATGACTTTAGAGAAGATGACTCAGATTACTATACTCAACCAGGACTTCTATTTAATGCAATGATAGATGATCAAAAACAAGTATTATTTGATAATACTGCAAGAAACATGGGTGACTCAACTCTTCAAATAAAGCATAGACATATATATAATTGCTACCAAGCTGACCCAGCATATGGCGAGGGCGTAGCAATAGCATTGAATATTTCTCTTGAAGATGTTGATTTAGAATTGCCAAAGAAAAACTCTCATGAAAATCTTAAAAAAGCTAATAATATGCATCCTGAATTAAATGTACCAACTGAGGGTGTCGATTCTGGAAGAGAAATAGATACAAATACACATGATTATATAGAACCTGAAAGTGATCCTTGGTTACTATAATAAGTAAGAATTATAAAAGTAAATAAAATATTGCTAGATTAGGGTAAGATCTAATCTAGCAATATTTTGTTTCTATTCTTATTAATTTTGTACTATTTTACCATGGAGTTTACAAACCATAAGTTTTTGCTATAGTATCCAACATAGTCCTCAAACATAGCAACAGTTTCAAAATCTCCTTCTTCATCTGCCGTATTTCTAATTTCAACTGCCAAGTCTTTCATTAATTGCATATCTTCTCGTACGATTTCAAGTGATTCTTTTATATTGAAATCTTTTGCTTTAACTTCTTTAATACTAGATATTTCTAGATATTCTGCCATAGTTGATAATGGCATTTCATTCTTCATTTTTAATAATTCTGCAACTTCATCAAAATCTTCAAATAGCTTATCATAGAATTCTTCTGTAAAGTTATGGATTTTAATAAACTGTAATCCCACAACATTCCAGTGAATATTATGCATTTTGACGTTTAATACAGCTGTGTTAGCTAAGTACTGTTGTAATAATTCTAAGTGCTTCATTAATATATCTCCTCCTAGTAATTTTATAGATATACAAAACTGTTATCTATTATAGGTCTATTATATGTTATAATGGTGAAAACAAAAAGGAACAAATATGTTAGTAGGAGTGAGAGTGTGAAAAATAAAATATCTAATGGCTTTCAGATAGTACAAGATTTGATTAAATTGAGATGGATACCTGAAATTATAAAATCACTTGAAGCTGGTAATCATCGTTATAGCGAAATTCAAAGAAGTATTCACCATATTAGTCATACAGAATTAAATAGAAAATTATCAATATTAATTGAACGTGGTGTCATATTGAAAGAGGATAATACAGATAACACAAAATATATTCTACTTGATTTCGGTGAAGACTTAGTACATATCTTTAATCACTTGGAGGCCTTGCAGGAAAAGTATTTTGAAGTTTCCTAGATATACAAAAGCAAAAGAGCCTTTTAGGGTAAAAATCCTAAAGGCTCTTTTGCTTTTGTATTAAACTAAATCTAAAAGGTTTTTTTTAAGAATGTATATCTTGTTTTTCTGAAAATCTATAAGATGCTCAGCTTTCATTCTAGATAATTCTCTAGAAAGAGCACTTCTTTCAACACCTAAACGATTTGCCAGTTCGCTCCTATTGAAGGGAAGCGTGATAGTATTATTTTTTGGCTCAAATCTAGATAGATATATAATTAGCCTTGAACGAATTTGTTTTTGAATCAATATGTAGATGTTTTTATTTTGTGAAAGGTTATTTGCATAAGATTCTTGCAATAAATTTTGGATCAACTTGGTAACCCTTGGACAATTGACAGTTCTAGGATTAAAGAGAGTTGAGATTTTTAAAAATAGAACAGTGCTATTAGTCCTAGAGACAAATTGAGACACGGGTCTTTCTGAATTAGAAAAGGAATATTCATCTCCAAAGATTTCACCCTCATTATAATTTCTGACTCCATACTCGTTATGGCTAGAGTTAATCATAGTTTCAAAAACCACACCTTCTAAAGGAATGCCGGCATATTGAATGTAATCACAGTAGTTATATATAATTTCATTCTTCACGAAATCCTTTTTATGGCCCCTTAAAGAACGGACAGTATGGAATAATATCAGTAAATCATAAAAAGTTTATGGGCTACACTAAGGATGACAAAGGTAACCTTGCTATAGTCCCTGAAGAAGCAGAAATAGTAAGAAGGATATTTAGAATGTACCTAGAAGGAAGTAGTCTAGTGCAGATAACAAGATCTTTGGAAGAGGACAAAATAAAGACAGTTACTGGAAAGGATAGGTGGAATACTAGTGTAATAAGTAGGATGCTAGTAAACGAAAAATACATGGGGGATGCCTTATTACAGAAAACCTATACAGTAGATTTCCTAACCAAAAAGAGAGTGAAGAATGATGGTATAGTACCTCAATATTATATAGAAGATAATCATGAAGCAATTATACCAAAGGAATTATTTTATAAAGCACAGGAAGAGAGAGCTAGAAGATCCAGTCTTAATAAATCAGCAGTTACAAGAAAGACTAATAAAATGAAAAAAGAAAGAAGTAAATACAGTTCAAAATACGCATTAACTGAAATCTTAATATGTGAGGAATGTGGACATCCCTATAGAAGACAAGTATGGTCAAAATATGGACAAAAATCTGCAGTATGGAGATGTGAAAACAGACTAAAGAATGGAACGAAATCAAACTGTAAACACTCACCAACCCTTAAAGAAGAATTACTACATGATGCTATAATGAAAGCCATAAACAGTGTTGTAGAAGATACAGGAGATTTTATAGGAGCATTTAGAGAGAATGTTATAAGAGTAATTGGTGGATATTCAACAAAAGAAATACCTATAGAATATGATAAAAATATAGAATTACTTCAAAAGGAGATGCTGGAACTAATAGAAGAAAATGCAAAGCTAGGAGCTTTGGCAGAAGACTTTGATGATGAGTATAAAAGGATATCAGAAGAGAAAAATCAGCTTAAACAGACAAAATTAAAGGTGGTACAAGAGATGAAACAAGCCGATAGATATGAAGAACGACTAGATGAAATGGAAAGCACCATAAAGACAGTAAGACCACAGGTAAGGGAATTTGATGAAGACCTAGTAAGAAGATTAATTAATACTATTAAAGTGAATCAAAGGGAAAGACTGGAGATACAATTTGAATCAGGGATAGTGATGGAGCAGATGGTGGACTACTATGAGTAGGAGGATGGGAGCAGTCCTAGTATGATAGGGGTTACTGCTCTTGGATATAATATAATGTGCTAAGAATAAAATCCTTGGTTTTAGCTTAGGGTTTTGTTGTTGGTATATTTATTAGATATAATATATATAATCTACGACTAGGTTTTAGTAGTTGAATGAAATAATCTTTATAAGATAATAGATATCAATAAAACTATTTGGCAAATAAGTTGTCTAAAGATATCAGATAAAATAGAACGTATATTGCATATATTTGAAAGGATTGAATTTTAATTAGCTTAGAAGAATATCTGGAAAGATATGGACATCGCAGTCCTCATGAATTTGAGTTATCAATAGCTGATCCAAGAGAGGATGATAGTTGGTTGGAGCAACAAATATTAGAATATAAGAAAACTGATATAGATGTTGGAGAGCTTTTAGAGAAACAGCGAAATTAATATGAAGATGCTCTTAATAAGTTCAAGATAGAATTTCCAAATAAAATAAAATGGTTGAATAAAAAATGAAGAAAGCAGCTGAAAGTGCTAGAATAAGAGAGACAGTTAGAACAGAATTTACTAGAGCATTTAAGGAAAAATAATATGAAAAAAGATAGTGTAAAAAAAATAGAATTTGCTTTAGATTTAGAAAAAGAAATGGTAGGGGTAAAATTTATGATTATAAGAAAGAGTTTAATAAATTAGAATTGAATATTCCAGATAAAATAGGTCCGTTTTGCTATCTAATTAGGCATGCTATGGATGGAAATATTTTCAAAGCTAATGCCAGTACCATAACTTGTGATTATGCTAAATATGCATTAGGAGTCACTAAGCCAAATCAAGCTAAGAGCGGGGAGAAGTTATTCTTATTGTGGTTTATATGAAACAAATGCTATAGCTAAGGATATTGTAGATAGCATGAAGTACAATGACCAGGATATATATGGTGTGATTATAGGACCTTTAAGTTTAATGGAAGATGCTGATGTCGTTGTAATTGCAGGTTATGGAGAGACAATTATGAGACTTATACAAGGATATGCCTATAAATTTGGTGATCCTAAAAATTTAAGTTTCTTTGGATGTCAGGCAATGTGTGCGGATGTAGTTTCTAAGCCCTATGCTAATAATGATATAAATATTACATTGTTTTGTAGAGGAGCTAGAGCTTATGGTAGATTTGACAAAGGAGAAATTGCTGTTGGATTGCCTATAAATATGTTTGATTCATTAGCAGATGGGATAGTTAAAACTGTTAATCCAGTGAATAATCCTAAAGAAAAGGAAACTATATTAAATAGAGCTAAAGATGAGTTGGATTTAATAGGAGAGATAGATAAAAGTTATAACTATGAGATGGGATTAATAGAGTATAATGAAATCATAAAGGATAATAAAATGTGAGTAAGAAAGGCTAGTTAGCTTTTTAACTGTATTTATAATATATAGTTAAAAAAATTGAAAGAGTATGATTTTAAACTATGTATTAAGTATTATTATTTTATTAACTTAAAGAGATTAATTAAAGTTAATAGAATATAAGTAGTAGATTTTAATGAATAGTAAATTTAAAAAACCGAGCTTAGAGATTTTCTCTAAGCTCGGTTGCACATTATAAGTATAGTATTATTTTGACATTAATGCTAGACTTTTAATTTTTAAAATAATTTGGAGAAAAACCACCCTATAATTAAAATACTATATAGGGTGGTTTTTTATTTATGTTTCAAGCTAACAAGTTTTTCAGTAGAAAATAATTCTTCATAGGTGTAATCCAGATTAACAAACTGTCCATCTTTTCTCATTACAGGATGAAAGTTTTTCGATTTGATAGCTTCTATAAAATCTTTATCATCTCTTATAGTGTCGTAAAATTTGGTTGAATATCTACCAATCTTATCCATTATATGAGCATCGCTAGCACCTAAAGAGGGCAAACCTAGTTCAGTAGCTGTTGCATAGGCATATAGGTTATGGTAAGAGTAAGTGCTTCCGTTAAATGATTCAACACCATCTAATAAATCAGCCACTTCATGTAGATGATTTTCTAATCCTCTGTTATTGTTTCTAAAAGGATGAGCGGCAATGGCCACTCCTTTATGTTTTTTCACTAATCTAAGGAGGTCTCCTGCATCCATCATTTCTTTGGGAATATCCTTTAAGCCAAATACCAATATATCTCCTTGATGGGTTAGTATTTCTGCACCAACTATTACTAGGACTCCATTAATTTTAATATAATCACCTAGTTCATTTCTTAAATTATTATTGTCGTGATTTGTTATACATATGCCATCTAGTCCCATAAGTTTCGCTGTATCTATGCCTTCTTTTAAATCAATAAAACTGTCGAAAGAGTATTTATTTTCATGTATATGAGTATCAATTATCATCATAATTTTGCCTCCAATTATATTCTTATATAAATAATAACATAATAATGATTGAATTAATCTGGTATAGATAAATACAATAGGAGAACAAACTGCTATAAGATACGTGAATGCAAATGATATATGTTTAAAAGCATTGAAATATGGGAAGAAGTAATCTAGGATATCTAAATGTTTGGATGGCTTATAGAAATTAGGCCTATATTTCAAACAAGATATAACAAATTAGTATGGAGGTCAAAATGGAGAGAAAAATTAAAAAACAAATCACAGGATTTAGGACAAAAGATGGTGCTGGTGTGCATTTAGTAAGAGATTTAGGACATGAGACTGTGGAAGATTATGATCCCATATTGATGCTTGATTCCTTTGATAGTATAGATCCTGATGAATATACAGCAGGATTTCCTATGCATCCCCATAGAGGGATAGAAACAATCAGTTATGTATATCGTGGGCAAATGACACATAAGGACAGTTTAGGTAATGAGGATACTATTGGAGATGGGGAAGTACAATGGATGACTGCGGGATCAGGTATTTTACATGAAGAAAAGCTACCAGCGTCTCAAAGATTACTTGGAGTGCAATTATGGTTGAATCTACCAGCAAAGATAAAATGGTTCAACCAGCTTATCATAGTATTAAAAATACAGAAATCCAAGAGATTGCTCTGGAAAATGGAAAGTTAAGACTTCTTGCAGGTAAATTCCAAGATAAAGAAGGATATATCAGTAAATATCTACCACTGGATTATTATGATATTCATCTTAATCCAAATGCTTCAATACTTATAGATATAGAAGAAGATCGTTAAGTCATGGTCTTTACATTGTTAGGGGATTCATATATTGGTGGAGAGTTGGTAAAAGAAAAAACAGCTGTTAAATTGACAGAAGGAAAACATGTTGAAATAAGAGCTACAGGTAAAAACTCTCAAGTATTATTTATTAGCACTAAATTCCTTGGAGAATCCATATCTTGGGGTGGTCCAATAGTTATGAATACAAAAGAAGAATTAAATAAAGCTTTTGATGACTTAAAAAAAGGAACTTTTGTACAGGATGGAATATCTTACTAAAGAAAAAATAATATTTCAAAGTATAAGGAAGCACTCTATTCATATCTAGAGTGCTTCCTTATGTGTGCCCAGCATGGGCTAAACTAGTCAGTGAAAATCTGATAGGGGGTTAATAGTGCCGAAGGTTAGCAATAAAACTGCAACACACTATAAGACATACCTATAGTAAAAACCACTGTAATCAATAATATCTATAAGGGTGGATTATATTATTTAAAAATGTTACTATAGATAGTGCTTAAGAAAACAATAAGTAAAAATATTATAATGAAAGAGGTATAGAGATGAAAAGAAAAAGTTTAAAGTTATTATCTTTATTATTGATAGTGGCAGTCTTCTTAACAGCATGTGGACAAGCCGCTGATAAAGGTGGAGAGATAGTAGAACCAGAAGAAGAAGTAGTAGTAGAAGTAGTAGAAGAAGAACCAGTAGAAGAAAATGTAGAAAAACTTGATTTTGAAGGAAGACAAATGAATGTAGTAACTACATCTGAAAAGTATGAAGAATTATTTAATGAATTTGCAAAAGAAGTAAATGCAAAAGTTGATTTCTTATCTATGTCTAGTGGAGAAGTAATATCCAGAATAGAAGCAGAAGGTGGAAAGCCAATGGCAGACCTTTGGTTTGGTGGCGGAATTGATGCATTTATGGCAGCAAAAGAATCTGGATTATTAGAATCTTATATTCCAAAAGAAGCAGATAAAGTAGCTAGCGAATTTAGAGATGCGGAAGGCTATTGGATATCAAAGGGTTTGACAGTGGTTGGATTCTTAGTGAATGAAGAAATATTAAAAGAAAAAGCATTAGAAGTTCCTAGAACTTGGGCGGAATTAGCAGATCCAAAATATAAAGATGAAATAATAATGGCAAATCCAGCTATTTCAGGAACGAATTATGGAGCAGTAAAAGGAATATTAGATATGTATGGTGAAGAAGAAGGTTGGGCATTTTTAGAAAAATTAAATGAAAATATTCCTTTCTATGGAAAAAGAGGTAAAGATCCAGAAGAAAAAACTGTAGCAGGAGAATTTGCTATAGGAATAATACCAGCAGATAAATCTTCTTTTGACGCAGCAATAAAAAATAATTTAACTGTCATATATCCAGAAGATGGTATTCCTTGGGTACCAGAAGGAGTAGCAATATTTAAAGATGGTGATGGAGTAGATATAGCAAAGGCTTTTATAGACTTTATGTTAAGAGATGAAAATCAAGAAAAATTAGCAGAACTTGACGGTAAAGACGGAGCTCAAATGGTTAAAGAAGGAGTCGGTGGTTATGACTTAGGTCTACCACAAGATAGACTAATAGAACAAGATATCTCAACTTTTGGAACTATGAGAAGTGCAATATTAGAACGATGGGAAAGACTTACAATAGGAAAATAATTATTAGGTGAAATGGTTAACCATTTCACCTTTTCATTTATAAAGATAAGCTATATAATTAGATTATAATACTTGAAAGGAAAGGAATATGAAAAAGAAAATTTTAGATTCATTTGATAAAATATTAATGGTAACGATAATATTATCTGTACTAATTTTTATACTATATCCATTTGTTTCAGTGTTTATAACTTCTTTAATGGAAAATGGGGCCATTGATTTATCTTATTTTTCATTTGTAAAGGAAGAATCCTATTTAATAAAAAATTCCATAACCACTGGAATATACACCACAATTTTAAGCACTATTTTTTCTATAATGATAGCAGTATATTCCTATACATCAACAAATAGAGTTAAGAAAATAATCATGGCAATACTTATGCTAACAATCATTTCTCCGCCATTTGTCACATCGCTTTCCTATATAAGACTTTTTGGAAGAAGAGGACTTATAACACATGTATTACTAGGCTTATCTATAATGCCCTATGGGCAACTGGGAATAGTATTAATGCAAAGCTTGGGTTTTACTTCTATGAATGCAATACTCTTAATCGGATATTTAAATAAACTAGACAAAACCCTTATAGAATCGGCTCGCTCCTTGGGAGCCAAGACTACAGATATTATAAAAGATATTATTGTACCTCTTATGGGACCATCAATAACTGTAGTTATGCTATTATCTTTTATAAGATCATTGGCAGATTTTTCAACTCCAAGGATAATCGGTGGAGCCTTTAATGTCTTGGCAACAGAAGCTTATCTATCTATAATAGCAAAAGGTAATATAAGAAGAGCAGCGACTATTTCAGTAATATTGTTTATTCCCGCTATTTTAGTTTTTGTACTCTATATGACAAAGTTTAAATCCGTAGCCATAAGTCAACATGGAACTGGTTCAGGGGAAGGTATAAGCATAAGAAGAGAAGGGTTTTTGTATAATGCTATGAAAACAGGAGCTATATTTTTTCTAGTTTGGATTTTAATCCAATATATTTCTATTATAATGTCGGCTTTTACAGATATGTATCAGGGGAAAATGTATTTTACATTGGATCATTTTAGAGAAAGCAAGACAAGTATAATGACTACATTTCCAAGAACAATATTTGTATCATTAATAGCTGGTATTGTAAGTTCAATTATCGGGCTTATATTAGAGTATTATGCTTTTATAAGAAACTATAAAGTAATGAAGATAATAGATTTCATAGCAACAATGCCATATATTGTGCCAGGGACATTTTTTGGAATTGGGTATATATTAGCTTTTAATAAACCACCATTAGAATTAACAGGAACTCTTTTAATAGTAATCTTAAATGTTGCATTTAGACAGCTACCTTTTGCTTCAAAGGTAGGATATTCTACCTTGACTCAGATAAATAGAGATACTATTAACTCTGTAAAAGATTTAGGTGGACATGATCTTCATGTAGTAAAAGATATTATTCTTCCATTAAGCAAATCTGGTTTATATATTTCCTTTGTAAATGGATTTACTTCAACTATGACAACTATTGGCTCAATAATATTCTTAATATATCCAAAGCAAAAACTAGCCACTATGGTAATGTTTGATGTTATAGAGTCAGGAAAATATGGAGTAGGTTCAGTTATAGCATTCCTGATTATATTAATTTGCCTTATAGTAAATGGACTATATTTTCTTATATTATCAAGAAAGGGGAAGGATAAAGGTGTTTCTTACAGTATCTAACTTAATTAAAATATATGGAAATAAAAAAGTAGTAGATGATGTTTCATTCCAAGCAGAAAAAGGGAGCATAATCTGTATCCTTGGGCCAAGTGGTTCTGGAAAGACTACTATATTAAGATGTTTAGGTGGTTTTGTAAATCCAGAGTCAGGAAATGTAATTCTTGATAGTAGGGAAATATTAAAACTAAGCCCCGAGGAAAGACCTATATCCACAGTATTTCAATCCTATGGATTATTTCCACATAAATCAGTAATAGAAAATACAGTTTATGGATTAAAGTTTAAAAAGATGACTAGAAAAGAAGCAATGAAAGAAGGACAAGAAATTTTGGAAATGGTAGGTTTAAAAGGCTATGATAATAGAAGGATAAACCAACTTTCTGGCGGAGAACAGCAAAGAGTCGCTTTGGCAAGATCATTGGTAGTAAAACCAGATCTATTGTTATTAGATGAACCTTTTTCAAATCTAGATGCTAAATTAAGATTAGTTATGAGAGAAGAAATTCAAAGGATACAGAAGGTATTTAATATAACAACCATCTTTGTAACCCATGATCAAGAAGACGCTTTCTCAGTAGCAGATCAGATTATTTTAGTAAATAAGGGTAAAATCGAACAAATATCTTCGCCTATGGAGGTATATAATTATCCAAATGGAGAGTTTCCATTACAGTTTATAGGTCGTTCAAACATAAAAGATACAAATGGACAAGTGAAATTTGTAAGGCCAGAGGAAATAAAACTACACGATAAACTAATGAAAAAGACTATAGAAGGAAGAATAGAAAAAAGAATATTCAAAGGAGCCATAGTAGAATATCATATATTAGCAAAAGATACTAAGTTCATAGCAATAGAGCTTTCAAAGGATAAAATATATAATGAAGGTGATATAGTTTATTTAGAATTTGAGTATAAAGAGATAAGATAGACTTTATATAGAAAAGGAGAGGAAAAATGAAGATATTACATGTATTAGCTCAATTACCCTCTAGAACTGGATCTGGAGTTTATTTTTCTAATTTAGTAGAAAATTTCAAGAAGTATAATTATAATCAAAAAGTAGTTTTTGGAACAGAAGATGATTTCAAATGGAATATCTTAGATGAAAAAGATATATATCCTGTAGAGTTTAAAACAGAAGAATTGCCTTTTCCCATAGTAGGCATGAGTGATATTATGCCTTATGACAATACTCTTTATTCTGAGATGACCGATGAGATGTTTGATAAATGGATAAATGCTTTTAAGAAAAAACTTATATTTATTAAGGAAAAATATAGTCCAGATATAATCTTTGCTCATCATCTTTGGATATTATCTTCAATAGTAGTGGATATTTTTACTGATTCAAAGATAATAGGAATATGCCATAATACAGATATGAGGCAAGCGCAAATGAATCCAGCAATTTACAATAAATATGTTAAAGATTTGGGGAAATTAGATTTAATCTTTGCTTTATCCGAGAATCAAATAGATGAAATAGCAAACATATATCCAGACTTAGAAAAAGATAAGATAATCTCTGTAGGTGGAGGTTTTAACCAAAATGTTTTCTTTCTTCCTGAAAAAAAGGAATATAATGATAAAATAAGATTAGTTTATTCAGCTAAAATAGATCCATCTAAAGGGATATATGAATTATTAAAAGTATACAAAGGTTTAAACTTAGATGATGTAACCTTAGATATAATAGGTGCACCAGATGAGAAGAACAAAAAAGAATTAGAAAAGTATGTTAAGGACGATAAAAGCATCAAAGTCTATAATGTAAAGGATCAAGTAGCACTAGGTGAAGAACTTAGAAAGAAAGATATATTTTTGATGCCTTCTTTTTATGAAGGCTTGGGACTTATGGCTATAGAGTCTTTAGCATCTGGACTTTATGTAGTTACTACAGAAATAGAAGCATTAATGACCCTTTTAGGTAAAGATATAAAGGAATCGGGAATAATTAAATATATCCCCCTACCTAGAATTTATGATGTAGACAAACCTATGGAAGAAGACCTAGCTAAATTTAGAGAGGACCTTAAAGAAGCTATAATTAAGCAAATAGATAAGGTTAGAAATAGAAAAAACTGTTTAATAGATGAGAAAGATAATATAAAACAATTTTCTTGGGAATCGATAGTAGATAAAATAAATGAAATGATNNTGATATAATAGATATGAGGAGGTAATATCATGGATAAAAAGATAATTAGTATTAGTGATTTTCAATTTAGAGAGGAAGTAGGAGATCCTTTTATTATAAGGATGCATCATATTGACTATTATCCAAAGGGAAATAGTAATATGGCAGTGTCGGAAGCTGATTTAAAAGGAAGAAATACTGGAAGCGATTTTGATTTGTCTAATGATTTTAAAATGTATCATGGGAAGGATATACCTGGATTTCCCGTACATCCACATAGGGGATTTGAAACGGTAACCGTTGTAATGCAAGGTTTTGTTGACCATTCAGACTCCTTTGGTGCAACTGGTAGATATGGGGACGGAGATGTACAATGGATGACTGCAGGAAAGGGAATGCAACATGCAGAGATGTTTCCACTTGTAAATGATGATAGGGAAAACACTATGGAACTATTTTAAATATGGTTAAACCTTCCACCAGAAAGTAAATTTGTAGATCCTAGCTATAAGATGTTGTGGGCAGAAGATGTGCCTGTTGTCAAAGATATTGATGAAGCTGGAAATGTAGCTACAATTACTTTAGTTGCTGGTTCCTACAACAATATAAAGAGTTTAGACCCTACCCCTGATTCCTGGGCAAATAACAGGGATAATCAGGTGGGAATTTGGACTATTCACTTAGAAGCAAATGCAAGCTTTACCCTACCTAAAATTAGTCCGACTCTGAACAGACATCTATACTTATACAATGGTGGTAACATTATCATTGATAATACCTTAATTAAGAATGAGAGTAGTATTAAAATAGTAGGAGATCAGGATATCAAAGTAACAGCAGGAGATGATAACTGCTATTTATTATTACTAGAGGGTGAGCCAATAGGAGAACCAGTTGTAAATATAGGGCCTTTTGTAATGAATACAGAAGAAGAAATAAAACAAGCTTATGATGATTATAGAAGCACTAGATTTGGAGGATGACCTTTTAATGAAGGCGATCCTGTAAACGCAAAAAACAGTGGTAGATTTACAAAATATAATGATAGACATATTGAAGAAAGATAAGTGGTATTCTGGTTCGTGGTAGAAAAAAGGGCGAAAAACTAGTGAGAAACACCAATTTTCGCCCTTACCTTTCTTCTTAACACGATATAACCTGATTTTTAAAGTTATTTATTATTTTTCACGTACTGTTTTCATAGCATTGGTCCAAGGAATTAATTGGTCAAGTTGCTTTGTTACATTTTCTTCCTTATCTTGAGTTGGTTTAAATACGCTCATATCCTCAAAATCAGTAAATAATGAAAACATAACTTGTTGACGGATATCCGCCATTTGAAGCTCTGCTACAATCAATCTTAAGTGTTCTACTGCTCTAACTCCCATTGCACTACCATAGCTTACAAATGCAACTGCTTTGTTGTTCCATTCAAGTCCTAAATAATCGATAGCATTTTTAAGTGCGGCAGACGTAGAGTGATTATACTCTGGAGTTACCATTACAAATCCATCAAATTCACCTATTTTAGCAGCCCATTTTTTAGTGTGTTCATTAGCATATTGATTCCATCCTGCTGGAAGTGCTTCATCTAATAAGGGTAAATTATAATCAGCAATATCAATAAGTTCAAATTCAGCATCTGTCCTTTTATTTGCTAATTCATAATACCACTTTGCAACTTGTTCACCATTTCTCCCTGGTCTTGTACTTCCTATTATTATACCTATCTTTAACACTTTATAACCTCCTATTTTGTTAATGCTAATTATTAACTTATTATTAGTGATTCTATATTGTAATATTATACCCTTGAAGATATAGATTAATCATCACCACCAGTAAAATCCTATTAAAGACAAAGTGTTTGCAATAGAATTTTTAT
>LSQX01054485.1_pt1 | contig 13807 bp, 13 predicted proteins | sample 654561 | NCBI WGS metagenome assembly LSQX01 (sample SAMN04489861, study PRJNA283612) | anaerobic digester metagenome | isolation source: 4 biogas reactors fed with cattle manure at either 37C or 55C with and... | place: Denmark: Kongens Lyngby | collected 2014 | reverse complement strand
AATATTGGAGGCAGCAATATGAGGGGTCATATCAAAGAGACAGGAACGTTTTTGCTTGCATTGGTGCTGATCGCGGCTTTTACTTCTGTTCCGGTTTTTGCAGCAGAACTTATATGTAAAGATGCTTCTCCAGGCAATTGCAACTTGGATTATGTGGAGAATCTGGCGGAAGAGAAAGTCATCGCTGGTGAGGCAGGTGGTGATTTCAAACTTAGCGCAGCGGTAAATCGGGCAAAGCCAGCCAGAGTGCTAGCACTGGCTCAGTTTTTTTTTAACAAACAAAAGGCTCAACTAAACAAGATACGTAGTTTGGCACAAGAGTTTTTTGATGCGCAAAAGGTTTATCTGGCCAAAATGCTTACTTTTAATAAGGCTTCTGTTGCGGTGCAAAAGGCTGAGGCCAGTCACGACATGGAAGATATCGCCGAGGCGCAAAATCTGATCATTGACTTGCCGGAGCAAAAAGAGAGGGACGTTCTGAACGCAAGGGTTCATCGGTTGCTATCCGGCGATTTGCCCGACATCTATGGCGAGGACTTTACGTCCGATACCCCTACCCCTGAGTTATGGGCATTAATTGACAGGGTCGGCGTTACGCCGGAAATGATCGCTGCGGATGAAGATGAAGGAAAAGCGGCACATGGTATGTGGGGATATCAGGATAATCTCGGAAGCGGACAATATGATTTTCTTACGGTCGATTTTTACACGTCCTCGCAACCGGGAGACACCTACTGGTCTTTTTTCCAATGGTCTATGGATATGGACGAATACAAACGTATTAAAGGATATGAAGATATCGAAGATATGGACGGATATGGAGGACTCCAGGTCTTGTCGGGTGGTGAAACAACAGCGATCACCTCGATGTGGCAAAGTGAAGCAGATAACGGCGATATCTTGACGCCCACCTGCATTTACCCCTCTGATAAAGCAAGTGCATTTGACCATGAAGGTTCGGGAACCGGTCTGGTCATAGATCATGACTGGGAAGCTAATCACTGGTATCGTTTTGTAGTTCGTTCTTTTGCTGACGAAAAAGCGGCTACGACCTATGTTGCCTCATACGTAATGGATCTTGAAACAGAAGAAGTGACCCTGATAGCCGTCTATGATACACACCTGCCGCAATCCTTCATGTACAACTATGGGCAGTTTCTGGAGAACTTTGATAAGGTAAGCTATGTTTATCATAGAGATATGTATATGAAAAACTTTTACGCTCATGACGTGCATTCTCAGAAATGGTATTCACTTAACACCGGAATCCTGATGATTGGAGACTTAGGAAATCCTCAGGGTACATACCGCTTTAGTGCCGGTAATGGGATATTGCGAGTGGAGATCTGTGGCATCGGTGAAAATGCAGTTGAAAACGATGACTATGGCTCCACCGTATGGAGCTACAATTTGTCCCAGCCTAAAACTCCCGATATCAACAAGGCATTGTTCCCCATTCCGTAAGTTGTGCACGGGGGGGGGGCCGGGGAGGCCGGGTGCTGTGGAGGTGCCTGCTGCATAACTTAGGTGCCTGGCACCTAAGTTATGATGAAGCTTGTTTTATTTCAGTGATTTGATCATCACCAGACAGGGATTCCAGGGATCCCAGAGAGTTGGAAAAACTTCCAGTTTAGAGAATCCCATTTTTTTATAAAAAGAAATTGTTTGGTCGTATTCTTTGTAGTGACCCTCATCGACAGTTTTTACCTGAATATATTTGTATTCATTTCTGGCGAAGTCTTCTAATGCCTGATAAAGGAGAGTACCCAGACCTGCGCGGTGCAAGGATTTTTTAACGCCCATGCAGTGAATTTCAGCTGTGTCCGGGCTGGTATGCGTCAGCGTTATAAAGCCCAGGGCCTCACCTTCCCTGTCGGCATACCATAGGGGCAGCTTGCCAGCTTCGTCGATGTAGGCTTGAGTGCTTTCAGGCAGGCCAAACCACTCAGGCAAATCGGACAACACGTCCGCAACGATCTGAGATTTTTTCTGCTCATCATATTCTTGAAGAATCTTAATCTTTTCCATTTTAGTAGTATAACCTATGTGCACACGATAGTTTAGTAAGAGCTGCTTTTGCCGCTGGTGCATGAAATCGTGCCTGGCACACTTTCATGCACTTGTAATATTGGGGGAATACAATCGTTGGATGTGCTTCTTTCTAGCAATTGATTTATTAGGGCATTTAAGCTAATACTCTCTTCCTCTGCCAAATCAGCTAGTCTTTTGTGGAGAGACTTTGACATTCTAATTGTAGTGCGGCCACTGTATTCTTTAAATGAATCTCTTGGTTCTTTTATAGGACGCTTTAACTCCAAGGCTGTTTCTAGCCAGGATTCTTTCGCTTCTTTTAGCTCCCTCAATAACTCTTCAACTGAATAAGCATAAACTTCCAGTCCGGGCATGTCTTCGATTCTCGCTGAGAAGACATTTTCTCCGGCGTCCTTGAATTCACTGATTACAACCGGATATGTTAAGTCCATATAATAGTTTAAATCCTTAACCATGTTGTTTTTTCTCCAAATCAATTACTATTACTTTATTAACATGTTCGATGGCTTTTTTCACATAAATTCTCAATAATGGATTTCTGTTGGCTGGGACGGTGAAGATTTCCTCAATAAGGCTATGGGAGAATGTCGCATGACTCCCCTTATGTCGTCTCATTTCAAATCCATAACTTCTTAATAAGGCAACTAAATCTTCAAAACTTACTTCGTTCGGATTCTGTTCAAATTTCTTGAGCCTTTTTTCTTTTTTCATGACAAATTTTTGTTTTGTCACCGTATATGATGACACTACTTTATCACATTGCTGTATTATTTTCATCTTCTCAAGTTAGATCATTTGCTCCAAGTTTTAGACTCGCTCTAGCAGCGATTAGGATTTAACGTATTAGTTATATTTTGGCAAGGTACTGCAAAAACGGTTTCTAATATTTGCTCATTTTTTCGTAGCAGGAAATATTGTCCATCATAGTCTGAACTCTTTGAGGAATACTGTTTAAACAAGTTGCTGCTGTTAAGTGTCAATGAGCGACAAATCGGCGGCTTTTTTGCGTCTTACTCTGGGCTGAATGAAAACGTGCCTTGAATGAAAACGTGCCTGGCACCGAATGATGCAGTGCAGCAGGTCGTGTATTGGCTACAGGGCGGTTATTGGGTACACGAGCACGTTTTCTGATAGAAAGTAAGCTTTTTCTACTTGTGCGAGGATCGTTTTTATTCCGATCTTATGTGACTTCACTTTTTCAAGGACTGACATTGATTTGACCATGCCCAGACCGGGATTGGCAGTTTTTTTAATCTCTATGGGATATAAGCTTCCGGCTTCTTCAATGATTAAGTCGATCTCGTTTTGCTCCTTGTCGCGATAATAGTAAATACCGGGATTCGTGTAGCCGGCATTAATAAATGATTTCATGATTTCGGCAATTACATAGTTTTCCAGGATAGCACCCGAAAGTGCACCACGTTGCAGGGTTTCCGGGCTAAGCCAGCGACCCAGATAAGCGGCCAAACCTGTGTCCGAAAAATACAGGACAGGTGCCTTAATACTCCTTTTTAATGCATTATTGGAAAATGGATAGATGATGTAGATCAAGCCGGTCGCTTGCAGTATACTTAGCCAGCTTTTGATCGTCTTCTGATCTACACCAAGATCCTGTGCGATGCTGTGGTAGTTGACCTGCTGCCCAACTCTGGCGGCCAGACTGCTCATAAACATTTGAAAGCTTGTCAAATCTCTGATCGCCGCGATCTGCCGAACATCTCTTTCGATGTATGTTCTCAGATAAGAGGAATAGAACAATTGCCAGTCAAGCTCAGGATTTCTGTGAAGCTCAGGATAAAATCCGCGATGAATAAGCTGCCACAGTGTTTGCGAGTCAAAAAGTATACCATTCTGTTTTTGCAAGCCCGCAGAAGGGATAAAGGGGCTTGCCCCCTCTGCTCCCGCTATTTCCCGGCTGGACAAGGGCTGCATTTCAATGATCCCTACTCTCCCTGCCAAAGTCTCAGTCACGTTTTGCATCATAGAAAAGCTCTGTGAACCGGTTAAAAGAAAACGCCCCATTTCATTTTTTTCATCGACCAAGCGCTTTATTTCGTGAAATAGCTCCGGTGCCTGCTGTACCTCGTCTATTATCATCTTGCCTGGATGATTTAAAAAGAATAATTTAGGATCAGTTTTTGCAATCTGTAGTTCGCTTAAATCATCAAGACTGACGTAACCGTACTGGTCTTGAAAAAGCTGGCGCAGAACTGTAGTTTTACCGACTTGTCTGGGACCGGTTAAAAGAACAAGTTTGAAACTGCTTTGAGCTCTTTCAATTACTTTTTCCAAATGGCGCTTGATGTACATTTTGCTCACCTCAGAAATAAATGGCCGCCGGCTCTACGTTATCCAGTAAGTTGCGGCGGATATGAGTTGCGGCGGATATGGAATATAACTCCATTTTAGTCGGAACTTGGAAATATCGCAAGTCCTTTCAAGCCGTGCATGAAATCGTGCCTGGCACCGAATGATGCAGTGGAGGCGAGAGCACCATAACTTAGGTGCCTGGCACCTAAGTTATGTGGCACCTAAGTTTTGGTGCGGAGGTGTCCGTGCATCCGCTAGATGAGAAGGAATTATGTTCCAGAACGGAACAATATCCTTGAGTTTGCAACAACACTCTGTTATTGTATGAATATGTCAAGGATATTTTTCCGTTTTAGGATAAATATCCTCGAGTCATATCTTGTTAAGGCAAGAAAGTGGGCGGGTAATTTTATGCTGATTCAAAGAGATTATTACTTAAACAAGTTAATAGCCAAACAAAATAACGGTCTGGTAAAAATCATCACAGGTATACGTAGATGTGGCAAATCCTTTTTACTATTTAATTTATTTTATAATTATTTGCTTGCACAGGGAGTTTCTGAAGAAAACATTGTGACAATACAGTTGGATGATTTTTCAAATGCTAAATACAGAAACCCCTTTGAGTTGTATGAGTACATTCGTAGATATACCCAAGATAGTTCAATCAAGTTTTATGTTTTTTTGGATGAAATTCAATTTGTTGAGGAAATCACAAATCCCTGGCTGAAAGACAGCACTTCTAAGATCGGATTTGTCGACGTTGTTTTAGATTTGATGAAACAGCAAAATATAGATCTGTACATTACCGGCAGTAATTCTAAGATGCTGTCCAAAGACATCGTGACTCAATTCAGAGACCGGGGAGATGAAATCCACTTGAGTCCCCTGTCATATTCTGAATTTTGCAGAGCAAAGGCCGCTGAGACTGAGGAAAGCTGGAACGAATTCTTAAGATACGGAGGATTGCCTAGAACATTATCTATTCAGAAAAATACCGACAAAGAAGAATACCTTAAGGACCTCTTGTCAAATACTTATCTTATCGATGTTATTGAAAGAAATAGGATTCTTAATGACAAGGAAATAGTCGATGATCTCATAAATATCGTCGCCTCATCTATCGGTTCATTGACTAATCCCAAGAAAATCTCAGACACTTTCAAATCGGTCAAAAAAACCAATATCAACTCAACAACAGTTAGCCTGTATCTTGATTATTTCGAAGACGCATTTATTTTAGAAAAGGCGCACAGGTACAGCGTGAAGGGGAGAAAATATATAGGGAGTCCATTAAAATACTATTTCTCTGACCTCGGATTGAGAAACGCTCAGCTTAACTTCAGACAGCAGGAAGAAAACCATATCATGGAAAACATAATTTTCAATGAGTTAAGAATCAGAGGATACAATGTTGATGTTGGCGTCGTTAATCACCGATATATTAATAATAAAGGCAAAGATATCAAAACAAATCTGGAAGTGGATTTCTTAGCCAGTCTCGGAGATAAGAAAATTTATATGCAATCAGCCTTTAACATAGATTCTTCAGAAAAAAGAAAACAGGAGATTGCTCCTTTGCTGAAAATAAATGATAGTTTCAAAAAAATAGTCATTGTGAAAGATAGAATTCAGCCCTGGGTTGATGAGCATGGCATAAACTATGTCGGTATAAGGGAGTTCCTCTCAGGCAATTACGACGACATGCCGCTTGTTTAAGAAATAATCCTGTTTACTGAGAATAACTTAGGTGCCAGGCACCTAAGTTATCGAGGATCACCTAAGTTATGCGAGCGGCGGGACCTAATTTCCGAGCGGCGGGACCTTCAGTTTTTTTAAAATTGAAGCTGTATCGCGTCTAAGGGCCCAGCCGTCAAAATAATAGCTCTCTTTCCATTCGAGCGGATTCACCTTTTCCAGATAATGGCGAATTACTCCGGCATCATAAGGATGCCAGTAAACGACCTCTACAGCCCAGCGGATATAGTCAGCATTCTCATCTTCAGACGGATCCCTGAGTGCATCCCTAAATCTCGCAAAACCACCGTAGCCACCCACATCTGTCGGCGGGGCATCTCCGCCGCCGTCGACATATTCCACCGCAAAGCGCTCCAGATTGTTTTCCTCAATCGATTCAATCTCAAACCAAAAGTTATCGCCGAAATCATACTGCCAGAATTGGTACATGTCGCGGTTTTCATAAAGCAGTCCAATCGAACTCTTTCCCTGATCGAAAAAACTGGGCAAGAGCTCTTCCGGCTGATCTTCTCGAATATCTAACTCCATTGCAATGCTCTCTTCAAAGTCCTGCGACTCGAAGATCAGCAGCTCATTACCCCGTGAGGCCGGTTCCTCCCGCAGGACATACTGAGTCCAGTGATAATTCAGCAAGCCGAAGCAAGCCATTATGACTTCACTAAGATCTGCACAGCTAACCATTGCCGGTATCAAAAAACGACGCCACGGCAGATCTTCTATGTTGATCCTGTTTTCTCCAGCGCTGAGAGGACCACCGTATTCCGCCTGCACGGCTTCCGCCTCGTCCAACAAGCGCACCCGGACACTGTAGGCAGGAATTGATCTTTTAGGCCAAATCCCCGTGATCTCAAAAAAGAATTCATTAAATATATCAATCGGCGGACGATACCAGCAGACCTTTTTGCGCCAGAGATAAGTCCGGTTTTCATTATATAAAAAGTTGTCCCGTTCAAGCAGTCGTTTCCCGACAGCTTCCTGGGAGGAGCGAAAATAATATTCACGAAGAATTTTGTTCATCCAGCTTCGGCTGACGGAATCACCGGTGGTCGTAAAAGAGCTCAAGGGGGAATGCGTGAAGTATGCCTCCAAATCATCCGCAGCGTATCCAAGGCCTCTCATTCCTGCGTAAAAGATTTCCAGAAGGGACTTGCGGCCATTTTTCAGTTTGTGGTTGCCAAGCTGGAAAGCAATCGTTAGTGCCGTTGCCTGGTGGGCAAAATAAAGAATATTTCTTCCTTCCTCCTTGCGTATATGAACGAAGAAAAGATCTGCTTCCTGATAAGTTGTCGAGTTTTTTTCGTCTGGACGAACATGATAGAGTGCTTGCTCCCGCCCCTCTGCTGTATGGAGCCAGTCTTCCAGCTTGTGGACGGGGCTAGAGCTCAGGGCATCCGCCTGCTGAAGGAGCAGAGTGAAGGCTGCTTCTTTCGCCTGGTCCGCACCAAGCACAGTCCAAGAGCACCTGGAAGCGGTGCTGCTATCTCTTTTGATACGCTCTTGAACAGCATTAGTTAAAGCAAAGATCATAGAAACCTCGATTCATTATTTAAAAGCCGGCTGGGTAATATATATATTAGTATAGCTGTTTTGCCATAACTTAGGTGCCTGGCACCTAAGTTATTCTGATAAGGAGGGTCCATGGGCAGGAAGCCGCGCATAGAATATCCGGGTGGAATTTACCATGTCATTCAGAGGGGCAACAACCGGGAGTTCCTTTTTGACGACAATTCCGGCAAGGAAATGCTGCTCGATTTGCTTGCGGACTACCGGGAAAAGCTCGGCTTCGACCTTTTCGGCTATGTCATTATGGGCAACCACTACCACCTTATCATCCGTCAGACCGAGGCCTCACTGCAAACAATAATGCATCGTGTTTTAAGCCTCTTCGGCCGCCGCTACAACATCCTTAACTCCAGAAGCGGTCACGTCTTCGAATATCGTTACAAAGCGATCCCGGTCATGGATGATAAATACCTGATGTCGCTGCTCCGCTACATCCACCGCAACCCTGTCGCGGCTAATATCTGTGCCAGGGTCAGTGACTATGCCTGGAGCAGCGACCGGATTTACCGACAAAACGAGCAGGAGAACGGGCTGGTAGATATTAACTACATCCTCGATATCATTAGCAGGAACCGGCCCGCGGCCCTTAAATCCTACATAGATTTCATGGACGACAAGTCAAAGGACGATATTGCTGCCTTCGAAGAGGTCGACTTTATTGGAGAAAAAGATCTGTTGCTGATCGATGACTATGTAAAAGCCGAGCGTATGCCGCTCAATGACTTGCTTCGTGCCGTGACCCGGGAGGACAGGCTCTATCAGCAGATAAAGTCCGGCTCGCGCAGGCGCCAGCTTACACCCTATAAGAAAAACTTCATTCACGCCGCTTACAGCTGCGGCTACACCATGGAGGAGATCGGCAAATGCATGTCCATCAGCGACGTCGCCGTCTTTTACCTCATGCACGGAGAAAGCACGGAGAAAGCTGACTTTTAACGCTTTTATCGTTTTTTAACAAACAGGGAGGGTCTAGTGACAGCAATAGTAAAAAGTTTTGCGACTTCAGGGGTTGACGGCTTCGTCGTCGACGTTGAAGTTTCGGTCGTTCCGGGCCAGCACAAAATGTACATCGTCGGCCTGGGAGACACGGCCGTTCAGGAGGCCCGGGAGCGGGTTCAGGCTGCCATTAATGACAGTCAGCTGGTCTTTCCGCCTAAGAAGACGGTTGTAAACCTGGCTCCCAGCGACATCAAGAAAAGTGGTTCCCACTTCGACCTTGCCATCGCTGTCGGCCTGCTCAAGGAAACCGATCAGCTGGTGCAAAAGCGCCCCGGAAGCTTCGCCTTTATCGGCGAGCTGTCCCTGGACGCCAAGCTTCGCGCTGTATCCGGTGTCTTGCCCATGGTCATGGCCGCCCGAGATGCCGGCCTGACCAAGGTGATCGTTCCGGTCGACAATGTCCCCGAAGCATCACTGGTCGCCGGCGTAGAGATCATCGGTTTTTCCACCCTCAGCGAGGTTTTTGAATATCTGGAAGGCAGGCGCGTATATGGAGAGCAGAACTTTCCCACCGATAAGGAAATCCTCCTGCCCTACAGCGTGGATTTTGCTGAAGTTCAGGGCCAGGAAGCTTTGATTGAATTCGTCGTTGTGGCAGCGGCCGGCGGCCACAACCTGCTCATGGTCGGCCAGCCCGGCTGCGGCAAGTCCATGGTGGCCAAGCGCATCCCGGGCATCCTGCCAGGCATGAGTGAGGAAGAGGCCCTGGAAGTGACCAAGATCCACAGCGTTGCCGGTGCTTTGAAAGAAAAGGGCGCCCTGATCCGGCAGCGGCCCTTTCGGGCGCCTCACCACAATGCCTCGACCAACTCGCTGATCGGGGGCGGCCACAATGCCGGCCCCGGCGAGATTTCTCTGGCCCACAACGGCGTTCTTTTTCTCGACGAGATCTCCGAGTTCAGCAAAAAGACTCTCAACGCTTTGCGCCAACCGCTCGAGGACGGTAAGGTGACGGTCTCCCGCGTCCGCCACAGCAACACCTATCCGGCAAGCTTTATGCTGGTTGCCGCCATGAACCCCTGTCCCTGCGGCCATTACGGGGATGACAAGTGCCACTGCACCGATTACGAGGTACTTAAATACCGGCAAAAGCTGTCGGGGCCGATTATGGACCGCATTGATATTCAGAAATACGTGCGGCCGGTTGATTTCAAGAGGCTGGCGGCGACTTCCGCTGGGCCCTCTTCAGCAGACCTGCGGGAGCGGGTGGATGGTGCCCGAAAAATCCAGCAGGACCGCTTTCGCGATGTTCCGAATGTGAACAGCAATGCTCAGATGTCAAATACTTTGATCAGGCAGCATTGTTTTATTGAAAAAAACGGACAAAAGCTGTTGAGCCTGGCCTACGATCGCTTTAACTACAGTGCGCGGACTTATTACAAATACCTCAAAGTTGCGCGGACCTTTGCTGATCTGGACGGAGCGGAGATGATCAGAAAGGAGGACATCACTGCGGCTCTGATGTGCAGAGACCTGGAGAAGGAAGAAGCCGCCATGGCGGTTCTTTGAGCGGTGCCAGGCACCTAAGTTGTTAAGTTATTCGGTGGGAAACAGTGCACTGATGTGCAGAGATCTGGAGAAGGGTATTGGCAAAAGTGATCTATTGGCTTTGGTTATGGTCGGTCAAGGGCGTTGGCCCGGCAACAGCAAAAAACTTGCTGACATGGTTCAGAGAGCCGCGGGCGGTTTATGAGGCGGCGGCAGAAGAGCTGTGCGCCGTCCCGGGTATCGGCCCGGCTACAGCAGAAAAACTTATCTCCGCACGTTCGCTCGACAGGGCGCGTCGCCTTTTTAACGACTGCAAGGAAAATGAAATCAGCATACTTACTTTAGACGACCCCCGCTACCCTGATAGTGCAAAAAAGACCAAGTACGCGCCGATTCTTGTCTTTTTTAAAGGCAAAATTCCGGAAAACTTCTACAGTGTCGCCATTGTCGGTTCCCGCAGGTGTTCTCAATCTGCCAATGAAACTGCGCTGAGTGCGGCTGCCTTTCTGGCTGAAAACGGCATCGCCGTGATCAGCGGCATGGCCAAGGGGATCGACAGCTATGCCCACGTGGCCTGCATCAAGAACGGCGGCTACACAATCGCTTTCGTGGGTTGCGGGCTGGACATCTGCTATCCGGCCGAGCACCGCGAACTGATGGCGGCCATCGCCGGCAGCGGAGCGGTCATCTCTGAGTACCCGCCCGGCACTCCGGCCCGGGCCGAGCATTTTCCCGCCCGAAACCGGCTGATCAGCAGTTGGAGCGATAAGGTTCTGGTAGTTGAAGCTGGTGAAAAAAGCGGCGCGCTGATTACGGCTGATTTTGCCCGCCAGCATGGAAGAGAGGTCCTCGTTCTGCCCGGGGAGACTACGGCAGGTATGGGAAAGGGCACGCTGCGGCTGGTGGAGGAGAAGGCGGCGAAGATCTTTTGCGATCCGACACAGCTTTTGCCGGATGCTAAGTGGGAGCGGGTCTTCGCGAGGGCGCGGGCGGGCGAGCCGCGGGAGCTGCGGGCGCCGCGGGGGCGGGGGCCGAAGGGGCGGGTGAGCGCCAAGAGTAAGCCGATGAGGTTAAACAATCCGGTTGAAGGTCTCTGGCCAGAAGCAAGACCAATCCAGCCAGCTCCAAAGAGTGGTAGTAAGCAGGCTAATCCCCGGACTGGGAGGCCAGCCACAAAAGAAATCCAAGGATTCTCTGAGCTGTCCCCTACTGAAAAAAAGATTCTCGCTTGTATATTACAAAGTTCCAAGTCTCTGGAATGCATTGCTTTTGAGTGTGGGATCCCCCAGGGTAAACTGCTGCGTCAGCTCTCCACCATGGAAGCAGAAGGCAAAATCCAAAGCCTGCCGGGGGCACGGTATGTGGCAAGGATTTAGACTTACCAGATAATCCGGGTAGCTGTCGGGTAGTCACCGGCTTGGCAATAACTTAGAAACTTAGGTGCCTGGCACCGATTGGTTCTTAACCTGATTATTCCGCTGCAGCAGGATTACGGTTCCAGAGCTTGGGAGCCGGCTAATAACTAAGTAACTTAGGTGCCTAGCACCGATTGACCTTTGGTTTGCCAGCCTTTTTTAATTGGTTTTTCCGGGTTTCTTTGTTATCATATATACCAAGTTAATCTTTTTTCTTTGTTAAGCAATAAGATAAAGGAGCTATCAATAATGTCTGAGGAAATCTTTGCTGATTCCAGAAAGAGTAAAGTTATTAGCGTATCTAAGAAACGCCAAATTACAATTCCGCTAGAATTCTATGATGAACTTAAACTTGGTAATGAAGTTGAGTGTTTACTTGTAGGAGAGAAGATTGTTATTCAACCTCTGCGAAGAGACACAAGTGATTTTTCAGTTGAGATACTAAAAGATCTGCTCTATCAGGGCTATTCCGGTAAGGAACTTTTGATTAAATTTGAAGAGCAAAGCAAGGATATTAAAGGTGCTATTGAAAAGCTTCGCGAGGAAGCTGATGCGATAGCAGCTGGAGAAATTTCTGCGGCTAACCTTGATGAAGTCTTTGACTCTACAGACTGATTATGTTTGAAATACTCTTCAGCAGCCAAGCCGAGAAGTTTTTAAAAAAGCTAGGTGAAAAACCTTTAAAAGAAGCTTTTCGAAAATCTCTGCTTCAACTGGCAGAAGATCCTTATATCGGGAAAATTAAGCGTGGGGATTTGTCTGGAATCTATGGCTATGATTTTAAGTATAAAGGTACCACCTATGAAATTGCATATACGATAAGTAAATCTAATGATAATAAAGTTGTAGTTCTACTAGCTGGTACTCGTGAAAATTTTTATGATCAGCTAAAACGATATATTAAATAATGTTCGACACACTATTGCTTTGAATAACTTAGGTGCCTGGCACCGGTTGAGTTTAGGTGGATCGCAACAATTGATGTCATAGGCAAATGCCTTCTTTAACTCAATCCTGGAGCTACCGAAATAAAAAAGTCCCACCGTAGTCCGCAGTACGTTTCCGCCTTATGCGTGGTGGGCTCTGTCTTCAATAATATAACAAGTTAAAGAAAAGAAGTAAACGCAATTAAAGTATATTTTACTGAGTAACTTAGAGTAACTTTGGAGTAACTTAGGTGCCTGGCATGCGGTGACCCCATAAAGTTGGACTAAAAACAGCGTACGCAAGTTCGCTGTTTTTGTTTTTAAGCAGCAATTGCTTTTTTCCTGAATTGGACCGGACTCATCCAACCCAAATTCTCTTTAATTCTTTCTTCATTATAGTAATCTATAAATCGTTCAATAGCATTAGCGAGTTTTTCGTAGCTCTTGTAAACATAACCATAGTAGATTTCTTGTTTCAGTATCCCGAAGAAGTTCTCCATTGGTGAGTTGTCGTAGCAATTCGCTTTTCTGGACATGCTTTGGAATATCTTGTTTTCTTTCAGAAGAGCCTGGTATTCCTTCATCTGGTAAGCCCAGCCTCTGTCAGAATGAAATGTCCTTCGGTATTTACAGTCTTTAGTCTTCTCTATAGCTTGCTGAAGAGCCTCCAGCATAGTCAGCTTGTTCGGCTGTCTGGATACCTTGTAGCTTACAATCTCCAGATTATACAGGTCCATAAATGGGTCCAGGTAAAGTTTTTTTATCTGAAGCTTGCCGGCGCTGTCAGTTTCATAGTACTTAAACTCTGTCGTGTCTGTTGTTATCTTCTGGAGCATTACAGAAGTCTTGAAACGCCTGTTTAGTCTGTTTGGAGCGATCCTGCCCAGTATGCCTTTGTAGCTATTGTACTTTCTATACTTGTGACCATAAGAGCTTACCTGAAGCCTCAGACCCTGGTATATTCTTTGAGTCTTCTTTCTGTTGAGCTTAATCCCTTGCGCTCTGAGTGCAGCATGGACACGTCTGTAGCCATAGTCCTTGTGTTTCTTGCGTATTTTGAGGATGTGCTCCTTTAACTCTATGTCCTTATCCACCCTGTCCAAGCGTGCCTGCCAGTACATGTATGTCGACTTGGGAAAGCTGGTCGCTGCAAGAATCTCTGTCAGTTTGTACCGTTCCCGGAGTTTGAGGATGACTCTTGCTTTTTCTTCGTTTCTTCTTGCCCCAAGCTCCTGAGTAATTCCAGGTATTCATTTTTTATCTTTTGCAGCCTAAGCTCATATTCCAGCTCCTTTA
>LSQX01020458.1_pt1 | contig 13807 bp, 9 predicted proteins | sample 654561 | NCBI WGS metagenome assembly LSQX01 (sample SAMN04489861, study PRJNA283612) | anaerobic digester metagenome | isolation source: 4 biogas reactors fed with cattle manure at either 37C or 55C with and... | place: Denmark: Kongens Lyngby | collected 2014 | reverse complement strand
CCATGGTAAGGATGAGGTCATCGGTTCGATTCCGATTAAAGGCTCCACAAAAGGACTACGCGTTTGATACAATCGTGTAGTCCTTTGATTTCAGGGGCTTTCAGGGTTTAAGAGGCCTTGTCGGGCATCTCAAAAAGGCTGAAAATAGACTGCTTGCACCCTAATCGTGTAAAAGTGCACACACCTGAGCAAATCGTGCAAAAGTGCACACGGGTCGTCAACCCTTTATCGAACAAACTGTTAAGCTACATTGCAAATTACCGGATTGTCTTTCTGTCACTGCTTGAGGTATTCGATCGGAGATAAGAATCCGAATCGTTTCTGACATATTGACGGTCGTAGTAGGTCTCAATGTAGTCTCAATGTAAGTAGGGTTTGCTGTTTGTTCAGCAGGCCCTACTTAATCAGCATCACGGCACATTTGCTCGTCTGCAGAACAAGCAATTAAGAACCGAAACTGTTCATGTATATCGGAGACATCCAAATTGAATCGCGCCTTGATCTTTTCCAGACGGTAGATTACAGTATTTTTATGCAGAAACAGTTGCTGTGCTGTCTTGGTGCTGCTGCAACCGTTGAGTATATATGTTTTGACGAACGCACAGTAATTGGTGCCAAATTTGATGTCGTTTTCCCGCATTGCTATATAGCTTAAAGGCGCAAAGCTATAAACCGGGTAATCCTTGCAATAGCAGATGGCAATGTCCACAAAAGCGATGTCACGATACAAGATCAAATTTTTGCTTTCTGAATTTCGTACAAATACCTTGTCCTGCAATTCGAACGCACGACGAGCTTGGCGACAGGCAGCTACGAGTGTTGTACTCCCTTGAAAAGGCCCACTTAGCCCAAACTTTATCGAGAAAATCTCCCCGATTTTTGCCAACCGTTCCTCTTGGTTTTTTATATAATAGGTTGATGTTTCCTTAAACAAGTCAATTGGAACAAAAATGTAAAAGTTCTCTTCATCGTTAAACATGCAGGTGCCGGTTACGGTTTTCGTGATCTTTCTGGCAAGAGCCCGAATACTCGTGCTGTTTGAGGTTGCAATCATGTAATCCCTTTGGAAAAGATCAGAATTTTTAGCTAAATTCAACGCTTCCTGATCACCGCGTAGGATGCGGGGAAATAAATACTCATTAAATGAAATAATACCCATATTGATTTCTTTATATTGCTTCAGGGTATAGAGGCTCTGCAACTTATCAGTAAATATTCCGATAGTCTTTAAAAGTCCAGGAGTCATTGGGGTACGCGAAAACCGCATGTTCAACGCCAGAATGATGGAATCATCCACTTTAATGTCAACATAGATTTCCGGATAATGAACGGGCCCCTTTGCGATGCGGTAATCAAGCCCTGATTCAAAGTTCCCAAAGGTGAACTGCCTGTTTTTGCTGTGTCTGGATAGCGTCAGTATCGTTTCCGGCGATGGTATACTATGCATTTTGATATCATAGTATAGTAAATCCTCGTCTGTAATACTGCTGGATATGGCAATACAGCAGAAAGTGCTGTCCAGTAATACGCAAGGATTTTTCAAATGCATTTCACTGAGGTCAAGTAGCTTTTGCGCGTCATCGCCGCCGATAATAGCCAAATTCATCTGCTCATCCCATTCCTTGATTTTGCAGATGTATGTACTGATCAAAGCGCACAGCTGCTCTGACGAATAGGGATAGTCAATCGTCAGAACGTGGTTTTTTTTAAGTTCCAGATGGGTTGCATTCAAATAGATAAATGTATTACCCTCAGTATTACCCTCAGTATCCCGTTCAGGTTGAAAATCGTCGTGCAGGATATAAAGAACTCTTGGGTCGAAAAAAGTTTGCGCTTTATAGACAATACGGACATCTTCATACTTAAGCGCCTCACAGTTGCCGAAAGCAAGCTTCAGAGAAGGATTCCATTCGGCTAGATAATCCATGATAATTGACAGTGGGACAAACAAAGACAGAACCCCTATCATAAAAATACGAATACTGCACTCTATCACAATACGGCAACAGCTTAAGAAATTATGAAAATGAGCGTCTTATTAGCTAAATGTTATAAATATTATAACACTTCAGACGCCATGACACAAGCGAACGAAGCGAAAGCCGCATGATGGAATTTCGTCTGTTTTTCTGTTTCTTGCAAATTACAAAATTGGATTATTTTACAATAATTTTTTAAAGTCGTCTCAGAATTTGGATTATTGTCTGATGAATGAAAGATATTCTGTGACTATAATTTAAGTGATAACCAATACAGAGGAGGAAGCGCGAATGAAAGTGCTTGGTGTTTCAGCAGGTCGAGTACTGGGGAATAGTGAAATTCTTTTAAAAGTGGCGTTGAAGTCAGTGGAAGAGGAGGGCCATGAAGTGTCTTTCCTTCGACTGCACGATTATAAGATTAAGCCTTGCACAGGTTGTGAAGTTTGCACATGGCTTGGTCGCAGCGGTAAACCCATTCATTGTATGTATAAGTGGGATGAAGATGATTTCTATTACCTTATGACCCAAATCGATAATTGCCAAGGCTTGATCCTTGCGGCACCCACATATCATCTGTTGCCGCCTGGGCTTCTTGGTGTTCTGATTAACCGTCTACACTGCTTTGGATACAGTGCATCTCAGGCGAACCGGCGTGCTGGCGATCCTAAACTGCGCAGACCTGTGGCGACCATAAGCGTTGCCGGATCAGACTGGAACAGTCTCCATCTTCCCGTGCTGAATTTTTATGGAACAGAAATGATTTGCAGTCAGATGAATCTTGTGGATCAGATGGGAACAACCGGAATTCCCGCTTTATCTATGGTCGCACTTAGGCAGGATTATCTGGATCGAGCGACATTGCTTGGCAAACGCATCGCATCTCAGCTGGGGGACACCGGTCCTGTAGCTTATCTGGGAGACCGCCCCGAAGCCTGTCCGATATGCCATTCCGATTTACTCCTCATGCGCGAAGGCCGTCTCGTGTGCGCCATCTGTGACGTATCCGGTGATCCTATCATCGGTTTGGATGGCAAACTAAAAGGCATTAAGTGGGACGGTGGGATTGAAAAGTCTCGTTTCTCCATATTTGGCGGCAAAAAACATGACGAGGCCATGCTTGATACTATCAAGGCAGAAGCAAAGAAAGGCTACGTCTTTTCCGAAGAACAGAAGCAAGCCGTTCGGGACGCACGGAATAGATGGGGTAAATATTTGGAGCCCATCATGCCCAGACACTAAACATTATTGCATAGAAAGGAAGAACGAGAGTGATCAAACTAGAAACAGATGTCATTGTTGCAGCAGCTGGTCTATCTGGTCTGGCGGCCTCAGTTGCTGCTGCAGAGCTCGGTGCGAAGGTCATTACATTTGAAAAAAACATCTCAACAGGTGGAGCTGCAAACATGGGTATCAGCCCTTTGGCCGTTGGCTCGCGACATCAGCGCATGGCAGGCTATAACTATACTCCTGAGGAAATTTTTGAAAAGCATATGCACTATGTACATTGGAAAGCCGATGCTCGGTTGGTTATGGAGTATTACAGAAAAACAGCTTCAACAATCGAATGGCTGGAAAACATGGGCATACAGTTTGTGTTCGAGGGCAATACCAAGTATACACCCGTTCGCATGAAGGCTTTCGCCTCGGCGGAGCAGGTGCGCCATCCTGTCGCTCCTGCTCCCGGATTTAAAGTCGCACCCCGCGTAGCCGCAGCTATGACCAAAGGCATGACGGAATACTTTCTGGATCTTGGTGGTGATCTGCGCCTGCAGACGCCTGTTACTTCCGTTATTATGGAAAACTGCCGTGCTGTTGGCGTTAGAGCCAAATCGTCGGACGGTGAACAAATTGAAGCTTACGCCGATGCAGTTATATTGGCCTGCGGTGGTTATGGCGATAATCCCAAAATGATTAAGGACATCCTCGGTTTTGAATGGGGCAAAGATCTTTTCTCGTTCCGTATTCCCGGAAACGTTGGCGATGGTCTCCGCATGGCGTGGGAGGCCGGCGCTGGCAAGGAGCCGTCAATAATGGAACTCATGTATCAAATCCCGGACAACCTGAACCACTTTACACTTGAGGGCGCGTTTCGCCAGCCTATCCTCTGGGTCAATAAACTTGGCAGGCGCTTCATTCCAGAGGATATCATCGGCAATACCGGTATCACAGGCAACGCAATAGCATACCAGCCTTTTCGAACTTGTTTTGCCATCATGGATGGCGACACGCTGGCATATTATAAAGCTCGCGGCGTAGATTTCCCGGGTGTGCAAGGTGAGGATGTTTTTGATCACTTTGACGAAGCTGCCCAAAAGGCACTGGATGAGGGATACAAATATTTCTTTGCTGTTGATTCCATTGAAGAATTATGTGAAAAGACGGGTATCGATGAAGCTGGCTTCAAGGAAACAGTTCAAGAATACAACGAGTGCTGTACCAAGGGACATGACGTGATTATGGGCAAAGATCACGCTTTCTTGCGCCCCGTCAAAAAGCCCAAATTTTATGCATTGCAATGCTTTCCAGGCGGTTACGGCACACTCGGTGGCGTACGTACGGATTACAAGATGCAGGTGCTTACCGAGGATTACAAAGTTATACCAGGACTCTACAGTGTAGGTACGGATGCGATGAACATCTGCGGTGATACTTACCCGTTTATTCTGCCAGGCAATACGATGGCATTCTGCCTGAATTCCGGCAGAATGGCTGGGGAAAACGCTGTTTCCTATCTAAACAGCCTGACTACTTGATTTGTTCACCTCTAATCCACCGGAAAGGAAGAAACAACATGGCAGTACCAGTCACAGATCTGGAAAAGAAATCGCCGCTTTTCAAGTATTTTGAAAGAGACATCGCCAAACCGCTTGAAGCGATGCAAGATGTCGTCACTGCAAGCCGAATAGCACCAGCGGATGCACTTCGACCAGAAAACATGAATCTCCTGTTTGAAGAAGGATATCTACCAGCTGAATTTGGATATTGCCGGTTTGGTGACGGTACGGCCACGATTGCCAACCTGACGAAAATGCCTAAGGTTACTGTAGAGATGTTCGACTGGTGGTTCGTCTGGCATGTTCTCGAACCATTACGCTATAAGATATGGGACAAAAACAACCATATCTACTGTCTGACAAAAAACCCGGATAAAATTCGCGACAAGACCCTTCCATTGAGAGAACGTTACTGGGATACTGCTTGTGATATATGTGAAACACATGTTCCTGGTGAAGAGCCAGGTCGAGTAACCATACGTTTTCGCAATCCCGCTGATATTGGCTTCAACGTTGATCAGTTGAAATCATTCAATGGAACCATTGTCTGCTCGGGCGACGAGTTTTCTCCAGTCATCATGGTGCATTTTGTGCGCCCGCTTGAAGATGGCGTCGAGCTTCGTTCCCGTTTCTGGTACGGCTTCAGTGTGATCGATGGAAAACCCGTCAGGAAAAAAATGTCCGAGGGCTTCCAGTATAATGAAGACCGGCTGAAAAACTCCTTGATTCACACAATCAATGAGTTCGCAAATCTAGCAACACTATTGCCGGAAATTTACAAAGAGTACAAGGACACATTTTAAGGCAGGATTTTTCTGTTTGGTCACGATGTATGTAAAGGAGGTATGCGCGCTGTCAAAATATATTTGTCATTGCGTCAGGAATTACTCTAATATGATAGGGAATTGCGAAATTCATTCGAATGAGATGCAAGCACAAAGGAAACGACCTGCAAAGTGAATAAATAATCAGTCAGCAGGCAGTAACAGAAGGAATTTTCCACAGACTACAATCATCAGAATGTGGAAAACGAGGCTACAGACAGTGGAAACCGCCTTCAAATAGAGGTTAAGCACCTTGACATCAATATAGGGAAAAGGATTAGGTTATCAAGTCCCGTATGCTGCGGACAGAGCCGATTTTAATCCTATCGTGAAGCGTTTTAGCCAACAAGACTGTCAACAGAACGGCGATACCGGCCAGACACAGATCTGATTTGAGCGAACGAATGGACTGAGTCATACTGTTCCCGACATGCAAGGCTACCTTGAGATAGCTGATGCGGTGCTCAATGCCGGAACGGTGATTGTAAAGTTTGAGAAATTCCTCAGAATCGCGAAGGATACCGGGAAACAGACGCAGTTGCTGGAGATTGTGGGTATAGTACATACGCCCCGATGGTTTATCGGTACGGGGATCAGCACACAGGCAGGCTGGCTTTTACCCTTCCAGACCATCTTGGGGCAAACCCATTTCTGTTTGACGAGACCCGATTTTTCACGCAGCACCCCTTCGTATTTCATGGGCAAGGTCGGGGCTTTGGGACAAAGCGGTTGACCGGATTCGTTGACAGGCAAAGCAGGAAGATCATTACTGCATCGGCTATTGAGCGGAATGACAGCACGCTTGAAGTGCAGATGATTCAAAAGCAGGTCATAGCAATACAATGAATCGAAGGCAGCATCGCCCAGAAAGGTGTGTAAAGGCATGTCCGGATGGTCCTGAACAAATTGCCACAGGACAGGCTCGAGCGTTCTAGTATCACCCAAAGATTTGTCTTCGTCGGGAACGTTGGTTTTCTTCTCTATCGGTATTTCCGGGTGACGGTCTTTAAATTCCTGATCAAAGAATTCAAAGGCGACCGGTAAGCCAAAGCCATTGGTGAGGATGCCGCAACGCAAAGCATAGCAGAACTTGCCGTTGATGTACTGTTGGGCGAACTCTGGATTGACAGCAGCATGAGGTGGCATCTGCTGATAGGCAACCTTGTACGGATCAAATTCAGTGGCGTTGTCAAAGAAGCGCATGGCGTACTTGAGTCTGCGGATGATGCCATTGAGATACTTGGGATTGTTCTCTTGGACGTAGCCTTCGAGACCGGTTGTGTCATAACTAAACTGGGTTGCTTTCTGGGTATTCATCTCCAGACAGATCGGATTGACCCGATCGACCAGGGGATCAAACAACGCATGAATGTGCTCGTAACACTCCGTCTTGAACCTGGAAAAGCGCGACGATATCCAGGTTGTCCTTGAATAAAGTGAAGAAAGCTGCGGCATCCTTTTCCCGAAGGTCGACAACCTCGTCGAGAACGCCCTGAAGTGTCAATTGCCGGGGCAGACGGGGGGATTAACATGGTGAACTTCCTCCTTGTGTTTTACAGGAATGAAGGTGTTGTTACTCAAATTCTAAGCAAAACCAGGAAGGAGTTCAATAGATGCTGAAGCTCAAGATGCCCTGTTTTCAGGCATTACAGAGTTTTGAAATGCCCTAATATGAAGCAAATAGGAGGAATAAGATGGAAACCATAAACAAAAGTGAAAACCTGAATTCTATCGAACCGAAATACAGTCAAGTCCCACTCACCAAGGCAACCATCATTCTGGTCATCAGTACATTGATTATGATTGCTGCGGGCTTTTCAAATTTCAAATTCCCGCCAATCTTGCTCAATGTTGTGCAGCATTACGGCATTGAGATGGGCGCGATGAGTATTATCATGTCCGTATTCCAATGGGTCAGTATTTTCGCTATGATACCGGCTGGCCTTTTGATCAGTAAGTTGTCTCCGCGATTTTCCGGTATAATCGGTTTGGGATGCATCGTTCTAGGCAATGTGGTCGCCCTGTTTGCATCTTCACTTGCTCTTCTTGTTATTGGTCGTATTTTAGAAGCACTTGGCTTCTGTCTCATTCAAGTGCTTACCCAAAGTGTTATTACTGCTGTTTTTAGATCATCAAAATTCCTTGGAACTGCTACCGGTATTATGAATACCGGTATGATGTTTGGCCAGATTATCCATTTCAATGTAGCTCCCCGTATTGTTCTGAGTTCAGGACTTAACGGTGTATATACCTACATCATTGTCTGCATTTTTGTGCTGGCCGTATTCTGGGCCATTCTGATCAGTGGCAACACCTTGAAGAATATCAGTAGTACGATCGCAGAACAGGAGCAGAAAAAATCACTGATGTCTCCAGCGGAGAGAAGAGCCAAAAACTGGTCTGTATATAAAACCCCCCAGCTCTGGCTCGTCGCAATCGGCTTTTCTCTAGTAGGCGGCGCTGTAGCCCGTGTAGGACAGTTCTTGCCAGCATATTTGACAACTGAGTTGGGTATTGACTCAGTTAAGGCAGGCGGTCTGATCAGTATTTCTACCGCCATAGGCATTGCTGCATTTATTCTGTATGGTATGCTGTCTGATGCGCTTAAGACTAAGCGTAAGCTGATGATTTTCTCATCTCTGTCCGTCATAGTCGTTTTCCTGTGCCTGATGTACTTACCTGCCGGCCTGATCATGATCTTTATCATTCTGTATGGTTCTCTCCCGCGCGCATTTACAACCTTGACCTATTCTTGTTATTCTGATTTGTTCAGCGATAATGAACAGACTCCGATCGCACACTCCGTTGTTCACTTCACTGGCAATGTAATCGGATCAATTCTCACGGTTGTGTTCGGATACATCATTCAGTTCTCTGGATATACTTTGCTATGGTATTTTTGCATCGTGCTTGGTATCTTGGCTGCCGTCTGCTGGTATTTTGCCAAGAAGATTAAGTAGGCATCAAGCAAATTACAGAACGTAAACAAAGGGGCTTTCTCAAAATTAAATTTAAGATGGCTCCTTTTTCTATGTCAATAAAACACAAAATGCAGGTTCCGAAGAGCCCGCTAATTGATGTCAAACTTAGCTGTAAAAACAGAATGTCTATACTCCCTGATTATGGCCAATATGGTGGTACATCAATTTCATGTGGCGACGCAAAGACAAAAAGAACCATACCAACTCCATTGCATGATTCCGCAGCGAACGAACGTCCGAACCAAGTATACGCTTCTTTACCCAGGCTACAATCTAAAGAAACTGCATTACAAGATCCAGAATGGTCAATGACAAACGTTGCTGCATAGCCCGAATCCTAACTCGCTTGATCACCCCAGAAATTGCTCAATCGTGTGCGTGCCGTAATCAGTTTTCCACACTGCTGTATATCAGAAGCACTTGGCGTTCACATTGTGTGGAAAACTACTGCCAAATCAACCTCTACAAATGGATTTCAGCATGAAAAAGAGACTATCTTTTGAGTAGTTATCATACTACTTTCGAGACAGCCTCTTTCTTTGCATCAACATGTTGGATGAGCGTTTTTTAAGCCCAATAAGGATATATGGTATAAAGAAGCGCGATCACATAGGTGCAGATCAGCGGAACAATGACTGAGACGACAAAAACAGGTTTATAACCATCCTTCAGTTTAACCCCGGATATGTCGTGACACATGATGACAAACATACTGATCGGCAGCGAATCAAATGTTGACGCTGCGAACATGGCAATGCGATGCAGACCGCCAGCGTTGAGCCCGCTGGCAATGAACGGCTGGCCAAGTATGGGCAGGCCAATTTGAATGCCGCCTATGGAGTTTGCCATCAAACCGACCAGAATGCAAATCGCTGTGGCGAAAATGAAGTATCCTCCAGAGGTAGTCCTAGTCAGCCACTTGGCAACCGACATAAAAGCCTCAGTTTTCACAACAGCAGAGCCAAAACCTACAACGGAGATGACGGCAATGGTGACCTTTGATGAGTTAACGACACCCTTATTCAATGTGCGTTTAAAGAAACCGAGCAGATCGTTAGCTGGCGCGTTGGCTTTAATCTGAGGGAAGCAACAAATAGCGGTTACTGCTGTGCCAATCAATACAGCAATGGCATTATTGAATTCAAAAGCGTTGAATAAAACAAATATAACTATCAGCGGAATTAATGCAACAAAAAAATTCGGTTTTTTTGTTTCCCCGTTATTGGCAAGGTGAAAATCGCTTTCATATTCAGTAAAAACTTCACCGTTTGACTTGCATTTGATTAGGAAACGCGCGGTATAGGGAATCGAAATGACCAAGATGATAATTATACCGATAATACCAGGAATTAGCCCCACGGTGGATTTTGTTCCAAGCAACTGCATGGCAAGTACCTGTTTGCTCTGTACCGCGCCTGGTCCGTTGGCAATGCCATAGCAGGACATCAGCAGCACCGGAATTGCCCGACGGGGCAAATTCGTCTTGCGCATCAGTCCGACAATGATCGGATACATGGCGAATAAGCCGACCATGGCGTCCACACCTGAATAATTCATGAGAGAAAACACAATGGCACAAATCAATGTCACAATCCATATGCCTCGATTGCCCTCCAACGAGCCACGGGCAAGTACCTTTGTGATACCTCCTGCGATTGCATCACTTGCGCCGGCACAGCTGTAAACCGCGCCGAATATCGCGCCGGTTATGAATATTGGATAGAGGTTAGTGAAAATACCAGCTGCTCCTTGCATAAAAGTCGATATGAAGGCATCAGTAATATTCTGCGAATTGAATGCAGCAATGATAACTACTGACAGAATAGCTATGTACGCGATATCCCACCCTTTGTAAACCGCATAATTTAAAACAGCCAAACCAAGTAAAATCCCGATGATACCTAAAATGTTCATAGCTTATATCCTCCAGTTCTATTATTTGAATAAGTAAAATTAAGAGGACGTATATGTCACGCTACTTTCTCTTTTTTTATCATTATATCTATCGTTATATTTACATAGTATAATATGATTTTAACAAACCTTTTCGCTTGAAACATTGTTCCATAATAACAATATTATTGTTCGAAAACCCCAATTTTAAGACTTTTAATACAAACTGTTCATTTTGAGGTGGTTGACCGATTGGGAAATTCCACCAGATAGCATCATGAACGATCAAATTGAATTATTGGCCGTCATAGCAATTGTTGAGGGGATACTGTTGGTTATCATAAAGAAGAAGTAATGCTTTCATTACTTTAAAATACATGTCAATCGGGCTTTGTATCAATATCTGGTACTTTGGAATCGCCTTTTGTGCAGGACACTTGAAATGAACGATCCGATTGGGTTGAAGCTACCGTAAATGCATCACCAGAAATAATGAAGTTGATTATCAGAACAAATAGTGAAGATGTTGATATACAAATGAACAAAGAAAACAGCCCACCAATCGGTAAGCTGTAGACATTTGAGCATTAAGCGATGGCTTCCGAGCCGTTATTAAAGCGGATGAAACCCTCTTTCCGATAAAACAAATTTCAAAAATCTCGGCTAGGGGGGAATTGTATACGGCGGTCAGGACAATAGCATACGGTCATTGTCCAATATCGTCCCGCTTGCCCGTTCAAACTGATGCAGGAGATCTTCCACGGTCAGACTCTGTTTTTCTTGGCCGCGGATATCGAGAATGATCTGTCCGGCGTGCATCATGATCAAGCGGTTGCCGTACTGGATGGCTTCGCGCATGTTATGTGTAATCATCAAGGTGGTCAGACCATGCTCTTCGATCAACTGCTGGGTCAATTCCAGTACCTTGGCACCGGTCTTGGGGTCAAGTGCGGCTGTGTGCTCGTCGAGCAGCAAGATACTGGGTTTTAACACGGTCGCCATCAGGAGCGTCAGCGCTTGGCGCTGCCCTCCGGACAAGAGATTAACCTTGGTGCTAAGACGCTCCTCCAATCCAAGCCCAAAGCTACATAGCGTTTCGCGATAAAAGTCGCGTTCCGCCTTGCCGATGCCCCAGCTGAGACCGCGGCTCTTGCCGCGCCGTGCGGCTAAGGCAAGGTTCTCATCGATGCCCATGTCGCCTGCCGTTCCCTGCATCGGGTCTTGGAACACACGGCCAAGATAGACCGCGCGCTTGTGTTCCGGCAGCCAAGTAACATCCTGACCATCGATGATGACTTGGCCAGCCTCCGGAAAAAACTGGCCGGATATGATGTTGAGCATCGTCGACTTGCCGGCGCCGTTGCCGCCGATAACAGTGATAAAATCGCCGTTGTCGAGGTGAAGACTAAGGTCGTGCAGGACATGGTTCTCGTTCGGCGTGCCCGGATAGAAGGTCTTGTTGATCTTGATCAAATCAAGCATAACGTCACCTCCTTCGCAAATCGAACTGACGGGCGTGTGAGCGGAGTGTCGGCAGATAGAGCGCCAGAGCTACGAGGATGGCGGTGAACAGCTTCATGTCTGTCGACTTCAGCCCAACGCGCAAGACGAGGGCGATCACGATACGGTAGACGACAGCGCCGATGATGACACCGGTTAGGCGCAAATAGAAGGTCGACTTGAAAAACAAAACTTCCCCGATGATGATCGCAGCCAAGCCGATTACGATTGCACCGGCACCCATGCCGATGTCGCTGTATCCCTGCTGCTGGGCGATCAGGCCACCGGACAGGGCAACCAGGCCATTGCCAAATATCAACGCCAGGATCGTGGTCGTGTCGGTGTTGACCCCGAGGGCGCGGATCATATGCGGATTGTCGCCGGTTGCCCGAATGGCACTGCCGATCTCAGTGCCGAAGAACCAATACATCATGGCGATGACGGCCGCAGTGAAGACCAGCGCCAAGGCCAGCGTGACCCAGCGATCCGGAAAGCCCAGATCCCGAACCCGGGTGAACAGCGTGTCGATGCGCAAAAGTGAAATGTTGGGCGAGCCCATTACGCGTAGATTAATCGAATAGAGGGCGATCTGGGTCAGGATGCTGGCCAGAAGCCCAGGGATACGCAGTTTGGTGTTGAGCACACCAGTGCACAACCCAGCAATCATGCCGCCAATCGTCGCAATCAGAGCCGCCAGCAGGGGATCGACGCCGTTAATCACCAAAAGTGCGGAGAGCGCCCCGCCCAAGGTAAAGCTGCCGTCAACCGTCAGGTCGGCAAAATTAAGAACCCTGTAAGTAATGTATACCCCCAGGGCCATGATACCCCACAAGATTCCCTGTGAAACGGCGCTTTGGATGATCCAGAACATGGTTGAGCACAACTCCTTACGGCTAAATCCACAACCGAGCGACAAAGTGCGGCCCGAAAAATTGGGCCGCGCCTGCTTTAGGTCGCCTTAATCCTGTTTCTTGTATGTGTTCACCTGTGCCAGATCGTCCGGAATGACAATGCCGAGCTCAGCGGCCATGTCGGTATTGATGGTCACAGTAACATCCTTAAGATACTCGATCGGCATATCGGCTGTCTTGGCGCCGTCCCTGAGGATACGCACGGCCATTTGTCCGGTCAGGTAACCGAGCTTGTAATAGTCGATCCCAATCGTCGCTAGTCCACCGCTGGCGATCATGCCTTCCTCGCCGACGATTACGGGTATCTTGGCCGGGCCCGCCACCAACGACACTGTCGCCATTCCCTTGGCGAAGGTGTTGTCGGTCGGGATGTAGAGCGCATCGACCTTGTCAAGAACCGATTCGACAACCTGCTGGATCTCGTTGGATGACGACACGGTCGCCTCGATAACTTCGATGCCCAGCGTCGCGGCAGCGCTTTTGGCCAGGTTGGCCTGGAATACTGAATTACTTTCGCTCGACGTGTAGAGTACGGCGACTTTCTTGACATCCGGCAGAAGCTTCTTCATCAGGTCAAACTGCTCTTTCACCGGGGTCAAGTCGGATGTTCCGGAGACATTGCCGCCAGGACTGGCGTTGGTATTGACCAGCTTGGCATCCTGCGGATCCGTGACAGCCGTCACCAAGATCGGAATGTTCTTGATCACATTAGCGGTAGCCTGAGCGGCCGGCGTGGTGATCGCTAGGATCAGGTCCATCTTTTCGTTCAGGAACTGAGTGGCGATGGTCTGGCAATTGGCCTGTTCACCCTGTCCATTCTGATAGTTGATCGTAATCTTATCGCCGTCGACATAGCCGGCATCCTTTAGTGCATCGACGAAACCCTGATACGAGGCGTCGAGAGCGGGGTGCTCAACCAACTGGACGACACCGATCTTGATCTTG
>LSQX01207287.1_pt1 | contig 13808 bp, 13 predicted proteins | sample 654561 | NCBI WGS metagenome assembly LSQX01 (sample SAMN04489861, study PRJNA283612) | anaerobic digester metagenome | isolation source: 4 biogas reactors fed with cattle manure at either 37C or 55C with and... | place: Denmark: Kongens Lyngby | collected 2014 | reverse complement strand
CGCCACCACCGCTCCGCCACCACCGCTCCGCCACGCCACGCCACGCGGTGTCTCCCCGGGGTCTTGCCGAAGGCCAAACAATGGAACTGGCTCCGTCAGAGGAATAAGGACATCATGGCAAAGCCCACATGCGAAAAACGGACTCTACCCCTCACATGTGGAGTGGCGCGGATGCTATTGGCGGCAAAAGCTATTGACGCCAATAGCGAAAACGCCAGAACGCACTCTGCGCCCCGGCGTCTACACACTCTCCACGCTCGTCTTCGCCTGGCAACCACAGCAAGTTCACTGACCAAGGCCGGCTAAGGCCGGCTAGGGCTGCCTCAGACGCTCCTATCCCCCACTATCTCCTTGACCTTCATCAACCTCGTGATGTTCGCGCGCTCCGCCTCATCGAGCTTCATGGTGATATACTTGATCGAGGTTTCAAGCTGGGGTATAACAACGTGTTCAAGAGCGTTTACACGTCTTCTCGTCCTTTCGATCTCGCCAGCCAGAAGCTCCACTGACTTTTCGACTTCAGCCAACTCCACGAGGCCCGGCATGGCCTCTGAAAGAAGCCTGATGGCCGTGTCGAGTTCGGACGAGGTGTATGCAAACCCGTAGGGATATATATTGGTCCTGTCTTCTTGTCCCTCAAAACTCCATTCAAACTTAGGGACCTCAACGTTCATTATGTGCCGCCGGGAAGCTTTTAAGGCAACGCGCTCCTTCGGGTACATCAACGCTGCATCCACGGAGTTGGAAGACATCGCGCCCCGCGCTATGAGAAAGCCTCTGAAAGCCTCGCCGAGCTTCTCATCGACTTCTTCTCTCAATTCCCTGTCGCGCTTCACCAGCTCGAGGAATTGCTTCATCAGCTCGTCCAGCTTGTCCTTGAGAAGCTTATGGCCGCGCACGGCCACAGCGTGCCTCTTCTTCAGCTCGAGCAGATGCATTCTGGTTGGACTGACTCTGGTGTTCATGGCGCCCGATCACTCCCTCGCGGGCTCTGTTTCTTCTTCATCGGTCGGGAGGTACTTCTCGATGAACTCCATCCTGATACGCGTTAGCTCGCTCACAGGCAGCATCGCGAGCAGATCCCAACCTATGCTAAGTGTCTGCTCAATTCCCCTATTCTCGTCGACGCCTTGCTTGACGTATCTCTGTTCAAACTCGTCTGCGAATCTGGAGAAGATCTTGTCAGAAGGAGACAGAGCCGCCTCACCGAGGATCACTGCCAGTTCCTTGGCTTCCTTGCCCCGCGCATAAGCAGCGTATAGCTGGTTCATGGTGTCAGCGTGATCCTCTCTTGTCTTTCCTTCGCCTATCCCCTTGTCCTTCAATCTCGAGAGGGACGGAAGCACGTCGATCGGGGGATATATTCCCTTCCGGTGAAGCTCTCTGCTGACGATCACCTGTCCCTCAGTGATGTAGCCTGTAAGGTCCGGGATAGGATGCGTCTTGTCATCTTCGGGCATTGTCAGAATGGGGATTTGCGTAATCGAGCCCTTCTTCCCCTTGATTCTGCCCGCACGCTCATAAATAGTTGCAAGGTCTGTGTACAGGTATCCCGGATACCCGCGCCTTCCAGGAACCTCTCTGCGAGCAGCTGAAACCTCGCGCAAGGCCTCGCAGTAGTTTGTCATGTCAGTCAGAATGACCAGCACGTGCATGCCAAGTTCGTACGCAAGGTATTCCGCTGCAGTCAGCGCCATCCTGGGTGTGGAGATCCGTTCGATTGCAGGGTCGTCTGCAAGGTTTATGAAAAGCACTGCACGTTCAATAGCGCCTGTGCGCCTGAAGTCGGCGATGAAGAAATTCGCCTCTTCGAACGTGATGCCCATAGCTCCAAACACGACTGCGAACTGCTCCCCGGTCCCAACAACCCGGGCCTGCCTTGCAATCTGCGCAGCCAACTGCGAGTGGGGCAATCCAGAGCCGGAGAAGATCGGAAGTTTCTGCCCGCGCACTAGCGTATTGAGTCCGTCGATGGCAGATATTCCAGTCTGAATAAACTCAGACGGGTAGTCTCGGGCATACGGGTTTATGGGGTTACCATTGGTGTCCAGGCGAGCCTCGGGTATGATTCTGGGCCCATCGTCAATCGGACGCCCCAGCCCATCAAAGACGCGTCCCAGTATCTCAGGGGACACGCCTAGCTCCAGTCCTCGCCCCAAAAATCGGACCCGGGCTGACGTAAGCTCCAAACCTGCTGAGCCCTCAAAGAGCTGAACGAGGGCATTTGTGCCCTCCACTTCTAGCACTCGTCCTCGCCTGGTCTCGCCTTCTCCAACAACTATCTCAACCAATTCGCCATACTTGGCCTCTTCAACCTTCTCAACCAGCATGAGAGGCCCGGCAACTTCTTTGACAGTAAGATATTCCTTAAGCAACGTCCTCACCTCCGCCGGCAGTAAGGGCAGCTACTTCCCGTCTGACCTCGAGAGCCAACTCGTCGATATCCGAGACGTTAGCTTCCTCAACATACTTCATCCGCCCGATCTTGCCATGGACTGCCAACTCCGTCAACTGGCTGAAGGATGCTCCCTTCTCTACCGCATCACGGCACGCGTGATCCAGCTCGAGGATGACTCTTAACATCGCAGCCTGCTTCTTCAGGGATGTATATGTGTCGACCTCGTGGAAAGCGTTCTGGTGAAGGAAGTCTTCGCGAATGCTCCGCGCCGTCTGCATCGTAATGCGTTCTCCAGGCGACAGGGCGTCCATCCCCACCAGCCTCACTATCTCAGACAGGCTCGCCTCTTCCTGGAGTATTCTCATGGCCTCCTGCCTCATGTCAATGAACTCGCTGCCTACCATCTTTCTCAGGCTTTCATCTATGTTTTCAAGATACAGCGAGTAGCTGGTAAGCCAGTTGACTGCCGGAAAGTGGCGGCTGTAAGCCAGGTTCGCGTCAAGCGCCCAGAATACTTTCACAACCCTGAGCGTCGCCTGCGCTACCGGTTCCGACAGGTCTCCGCCAGGGGGCGACACTGCACCCACCACTGTGAGAGCTCCCTCTCTCCCGTCAGAGCCTACGCAGGTCACTCTGCCAGCCCTCTCATAGAACTCCGACACCCTGGAGCCCAGGTATGCCGGATAACCTTCCTCGCCCGGCATCTCCTCAAGCCGTCCCGACATTTCGCGCAAGGCTTCGGCCCAGCGTGAAGTCGAGTCCGCCATGATGGCAACCTTATAACCCATGTCGCGGAAATATTCCGCAATCGTAATACCCGTATAAATNNTAGCCCATGTCGCGGAAGTACTCGGCAATAGTTATTCCGGTGTAAACCGACGATTCGCGCGCCGCGACCGGCATGTCCGACGTGTTCGCTATCAGCACTGTCCTCTTCATCAGGGGTTCTCCGCTCTTGGGGTCTAGCAGCTCAGGAAATTCCATGAGAACGTCGGTCATCTCGTTGCCTCGCTCGCCGCATCCGACATAAACAACTATTTCAGCATCAGCCCACTTGGCGAGCTGGTGCTGGACGACTGTTTTTCCGGATCCAAACGGTCCGGGAATACATGCGGTTCCGCCCTTGGCAACGGGGAAGAAAGTGTCGAGCACTCGCTGCCCGCTCACAAGGGGTTCGCCCGGCGCAAGTTTGGTCCCGAACGGACGGCCCTGCCGCACTGGCCATCTCTGCATCATCTGAATCTCGCGAACTCCGCCCGCCGTCTCGACCTTTGCTATTACGTCAGTTACTCTGGCAGGACCTTTGTGAATCCATGTTACCTTCCCGGATACTCCCGGCGGCACCATAATTCTGTGCTCAACAACTGGCGTCTCCTGCACTGTGCCGAGGATGTCGCCGGCTGTCACATCTACCCCGTCAGACACTTTCGGAGCAAAGTCCCATACCTTCTCGCGGTCGAGCCCCGTAGCCTCCAGCCCGCGTGTTATGCGGTCTCCCGCCATCTCCCTGATGCGGTCGAGCGGCCGCTGAATACCATCGTATATGGACCCGATCAGTCCAGGACCCAGCTCGACTGAGAGAGGCTCTCCCGTAGTGTACACCGGCTCACCTGGTCCAAGCCCGGCCGTCTCTTCGTACACCTGTATTGAAGCGCGGTCCCCTCTCATCTCGATGATCTCGCCTATCAGTCGCTGCTCGGAGACGCGCACGACATCGTACATCTTGGCCCCCGCCATCCCTGAAGCGACAACCAGAGGCCCCGATACTTTTGCAATAGTTCCTACGCCCGTCCCATGGTTCATATCAGGCATTCCCCTCTCTTCCGAACAAGATGTCGGCGCCGAGCGCTTTCTCCACCGTCCGCCTTATCTTCTCCATAGCCGCTCCCCGCTCGCCCTTATTGTCCGGTATAGTCAGCACAACAGGCAGGGGTTCCTGGCTGTATTCTGTAATCACGTCGATGATCTCGCTCGCGTGTGTTTCGGTAATGTATATAACAGCATAATCACGGCGCGCCGCCCGGCGGAGCGCCTCCTCTGCTTCCTTTCCATTCCTTGCAGGGAAGACTGACACGCCCAGGGCCCGAAAGCCCAGGATGGAGTCTTCATCCCCGATAACCGCAATCTTATGCATACGCACCACTCAGCCTCTCACGGATCACATCTGGTGGGATCCTGTTCATCTTGCCAACGAAGATCCGCCGCAGCTTGTCAGCTTCAACCTCTCTTGCGGCAAGGTAAGCCAGCACAGTCTCATAGCCAATAGCAGCGCCTCTTTCAGGAACCATCTTCATCTCCAGTTCGGCTGTGGCAAGGTTCTCAAGGACAACTAATGATCCGCTGGCAAGCCAGGCATTCATGCCTTTTTCTACGAGGGCCGCATAGGGCGTGGCCTTAAAGTGGGCCACAAAATCCGCGTCCGGCTTCTCATATGCTTCAAGAAGCGCGCCGGCGTCAAGGGTTCCATGTGGAAGCAATACGTCGCGCGCAAAATCTGCATCTTTTCCTATAGCACGCAGCCGCATGCAGATCTTTATGTTCGCAAGATCCGCCATTGCCGCCACGATCTCCTCGAGTTCGCGAGCTCTCCTTGAAATGGCGACATTGTAGAAGTAATCATATGATGCGCGGTCCATCACAAAGTCGATATGCTGCGGATCCCGGCCATGCCTCAAATACGCTTCAACAGCCTTGCGTCCGGCATCAACGATTGCATTCTCCAGAGCCGCCCCGGCCTCGTCCTTCTCTGCGGGGTCGCCAGACACGACCACTTCATCATCGTGTTCGCCTGAATCATCTTCGCCATCTGGCGGATAATACTCAAGCATAATGATATCAGCGTATTCTCCGATCCGATCAGGGTCGATCAATCCAACTGACGACAGCCCGAGTCCTTCCCTCACTTCATTGCCCAGGTCCCTTTTGACCAGGCGCGACTTGAGATGAACCTTCATGTTGTGAAAATCGTGTTTGGCTCTGAGTACCCCGGTGAGCTCCGGGTCGGGCGAAAACTCGGCAATGAACTGATGGATGCGCTTGAGCTCCTCGTCTATGATCTCCTCATAGCGTTCAGGAATGATCTCGCGGCCCTGTCCATATTCAGTTTCACTGAGGATTCGCACCAGCTCCTCTGGGCTGCCTGCATCGATCATCCGGTTGAATCTGGCCCGATCAATCATGCGATTTTCGATAGCCCAAATCCTTCCCGACACGTATGCAAACCTGTCATCGAAACCCAAGGCTACGACCTCCCGAATAGAGCCTCTGCAATCAGTGGCGCCAGTTCATTCTCGCACGCCACCAACAACGAATCCAGGGAACAATCCACCTCAACGGTGGATGCCCTGAGTATGAACCCGCCTGCAAGATCCGCTGTATCAGACGAAAGCTTAAGTTGGGTCTTTCGGCCTCCGGCCGCGAGCTCCGAAGCTACATCCTTAATGAATTCCGAGTCAATGCGCCCTCGATCAGACGCAGCCACAAGGACCTCTACCTCACCCACTGGAGCTGCACTGATCATCATCTTCTTCATGATTCCAAGATATTTTCCATCGGGCAGCGCACGTATTCTGGCAGGAACTTCAGCCATTACTTCCTCAATAGCATCGCCCTTAGCGCGAAGCATAGCATTGCGGATCTCGAGAGAACGCATGATCTCGGCGCGCCTCTCGTCCTCGCCTGCCACAGCACGGGCTCTTTCGATGGCACTCTTCCGTATCTCATCCGATTTGGCTTTGGCTTCCTGGTCGATCTCAGCGCACCTTTCCCCGGCAGCGCTTAGAATTCTGTCAGCCCTTTCACGTGCTTCATCCAGAATTCGGCCCTTCAGTCTTTCGAGGTTTTCCATATCATACACTCCCGGCTGATCAGACGTTGATCGAGAGTACCATCAATAGGCTTGCAAGGAGAGCAAGGACAGCATACGTCTCGACCATTGCAGCAAGGATTACTGCCTTTCCCATTTCCTCCGGACGCTTCGCGACAATGTTGACGCCTGAGGCGGCAACCTGCCCCTGGAATATGGCGGAAAGCCAACCCAGTGCCGCGATGGGAACTGCGGCAAGAATGAACATGATCCCCTGGTTCGTGGTAAGCGCCTGTATCGATCCGCCGAGAACGCCCATCTTCACCATGATCATCAAGCCCGTAAGGAACCCGTAGACTCCCTGGGTTCCAGGAAGCGCCTGCAGAATCAGGACTGGACCGAACTTGTCAGGATCTTCAGTGATCACCCCTGCGCCGGCTCGTCCAACCATGCCGACGGCCTTGGATGATGCGTACCCGCCTGGAATTACGGCGAGTCCAATTGCCATGAACCCAAGAAGTGTGCCTAGTGTGAAATCCATGTGTGCTATGCCTCCTTAGAGTTATCCACCGTTACGTACTTTGTGGACATGCCAAACGGCATGAATCTTCGCCCTCCAGCCTCGAAGAACTGCCCGAAAAACTCCACGTATTGCAGACGGCTGGAGTGGACGTAAGAGCCAATGATATTGATAAGAATGTTGAAGAGGTGGCCAAATGCCAACCCGACGATGGCCAGAACAGGGCCTATTATGGGGATCCCTGCAGGCCTCAAGAACAGGTCGTTCATTACTGAAGCCAGAACAGTGCTTGTGAATCCCAATCCAAAAAGCCTTGCATATGAGATGACATCACTCATGAACCCGGTTGTGTTGTAGAGCGACAGCAATCCTGAGCCAATTCGCTTAATCGGGTTCCTATGCTGCCTGCCCTGAGTGGCGATGAGCCCCAGGGCTGAAGCAATCATGAACCATTTTGCTATCCCTGCTATCTCAGGGCCTTTCGGACCAAGAGCTGATCCTCCAATGGTAAGCATCAAGCTTGTGAGCCACACAAGCCAGAATCCCTGGTCATACAGGGCTGACAGCCACTCCCCTTTTCGCACGTTGTCATAGCCCTTGATAATGATCCCGGCGTACAACTGAATTACACCCATGGCGAAGGAGAGTATCAGGAATGTAGTCGGGTTCTCCAGGGGATCAAAGAGGATAGCGGTGTCGAGGCCGAAAAGGCGCTTTGGAAGATCGCCCAGCCAACCGCCGAGGAGCGCACCTACGAACACGGTAGCAATCCCGCACATGAAGATCAGGTCGAGAAACCCTCCATCTCCAAGGCGGGAACGAGTCTTCTTCATGAGAAGCAAAGCAATCCCTGCAATAAACAAGCCATAGACAGCATCTGTCATGCATAGCCCGAAGAATATCAAGAAGAACGGGCCAAGATACGGGCTGGGGTCAATAGTGCCCTGCCTGGGATAGCCCATGGTCTTCGTGATCACTTCGAACGGCGCGGCAAGCCCCTTGTTTGTCAGCTCCACCGGAGCTTCCTCATCCTCCAGCGGGGGCCTGTCCAACACGACAATGTCATCGGCAATCTTTCGAATCTGGGTTCTGAACTCCTCAAGGTCTTTGGTCTGAACCCACCCTTCAACCATGAAGGTGTGCTCAGTTCCGCCAAACCTGTTGGTTATGGCATATCTCGCCCGCTCCAGGTGGAAATGATCATAAAGCGCGAACGCACTGGACCTTTCCTCGACAAGGACGTCCATGGCTTGCGCGATCTCGCTGCGCCTCTTGCGTATGTCGTCCAACTCGCCACGAAGACGGGCAAGGATCTCCCCAGGCACGCCAGTATATTGGTCGAGCCGCACCTCGGCAAAACCAGCCTGCGATAACGCCCGCAAGGCTGCGTCGGCATCAGACAGTGCGTGTGCCACCAAAAGATATGCTTTTTCGTTGTCGGCGCCTATCAATTCCCATGCCAGTCCCACTGCGGTTTCGGACGCCTCGGCAAGGGCTGCTTCAAATCTGCGCACATCCATCGTTCCCAGCATGAGGCCGACGTGGCGTCCACTGCGAACTTCCTCCACAGGCAGATCCAGGCCCTGCCACGGCATCAGGTGCTCAAGCGAGGTCAAGATGGCGGTTTCAGATGATGCCAGCTGAGCGAGGGCATCATCAATAGCTTTGGCCCTCACATACAAATCATGGGCTCTCGCAGATCCGTCTTGAACATACACAGCCCATTCTTCTTCCGTCATATAGAGACGATAGCCAGTGAAGTTCTGGACCAGGTCCCTCTTGACTCGGCGGTGGTTGCTCATCATGTCGATGACATGCTCAAGTTCCGCCAGTACGCCGTCGAGCTCAGCGACGCGTTCAGATGGGTCATAAGGACAGGCCAAATCGAGACGTTCCTCATCGTCCAGGTTCTCGCCAAACTGACTCACTTCAACAGTGCCGAGTTCCTGCAGAACACTTACGACTTCGCCGATTCTCGACTCATGCCCCAGCACGGTCACCCTGCTCATCTCAGAGATCGCCAATGGAACTCAACACCTTCCCTACCGCCAACGTCAAGGCCTTGTCCCAGTTGGATTTAGCAATGACATCCAATTCCTTCGCTCTTGATTCAACCAGCTGCTTCGCCTTTTCAGCCTCAGCCGCCATGCGAGCGCCTGACTCCTCGCTCACCCTGGCTGCCTCATCTTGCGCAGAACGTTCAGCCTCCACAACAAATTGCCTGGCGTTTTCCTCAGCTGCCGCCACTTGTGCCCTGGCTTCCTCGACGGCGGCGCGGACTATCTGGTCTGCCTGGCGTTCAACTTCCCGGATCTGATTTATCGCCTCGATGCTCAATGACACAACACCCCCACACCGAGCAGAAGGGACCATACGCTAAACTTTGTGCATGGACCCATTCGGGATTATACTACAAATCCATGGCCTGGCGCAATTCATACGGGCATTCCAGCGCATGTTTATCGACCTTTGCTCCAACCGAGTCTTGCTAAGCAAACAGCGGCGAACCAAAGGCCCGCCGCGGGTTCGCTCGCGCCGTTCTTTTTGGCAGACCTACTGCGCGTGCTCGAGCATCTCCAGGCGAAGCTCCTCGGCAAGCTTGGCAATGAAGAACGAATTCGTTGGCGGCTTCCCATCCCGAAGGTTCACAGCGTAGCCGAAAATCTTGTTGATGTACTCCGGATTTCCCTGTTTCCATGTTTTTTGTATGGTGTATCTTATGGCGGCCTCGACTATAAGTGGAGTGGTACCGAATTTCTCGGCAACTTTTGGATAGAGCGACTTGGTGACTGCGCCCAGTAGTCCGATGTCGCGTGTGACTAGCATTATGGCCTCTTTTATGTAGGAGTAACCCTTGAAGTAGGTTGGCACACCCAGATTGTAGAGGATTCGCGTGCTTTCCGTCTCCAGGTCAAATTGGGCGCCTCTGGGCTTCCGATCAGCATCGCGCCCCCTGTCTCGCGGAGCATATGCCCGCTCTCCCCTGGGCTTCGTGGCAAATGGTTCACTGCTGACCACCTGGCGTATTCTGTTGATCAAGTTATCGCTATCAAAAGGCTTAAGAAGATAGTAGTCCGCGCCTAGGCGAGCACATCGCCTGACCATTTCTTCCTCCTCAAAGGCCGATAGCACAATAACTCTCGGGCGTTCGTTTGCAGCAGCTTCATTCAGGCGGTTCAGGACCTCCATTCCATCGAGGTACGGCATAATGATGTCGAGCAGGATCACATCGGGTTGAGTCTTCGGTATCATCTCCAAAGCCTGGACGCCGTCGTAGGCTATTCCCGCAAGCTCCATGTCGTCCTCTTCCTTAAGCAAGGCCTCGATGACTTCGCACAGGTCTTTGTTGTTCTCGACGACTAGAACCCTAGTTTTTCCCCCATTCAAGCTTCTTCCCCCCTATTGCCGTAGATATTTGGAGCGCCTAAAATTTACGCGAATGCACAATTCTACAGTCGGATTAGGAGTCCCTGCCTGACTTGCTGTAATTGACACGCTATTATTGCATATTTATCGACACAGGCACCGCGAGCTTTCTCTCTATATCACGAAAGATATCGAAAACGGTCAAACTATCTGCTGCATCCTTTGCGAACGCCGCGAAGTACCCTCACTCCGCGAAAATTTAATCCCTCTGCCGAAAGGGCAGAGGGATTGCAAAAAATGGCGCGCCTAGCAGGAATTGAACCTGCGCACCTGGCTCCGGAGGCCAGTGCTCTATCCACTGAGCTATAGGCGCATTCAAACTGTTCGAATGTATTATACGCCCCAAAAGCAAAGTTAGCAAATCCGACCCAAAACCAGATGAATCCTTGGCTAAATCAGGCGAAAGCAACCATGGGTGCAAGAACAGCGATCAGATCTCCGCCTGGGCAAAGCCAGATCATACCTGCGAAAGAGCGATGCCGAGCATTCCTGCGCCGCCATGCACTGCCATCGATCCTCCCATTTCGGACAGGTACACCCGTTCGAAGGAGATCCTCGATCGAATAACGTCAAGCAAAGCTCTGGCCTCGTCAGGCGCATTCGCATGCATCAAAACAAGCCTCTTCGCCCTGCCGCCGCAGGATTCTGCGGCCAACTCTACCATTCTTCTTACCGAAGCGCCGAATGTCCGCACCCGTTCGATAGCCTCAACAACACCGTCATGGGTAGTAAGTATGGGGCTAATCGAAAGAAGCGATGCCACCCACGCTTGCACCTGCGGAACTCTGCCACTGCGGCGCAGATACTTCAGAGTGGGCAGAGCCACGAAAACATGCGTTCCCTCTGCTCCCCTCATGACAAGATCAATAATCTCCTCTGAACTCTTGCCCTCTTTGGCTGCCTCGGCTGCTGCAATTGTAAGAAGCCCTGTGCCCATGCTGGCAGTCTGGGTGTCTACGATGGCGATCTCAACACCATCGATCATCTCAGCCGCAAGTCTTGCAGACTGGCACGTGCCGCTGGCTTTCGAAGATAGATGGAGTGATAGGATCTCATCGCACTCGCCAACCAGGCTCTTGTATGCATTGACGAAATCGCCCGGTGCGGGCTGGGATGTTGTGGGCAGCACCGGTTCTTCAAGGCGCCTGTAGAACTCTCCATAGGGAAGATCCACACCCTCCTTGAATGATTCGGTGCCAAACTGAATCTGGATCGGCACTACCGTTATGCCGTATTCATCGACTATGTCGGGCGGTATGCCATTGGAGCTGTCAGTAACTATTCTTACCCTGGCCAATAATGATCCCCCCGAACAGTTAGACGGAAGAATCAAGATAAAGTGTCACGAACGGGCATGCTCCGGGATCAAAAGAGTGGCGCTTTCCCGCAGTCTCCTGCGAGTCCTCCAAAGCCTCGAGCGCACGCTTTCCACCGAACATCCCAGTCTGCTGGCGATTTCTGCGTATGGTAGCTGCAACACTTCCCTCATCCACAGAACAGAGCCATCAAGGCGTGGCAGCGCCAGGATAGCCCGGGTCAATGTCTCTCGTTCTTCCCGCAAAATAGCCTCCTCCTCCGGCTGGCCAACGGGGGAGCATACGTCCTGCAGCACCCCTCCGCCCTCCTCGGCCAGTTGATCGAAGGACACAACTTCGGCTGAACCTGCCTTCCTGAGAAAGTCGCGCCTTACGTTGAGCAGGATGCTATAGAGCCATGTGGAAAAGGAGCTCTCCCATCGGAAGTGCTTGATGGAGCGCACGGCTCGAAGCAAGGCTTCCTGGATCATATCTTCTATGTCGTGGCGAGTCCCTGCAAGGCTCGATGCCATTTTGGAGATTGTCTCGATGTTCTCGGCGAAAAGCTGCTCCAAAGCGTTCTGATCGCCGGCGCGTACACGTTCGCGCAACTCGTCCATTCTTCCATCTCCCCTTATCGGGCCCAGAACGTCCTCAGTTCGTTCAGAGCCACATAGCGACTCCTTACGGCTTTAGGGATCCTACGGTCGCTCCTGGATAATATTTCTCCAGGATAGATATATAATCATGGCCCTCAAGAGCCATGGCTCTTGCGCCATACTGGCACATTCCAACTCCGTGCCCGTAACCTGCACCCTCAAACTCGAACTTCGTTGGCGGATTCCCGTCCGAGCTTACCACAAAGACTCCACTCTTGATGACCTGGGTTCCGCCTAAAGCTGCCCTTATCGCATATTCTCCCGACACCTCGTAATCACCGGAGGATGCGTGAACAACCAGGCGCACGGCGGCTCCTCTAGACGTCCTCGCTACAACTTCCAGGGATTCCACACTTGCATCAAGGCCGATTACCGGCTCCAGAATCCCTGCGAGCGTCTCCTGGGAATACTCCACTCTCCACCTGTAGCCATTCGATCCATAGCAGTAATCATCAGGATCAGGCGTCTGGATCCATCTGCGGACTTCGTCCTCGTGTGAGATGTCGAAGCCTTCACCTCTGGAATCAACTGTACGGCTGCATCTTACTGTATGCATGTAGGGAACATCCGTCCCCCACAGGTCGCCTGCCGATTCAGTAAGCCCTCCGCAACATGCATGGTAGTTCGCGCCTCTTGCAGCAATGCCTTCATAGAAAAGCACCTCGCCTGCGGTGGAATCGACTGCCTCTCTCACAGCAGGCTGTGCAAGCTCGGCCCCTGCGCCTCTGTACACCTGGCAGTGTGTAGTAGCGCACAGGTCGTAACCGTGTTCCTCGTGCCTGCCCAAACTGCTCAAAGCCGTTGTACGTGCCACAACTGCCTGTGCGCGCAATGCTTCAAATGGAGATGCCGCCCCGATTTCGTAGGGCACAACGCCTGCAACATAGTCCTCCAGATCCAGAACGTTGACAAGCAAAAGGCTGCCGTCGGAGTTGACTGACAGCTCGAATCGGCCCCGGTACACGGCCTTTTCATTATCAATCCATATCAGCTGAGGCTTCGAATCTGCCGCATCATTTGCCCCTTCATCAAGGCTAACCGCAACTGGATTCTCCAGCTTGGTACAGGCCCCATCAGGCCCGATGCAGGTTATCGACCCATCCTCCTCCGGACTAAACAGGACATAGCTCAGCTCCAGGCCATCGCCCACGCGCAAAGTCGTCCCCTCTGACGTAGAGCCCAGCCTGACCTCGCTGCCGCAGGGAATGCCGACACGTATGCACGCGGCAGCATAGAGCAGCTCTTCGCAGGCTGCACCTGCAGAGCCTGGCAATACAATCACTATTGCACATAGAATAGCGGCCAACACGAGATATGCCATCAGGCCCGACCCCCCGGGATGATCCCGACACGATTCATTCATGCACTTCAAATCGAAAGAGCCTCCGTATCAGTCCTCAGGATCCAGGAACGAGAATGTGGGGCAAAAGGCCCAGAAGCAACTCCGGGGCAACCGTGCGCAATGCGCGGTTACCTCGGAGTGTTTCCACAGACTGGACTGCATTTCCTGCATTAGCTATTCGCCGGAGGTCGAAACGACAATGTGCCTCGACAGATGGGCCAGGCCTGCTGCCAGATCCTCGTTCCTCACCATCACATGCTCTGGAGTCTTAAGACTCGTTGGCGCGAAGTTCCAGATGGCCAGTACTCCTGCGTTGCACAGCAGATCAGCCACACCCTGGGCGCTGGCGGCCGCGCCCACGAG
>LSQX01314648.1_pt1 | contig 13809 bp, 11 predicted proteins | sample 654561 | NCBI WGS metagenome assembly LSQX01 (sample SAMN04489861, study PRJNA283612) | anaerobic digester metagenome | isolation source: 4 biogas reactors fed with cattle manure at either 37C or 55C with and... | place: Denmark: Kongens Lyngby | collected 2014 | reverse complement strand
GGCGACTTGATCCCCTTCCCCAACGAGACGGAAGACTTTAACCCCTTTGTGGCCAGGATCCTTGACCTGGGAGATGAGGTTGAAGCGGTTTTCGTAGAGAAGTCTCCCGGCCCTGCGGCCGTAGGAAATATCACTAAAGGTCTGCGGGAGGCTGGAAAGGATTATCCCATCTTCTGTGGTTCACCCATCTCCGTTGCCGACATTGCCACCGTTGCCGGTCTTGAGGCTGCAGAGGGCATCCGCACGCCGATTGCTACGCGCAACGATCCGGAGATGCCGCCTGTAGCCGCGGAACTGGCACGTAGAATCACTGAAAAATATGGCGAAGATTTCCCCCTCAGCTACCAGAGCGCCATTAGCCTCTTTGTATTAAAGGAAGCCATTGAGGCGGCTCAAAGCCTGGATCCCACTGTAGTAAGGGACACCCTGGAATCAATGGAAAGAATCGACACCATTTACGGCCCAGGCGTCTTATGCGGTGAAGAAACCTTTGGCATCAAGCACATAATCTCCCATCCTCTGCCGGTGCAGATCCTTAAAGACGGTAAACCCTCGCCCGGCGGCTGGATTGAAATCGGTTATATCCCCTAGGCGGCAGTGTTCCTTGGAAATTGCCGGGCGGCAAAGATAACTCGCCGCTCCGGCAATTACCAAGATAAGGAATTCATTTAGTCCAAGGCCAACATTTTTTTCACGGTTTATTGCGGAGGTGCTGATTTTGTGGGACTACTATTCAATACCGTAATCAATTCATTAATCCTTTCGTCTATGTATATCCTTGCCGCTTTGGGGTTCGCATTTTTATTTAACATGCTGCGTATCTTTAATTTAGCCCATGGAGCCATATACATGATCGGCGGTTATATCGGCTATTACTTTATTGTTGAACTGGGGATGAACCATTGGCTGGCGCTGCTGTTGACGACATTGCTAGTGGCTGCCTTTGGAATGTTTCTGGAAAGGTTTCTCTTTCGCCGTTTAAAAGGAGACTTTAATCTCAATATAATGGCCTGTGTTTTTGTTGCTGTGATCTTGCAGACAACTGTGAATATCATCGTCGGCGATAAAACGATGGCTATTCCCTCCTTTGCTGAAGGTGTTTTCAGAACGGCACTTTTCTCTGTCAGCTACGAACGGCTTGTCACTTTTGCTGCGGGACTGTTCTTATTGGGTGCAATAATCTGGTTTGTCAATAAAACCAGGATCGGGTTGCAGATGCAGGCTATTGCCCAACACCGGGACGGGGCCATTCTTCAGGGAATTGATATTAACCGCGTTTCTGCTGTCGCTTTTGCCCTGGGATGCGCTTTGGCTGCCATAGCCGGTATCTTCCTGGGGGCATATCTACGGTTAAGCCCATACATGGGCGATCTGATGCTCACCAAGGTAGTAATAATCTTTATGTTGGCCGGGGCGGGTAGCATCACCGGGATCCTGATTACCGGGTTAATTCTTGGCACCCTCTCTTCCGTGTTGCCTGTTTTCATCAGCGGTGCTGCCAGTGATGCAGTAATTATCGCGATCGTTATTATCATTTTGCTTATTCGTCCCCAGGGTTTCTTTGGTTATCAGGTCGAGATGTAAAAACCAAATTGAAACACCGCATGAAGGAGGGATCATTGAAGCGGATGAGTGCCGAGCATCAAAATTCAATAAACAAGAGTAAAGAAAAGATTGCTAAACCGGTTCTCCTTGCCGTTTTAATAGCTTTTTTCGCGCTGTTTCCGCTGTTTGTCCGGTCTCCCTATTATTTGCACATTCTTTCGCTTACCTTCATTTATACTGTGGCAGCCGTCAGCTTGCGCACCATCACTATCTCCGGGCAGTTTCCCCTCGCCCATGGTGCTTTCATGGGGATCGGGGCTTACCTTTCCGCTTTAATGGCGAAATTCTGGGGATGGCTGCCCTTGCTTTGCATTCCCCTGAGCGCTTTGGCGACAGCGGTAATCGGGATGCTGGTCGGTTTTTTATTTTCCAGGTTGCGCTCTCTACATTATGCCGTCGGCAGCCTTTTCTTTGGCATCGGAGTTATCTACATAATCTATGCCTTTCCCTGTACCGGCGGCTACACCGGCATGATGGGTATCCCGCGCCTTTTTCAGACTGCCGACAAAATGACCTATTATTATTTTTTCCTGGTGCTGGCTTTAATCAGCATCGTGGCCCTTTATAGATTTGAATTTTCACATATTGGCACCATTTTAAAGGCTATAGCCCAATCTCATCTGGTTGCTTCCAGCGTAGGCATCAATGAAGCCTGGTATAGAATCCTGGTCAATGGAGTGGGCTGTTTTTTTGTGGGGCTGATCGGCGCCGGCTACGCCCATTATAATATGGCAATGTCGCCTACTGCTTTTAACTTCATGGCTACTCTATGGCTGTGCATGTATGTGCTGATTGGCGGGATAAACAGTTTCGCCGGGCCGATCATCGGGACATTTTTCCTCTTTTTACTGCCCGAGTTTGTGCGCGATTTGCAGGAATACTCTCCTTATTTTTCTGCATTGCTGCTGCTTATCGTGATTTTCTTCATGCCTAGAGGATTAGTGAGCCTGCCGGCTTTACTGAAATCGTACTTTCTAAAACGCGGGGAAGGAGAGCGAATCAGCAATGTTTCTGGAAGTTAAGGGGCTCACTAAAAGATTCGGCGGCTTGCTGGCTGTTAATCAGCTTGATCTGACAGTAAATAAAGGCGAAATTGCCGGTCTGATCGGGCCAAACGGCGCGGGGAAAACAACAACCTTTAATCTAATCACCAGCGTTCTTCAGCCGACTAAAGGCAGGGTAATATTTAACGGTGAGGATATAACCTACGAGAAATCACACGCGATTGCCAGGAAAGGAATAGCTAGAACATTCCAGTTAAACCCTCTGTTCGGCGACTTCGACGTTTTGCAAAACGTGTCAACAGCTTTTTATATTTCCGATACCTCCAATCTCTTTGATATGTATTTTAATACGAACAAGCATCGTCGCAATCAGAAAATGATCATGGAGAAGTCCCATGAAATTATTAAGATGCTCGGATTGGAGCAAGTGAAAAACGTCTTGGCCAGGAACCTGCCCCATGGACATCAGAAAATGCTTGGCATCGCCAGGGCCTTGGCGGCCGAACCCCAATTGTTATTGCTGGATGAGCCCATCGCGGGCATGAATCCCGATGAGGTCGAGGCCATTTTAAAGGCCATCAACAAGATCCATGAACAAGGCATCACCGTTCTGGTGATCGAGCACAACATGATGATGATGGATATCTGCAATCGGGTGATTGTGATGAACTTTGGACAGAAGATTGCTGAGGGCACCCCCCAAGAGATCAGGGACAATGAAGAAGTGCAATCTGCCTATTTGGGGGGGGTATAAGATGCTAAAAGTTAAGAATATTACAGTTCGTTATGGCAAGTCAGTGGCCCTGGACAATGTTTCCCTGAGCGTGGAGGAAAACTCCGTAGTTAGTATTGTCGGCGCCAACGGGGCCGGCAAAAGCACAATTCTTAAAGCCGTATCAGGATTAATACCCCTGGATTCCGGAGAAATTTGGTTTCAGGATCAAAGAATAGATGGTTCGAGCACGGTAGACATAGCAAAGCTGGGCATCGTCCAGATCCCCGAAGGCCGGTGGCTGTTTCCCCATCTTTCCGTGCTGGCTAACTTACAGCTTGGCGCCAGCTTGCGCAAAAATAAAAAAGAGATCGAAGACGATATACAAAAAATGTTTAGGCTATTTCCCAGGCTAAAAGAGAGGTGCAACCAAAAAGCTGGAACCCTAAGCGGGGGTGAGCAGCAAATGGTGGCCATCGCCCGCGGTTTAATGGCAAGACCCAAGTTGCTGCTGATGGATGAACCTTCGCTGGGGCTGGCCCCGGTGATCGTGCGGCAGCTGGGAGAGATCATTAAAGATATCAACAAGAGAGGGGTAAGCGTTCTTTTAGTGGAACAGAATGTGCCCCTGGCTATGGAGGTCGCTAGCAAGGGTTATGCCTTGCAGACCGGCAAGGTGATCCTGGAAGGTGAAATTGAAAAGATTAAATCCAGCAAAGTGATAAAAAGCGCCTACCTTGGCGGGTGAACCCCGGGGCTGCACTCGTTGTTGCCGGGCCTATGCTTGTACGGCAAACAGCAGAAACCCTAATTATATTTTTGAAAGTCCTGGAGAAGGGATGTGATGAGGAACAACGCGGAGTTAAGAGATGACCTGGTCGGAAAAATGTGGTCAAAAGGGCTTGAGAGTGGGAAAAGCCTGGTCTTGGGAAATTAATTTATTGAAACGGAGGAGAAAAATGCTAGATCAACAAAGCCAATGGTATAAAATCCAGTATCCTGATTGTTTTATCACTGAAGAACAAAGAATGATGCAGAAGGTATTTGCCGATTTTGTGGACAATGAGATTATGCCTGTTCGCACCGAGATCGATGATGACGAAACCCATGAAAAGATCATTAACCCGTTGTTAAAAAAGTTACAGGTAGATATCGGCTGCCAGCGCAATATGATTCCAAAGGAATTCGGCGGTAACGAAGAGCTCTCTCTAATAGTAGGTGCCCTGAGGCAAGAACAGCTCGCCCGCGGTGACTATGGTATCAGCATGCATACAGCGGTTACCGACTGGGCCTGGGCGCCGGCCACTGCGGCATACCTCTCGCCTAAATATTCCAAAGAGGCCAAGGCCTGGGGCGAAGCAGTCCTGAAAGAATTTGCGCCCAGGTTTGTCGGGGATGAGCTGGCCTCCGGATGCTTTAATATGAGTGAAGCTCAATCCGCCTGTGATATTGAAAACCCCACCAACGAAGGACGGACGATCCGCACCAGGGCTGAGCTTAAGGGAAATGAATGGGTGATTAATGGCGCCAAGGAATGGGCCAGCAATGCCGGTATCGCTGACCTTAACGTGGTAATGTGCAATATGGATCCCGGTTCGGGCATTGACAGGTTCGCCTTAATCTACGTCCCTGAACCGTGGCCGGGAGTATCTCACGGCAAGTTTGAAAAGAAATGCGGCTTGCAAGCTGACCGAAATTGTTCCACTTATTTTGACAATGTCCGTGTTCCCAAGGAGTGGGGCATAGCTGGACCCGAAGCCTGGGAGATTTTCGTAGAATCAATGGTCACGGCGATACCCCTGAATGTTTTTAACGCCCTCGGATTGCTGCAGGGAGCATTTGACGTTCTGCTGGAGTATACCGGCCAAAGAGTGGTCGGAGGCAAACCGATCCGCGACCATCTCTCCACTGCTGTATTTCTGGGGGAAATGGCCGCAGCCATTTCGGTAATCCGGTCAGCTGGTCTGCTGACGATCCACCAGTTTGACAACCGGGAGATCTACGGCGAATGGACTTCCGATGCCATGGTCGCCAAGGCCCGTTCCATTTTAACCCATGCCACCAAGACCGCCCAACAGTTAATTGCCAAAGGCATGGAATTCATGGGCTCTTACGGCTATGTGCGGGATTACCAGTATGAAAAGTACTACCGCGAAATTGCTATTTCGAGAATTGTTCTCGGTGGAACTCAAGTCGGCTTATTCCAAATTTGCAAGCAGTTCTATGATCTTGACTTTAGCGCCTTTGGCCCGGGGAAACTGGAGAAAAAGAAGTAGCTGAGCAGCGCCTGCTGTTCTTTCCGCCAGGGTAGGAATACATTCAGCAGAGATGATGGCCTAGCCAGCCGTTGCCATGATCAGCAAAGGAGATGACCGGGTGGCAGCGAGGTTTTTCCCGCCTTCTCCTGCCACCTGGTCACCTTCAAAAAGCTTTTGCGCTGTTTTTAAGATTAAAAATGGTAAAATGGAGGGAATGCTATGGCAAAGGAAATTATTCTATATAACCTTGCCCCGCATGTTACGGATGAAGATTACGCCAAATACGTTAGGGATAAGAAGGGGCCATTTTTTAACGGTCTAGCCGGGGTAAAGAAGTTTACCCTGGTTAAAATCACTCGCTCACAAAAAGGGGAGATTCCTTATCGCTACGTGGGCATAGTTGATATTGAAAATGAAGCCGAATGGGGCCAATCGGCTTCATCGCCGGCTTTCGGGGAATTTATCAAAGAATGGACGGCAAAGGTTGCCGACTTCCATATTCTCTCCGGAGAAGAAGTATATTAACCATAACTGGATAAACGGTAATGCCCCCACCAGGCGGGGGCACCAGCAGGTAACGAAAATACTTTATCCCTTGTCACTGAGTGCTAGAACGAAGTTGCCACTCATGGCAGGGTGAGGGGGGCTGCATCAGGCTGCCGCATTTTCAGAATAGCAGTATATACGCCAAGAGATTTTATTACTCGGGGCTGTCCCATAGGGCAGCCCTTACCTATTTCATCTAGGGGATATTCCCGGGCTCTTTTATTACCGGCTAGAGGGACGGCTCTAGATGCAAATAAGAAAAACCTTCCTTTTGCCCATCTGCGAGCAGGAGATTGCCTGCCGGGCTCGAAATGATTGGAAATCGTCAATGCAGGAGAGTGCGCAGATGGAACTGCCGGTTGTTTTCATCACCGCTTTTTTCGTCGGTCTCTCCGGGTCGATGATGCCCGGACCGCTATCGGCAGTGGTGCTGGAGCGCGCTTTCAGAGAGGGGTTCCGGGCCGGTCCCCTTGCCACTCTGGGCCATGCCATACCCGAAGCCCTGGCGGTTGCCTTTCTCGCAGCCGGACTGGGCGGCTACCTGGCACACCCGCTGCCGGCCGGGATTATCGGCATTATTGGCGGTGCGGTGCTCTTTTGGATGGGCTACGGCATGCTGCGGGATGCGCGGGCCGGGTCGCTCAACCTGGACTCTCCCGGGGCCGGGGGAACCTGGCATCTCCCCGGGGGGAGCTTTGGCGCCGGTATCGCTGCCTCTCTCTCCAATCCTTACTGGTTCATCTGGTGGACCACCGTGGGAGCGGGCTACGTGGTCCTCTCTTCCCGGGAACACGGTTTTGCCGGGGCGCTGCTTTTTTACAGCGGGCATATTCTTTCAGACCTGGCCTGGTTTTCGCTGCTGGCCCTGGCTGCAACCACCGGCCGCCGCCTGATCACCCCTGCACTCTACCGCGTCATCATGGCTCTCCTGGGAGCCTTCCTGATCATCTTCGCCCTCTACTTCGCCTGGTCGGGGATCAAGCTTTTAGTCAACGAGACCATCTTCTAACCCCAGTTTAATCTCTTGTATTTTTCTTTCGCTAATCAGGGTAACCTATGCCTGTGGAACAAAAAAGAGGGAAAAGGGAGGCAAGGTTTGTGCTTCTGGCGAAACCGATCCGGCAGAAGCAAAAAAGCATCTTTTATGTGATCCGCCCGGCCGAGGGCGGGATGAGAGGGCACCTGCAGGCTCTGCTCGATCATTTCCGCTCGGAAATGGAGATCTACCTGGCCGCGCCGGAGCCGTACCCGCTGGAGATACCCCTGCACAGCGAAAGGCTGCTGAACCTTCCCTGTGAGGCCGGGCTCAACCCGGTCGCGGACCTCCATGCGCTGCGGCTAGTTTACCGGACCCTGCGCCGGACCGCCCCTGCCCTGGTGCATGTCCACGGCTTTAAGGCGGCGCAGATCGGCCTCCCGGCGGCCTCACTGGCGGGGATTCCCGCCTTAATCACGGTGCATAATTATCCTGCCGACAGCTGGGCGCGGCTCTTTCTGCCCCGGTTGAAGGTTTTTTCGCGGGCGCCCCATACGCGCTATATTGCCGTTTCCCATGCCCTCGCCGAAGAGATGGCGCGCTGGGGCATCAGCCGGGAGAAGATAACGGTGATCCACAATGGCATCGATCCCGAACCTTTTGAAAAGGCAGCCGGGCAGAGAAGCTTTTCCCGGACGGAACGGGGCCGGCTGGTTGTGGGGACGGTCGCCCGGCTGGTTTCACAAAAGGGGGTGGATCTATTTTTGCAGGCCGCCGTCAGGCTGGCGGTCCGCTATCCGGCCATGCGCTTCCGGATCGTCGGGGACGGGCCGGAGCGTGAAAACCTCTATCGGCTGGCGCTCCGCCTGGGCCTGCTAAACAGGATGGTCTTTACCGGCCATAGCGATGATATCGCCGCCGAACTGGCCTTAATGGATATATTTGTGCTGCCTTCACTGAGCGAAGGGCTGGGCGTTTCCCTGCTGGAGGCATTTGCTTCAGGCTGCGCCGTGGTGGCGGCGCGGGTCGGCGGTGTCCCGGAGGTGGTGGAAGACGGTCATACCGGCCTGCTGGTGCCGCCCGCCGATGGCGCCGCCCTGGCGGCGGCGGTAGCGGGGCTGGTGGAGAACCCGGAAAACGCCGCCCGCCTAGCCCGCAATGCGCGCGAAAGGGTGAGAGGAAAGTTTTCTCTGCAGGCCATGCTGGCGCGGACCGCGGCGCTGTATGAAGATATATTTGCGGGAGCTGTGGCGGGAGGAGTGCGGTGAAGGGCAGCGGGCGCTCTGCTTTCCAGCGCTTCCTGATTCCGGCCGCCGCGGTGGCGGTGGTGATCCTGCTGGCTGCCCTTCTCATCTACAACTGGGATCTCTCCCAATCCCTTGGCGAACCGCTGCCGGCCGCCGCCGGGACAGAGCGGCGGGTGATCCTGCTGGTGGTGGACCGCCTCGGCTACCGCGACCTGATCGGCCGGGCGGAGCCGCAGCTTAGATCGCTCCTGGAAAAAGGCGCCCTGGCCTTGATGAATGCGCGCAGCGGCCGGGCAGGCAGTGAAAGCGCCTACCTCAGCCTCGGGACGGCAGCCCGCGCCGTGGCCGGGCTGGAGGGGGGTGCGGCGTATAATCTGGACGAAATGGTGGAGGAGGTGCCCGCCGCGGCTCTCTACCGGCGCTTAAACGGGAAAGAAGCCCGGGGAGAGGTGATCTTCCTGCATCCCTATACCTTGCAGGAAAAGAACGATGCCCTCAACTACCCGGTGCGCGTCGGTTTTCTCGGGGAACAACTGGCCGTGGCCGGGCTGACCGCGGCGGTGCTGGGCAATGCCGACGGGGCGGCCCCGGCGCGCCACGCGGCGCTGATCGCCATGGATCCGGCCGGGCAGGTGCCCCTGGGTGACGTGGGCGCAGCCGTGCTCACCGCCGATCCCCTTTTTCCTTACGGCCTGCGCACCGATCCCGCCGCCGCCACTGCGGCCGTGGCGGCGCAGCTTGGCTCCGCCGCCCTGGTGGTGCTCGATTTTGGCGACCTGGCGCGGCTCGATCATTATTGGCCGCAGCTCGCGCCGGAGCGCCGCGCCCCCGCCCTCGATGCGGCCCTTAAAAATCTGGATCAATTGCTGGCCGGGCTGCTGACGCTGGTTGACGAAGGGACCATGCTGCTCCTGGTGGCTCCCTCCCCTCCCCTTAACCGTGCCGGGGGCGGCCTGGAACTGACGCCTCTGGTGATGGTTTCCGCAGCTCTCGAACCCGGCCTGCTCACCAGCTCGACCACGCGCCGCCTGGGGCTCATCACCAATACCGACCTGGCGCCGCTGCTGCTTTCATATCTCAAGGGAGAAGCGCCGGCTGCAGGGGGAGGGCAAAGCCTGGCCTTCACCCCCTCCGGCGACGCCTCCGCCTTTCTCGAGCGCTTTTTTACCAGGGCGGAGCTGACCTACCGCCAGCGTCCCGCGTTGCTCAAGGGCTATGTCCTGGCCATGATCATCACCCTGCCGGTTTCTTTGGCCAGCCTGGCGCTGCGGCACCGGACTGCACCCTGCCTTTTTCGAATCCTGGAAGGACTGATGCTCGTGCCGGCGGCGCTCCTGCTGCTGCCCGCCGCGGCTTCTTTTCCCCTGCCTGCGGCCTGGCTGAGCGGAGCACTGCTCGCGGGAACGATCCTGCTGCTCCTGCTGGCCTTGCAGCCCCTGCGGAAAATGGGGCGCCCCGCTTTTTGGGCCGCCCTCGGCCTGTTCACCAGTCTCGCCGTCATCATCGACGCCCTGGCCGGGGCCCGCCTGCAGCAGCTTTCGTTTTTGGGCTATGATCCGATTGGGGGTTCGCGCTTCTACGGTATCGGCAATGAATACATGGGGGTGGTGGTAGGGGCCTCCATCCTCGGGGTCACCGCCCTAGCTGAGCTGTTGGAGCGGGGCAGCCGGTCCGGGCTGCTTGAGAGGGGGAAAACCAGCCCGGTGAGCGAAAGGATGAGCGGAAGGGTGAGCGAAAGAGTAAGCGGAAGCCAAAAGCTTTTATCCCTGGCGGTCCTGTTATTTTTCGGCCTGATCATCGTGATCTTCGCTTCGCCGCGGTTCGGCGCCAACCTGGGCGGGACAATCACCGCGGCAGTGGCCTACGCGGTAGCCTGGGGGATCACCTGGCCCCGCCTGGCAGGCCTGGCCAGGCCTGCCAGGCAGGCAAACCGCCTGCGGAACCTGGCAGTGATCGCCGCCGCCTTTTTGCTTTTCGCCCTGGCGGCACTGTGGGCTTTTAATTTTTACTGGCAGCCCCCGTTCCCCTCGCACCTGGGAAACTTTGGCGAGATGGTCGGCAGCCGCGGCGTGGAGGCAATTGTAGAAACGGTGCAGCGCAAGCTGAGCATGAACTGGAGGCTGATCCGCTACTCCATCTGGAGCCGCGCCTTCTTGACCATGATCGGACTGCTGGTGGTGCTTTTCTTTTACCCCATCGGTGCGCTGCGGCGTTTAAAGGAGGAGCAGCCGTATTTGATCAACGGCGCCGCCGCGTCCGTGGCCGGCAGCGTGGCCGCCCTTTTGTTGAACGACTCGGGCATCGTGGCCGCGGCCACGATCCTGCTCTACGCCGTGCCGCCTGTCCTGATCGCCATGATCACCCGCGTATGGGAAAACCGCTCCCTGGAAAAGTTGTCAATAGGACCATCCCCTTGACAACGTTTGCAAGGAGCAGGAAAATTAAGGTCTTAGATGGAATAGCTTACCGGTAAACGAGGTGCCTAGCTCTGAATTGCACAACGCCTGAAACCAGTAAAGGAGGTCCTGCTTTGAACCGTAACATTGTGACCGCGGAGCTGCCGAACGGCATTCGCGTCATCTGCATGGCAGCGCGGAAATTTAAAACGATCAGCATGGGCTTTTTCCTGCACCATGAACTGCGGGCGGACCTGGCTACCGCCAATGCGCTCTTGCCCGCCGTGCTGGAACGGGGCAACCGCCGCTACCCCGACAACCTCACGCTGCGCCGGGAGCTGGAAAGGCTCTACGGGGCCGAACTCTCCACCGGTATTCTTAAAAAAGGGGAGCGCCACATCATCTCCTGTTCCATGGAGATGGTGCATGGCCGCCATGTGGGTGAGGGGGAGGATCTGCTCCGCAAGGGCTTTGCCATCCTCGCCGCCGTTGCCGCCGAACCGCTGGAAGAAGAGGGGGGCTTTAGCGGGGATTACGTGGCGCAGGAAAAGGATCAACTGGCCAAGCAGATCAAGGGCTTGATCAACGACAAGGCCGTTTATGCCCTCGAAAAGTGTATCCAGGCCATGTGCGCGGGCGAGCCTTTCGGTGTCTTCAGGCTGGGCCGGCTCGAAGACCTGGAACGCCTGGACCCCGTTTCCCTCATGGACCACTATCGCCGGATCCTTTCCCACAACCCCATCGATTTGTACGTGGTCGGCGATCTCGATCCGGAGCAGGTTTTGGCCGTGGCCAATGAAAGTTTCAATTTTAAGCGGGAGCCGGCTATGGAAGCATTTCCGGTCGTTGAGTTCTACCGCGAACCGCCGGAAGTTAAATTCCAGGAGGAAATCATGGCGGTGAACCAGGCCAAGCTGGTCATGGGCTACCGCACAAACATCAGCTATGCGGACCCCCTTTACTGCGCCCTGCTGATGTACAACGGCATCCTCGGCGGCTTCCCCCATTCCAAGCTTTTCTTGAATGTGCGGGAGAAGGCCAGCCTCGCCTACTATGTCTATTCCCGCCTGGAGAAGCACAAGGGGCTGATGATGGTGGCGGCGGGGATCGAAAGCAGCGACTACGAAAAGGCACGGGAGATCATCGAAGAGCAGGTGGCGGACCTGGCCGCGGGGAAGATCAGCGCGACCGAGATGGAGAACACGCGCCGCGGTTTGATTAACCAGCTAAGGGTCAAGGATGACAACCCCTACCAGATGATCGATTTTCACCTGGACGGCGCCATCGGCGGCCGGGCTTACACCGTGGAGGAGATGATCCGCGGCATTGAGGCGGTCACCCCCGAGGCGGTGCAGGCCGTGGCCGGGAAGGTGCGGCTTGACACGGTTTACCTGCTGAAAGGCAGAGAAGGAGGTGCGGCGGCATGAGCAACCACATGAGCAATCACTGGCACATCGTCAACGCCGGGGTTCTTGAAGAGAAGCTCTACCGGCGTGAAATCTTTCCGGGGCTCGGCTTGTACGTGTTGCCCAAGCCCGGCTATCAAAAAAAATATGCGGTCTTTGCCACCCATTTTGGCTCTATTGACAACAAATTCCAGATCGAGGGTTCAGGCGAGATGATCGCAGTGCCTGACGGGGTGGCCCATTTCCTCGAGCATAAACTCTTTGAGGACGAACGGGGCAATGTATTCGATCGCTTTGCGGCCTTGGGCGCCTCTTCCAACGCTTATACCAGCTTTACGCACACAGCCTACCTCTTCTCCTGCACCGAATACTTTGCCGAAAATCTGGAGCTCATGCTCGACTTTGTCCAGGAACCCTATTTTACCGCCGAAACGGTCCGGAATGAGCAGGGGATTATCCGCCAGGAGATCCGCATGTACGAGGACAACCCGCAGTGGCGCGTCTTCTTCAACCTGCTCGAGGCTCTCTACACGGAGCACCCGGTGCGCAACGACATCGCCGGGACATGGGAGAGCATCGCCCAGATTACCCCGGAGCTGCTCTACCAGTGCTATCGGACCTACTACCATCCCAGCAACATGGCCCTGTTTGTGGTCGGCGACATCGAGCCGGACGAGGTCGGCCGCCAGGTGGAGGCCAATATAAGCAAGCGTGGCTACAGCCCCCTGGGCCAAATCAAGCGCTTCTATCCGGAAGAGGGGCCGGCAGTAAGCCGCCGGCGCGTCACCCAGGAGCTGGTCGTCTCGGAGCCGCTTTTCCACCTGGGCTTTAAAGATGCGGCGGTAACGCGGTTTAAAGGCCGCGACCTGCTGCGGCGGGAGCTGTGCATGGAGCTGCTCCTCGATATTATCTTCGGGGAGAGCGAGGCGCTCTATAACGACCTCTACCGCGACGGCCTCATCGACGACAGCTTTGACTACGGCTATACCGCGGAAAGCAGCTACGCCTACACCCTGATCGGCGGGAAAACCAGGGACCCGGAGGTCCTTTTGGAGCGGATTATGGCGGGGATCGATCAGGTGAAGCGCGGCGGAATCACGGCGGAACAATTCGAGCGGCACCGCCGCAGCCAGCTCGGCGACTTCCTGCGCCGCTTCAATTCCCTTGAATTTATCGCTAACAATTTCCTGGCTTATCATTTCAAGGGGATCGATCTGTTCGACTACCCGCAGCTCCTGCAGGAGGTGAAGCAGGAAGATGTGGAGGCGCTGCTTGATGAAAACCTTGATCCGGAAAGCCCCGTCGTTTCCCTGATCATCCCCAAGAAGGAAGGATAGGGGGAAATAGCGTTTTTTTTGAAGTAAGTGCGGCATTTTACAGCGGGTACGTCTACCAGTCTCTGGCGCACCATATGTCATCCTGAGCGAAGCGAAGGATCTCAACCGGGCTCCGCCAGTTCCTTCGGGCTTTGCTTTCAGGATAAACCTTCGGGCTAGGCCCTCAGGGTGACAACAAGGAACTCAGGATAAGAACAAGGGGTTCCTTTTTGGGACAGCCCTTTAGCAGCGTTATGGCTGGAGCCATTTGCGTTCTTTAACAGCGCCTGATATATAAGGTTTTTTATTAGTGGGAAAAAACATTTTACCCCAGGAAGAGGTT
>LSQX01269962.1_pt1 | contig 13809 bp, 16 predicted proteins | sample 654561 | NCBI WGS metagenome assembly LSQX01 (sample SAMN04489861, study PRJNA283612) | anaerobic digester metagenome | isolation source: 4 biogas reactors fed with cattle manure at either 37C or 55C with and... | place: Denmark: Kongens Lyngby | collected 2014 | reverse complement strand
TAATTACATTGTCACTAATATATGGAGAATCCTTTATGAATATGGAACCCAAAGACGCTTCAATGCCTGCAATCTGTTTTAGTACCGTCTGACTTGCTTCTATGAATGGATTTATGTATTCCACATTCATAAACCTATACCACCTTTTTTTATATACTTTATGCATTAATTATTATTATAAGAATTGCTCCCTTTAAGCTAAAAAACGAATTTTCAGGCTCTACAAAACACTTCTGTATAATTAAAGCAGAGGCGATAATATACAACAAATACGTTATACTCTTTTTTATACTCTATAATTATATTCTATAAGAAATCAATAAAATCCTTCTTTTTTTAGTTAATAAAATTTCACTTCAAGAAAAAAACAGACATATAAAAAGGTGTTTCCCCTGTCCTTCTATTTATTGCTTTACATAAAACACTTAATTATCAATTCTTCACACCACTTCTTTTCAAAACTTCATCCAATGCCATTGTTGTTATTGGTGCACCTTTTGATACCTCATCATTGTAGTCCATTTTACCCGGATCACCAATTCCCACAATTACCATGTCGTTATAGTTTCTTAAAATACTAAGCGTATCACCGCAAATCTTCTTGTCTTGAATATTATTTCCGTATTTATCTACAGCACCTTCAATTGTCTTTCCTTCTTTTGTTATTGAGCACGACACCTTAAGTCCATTGCAATCCTTGCCATTTGAAGATACTGCGACAACCCCCAGAACATCAATACTGTTATCATGCAAAATAGCCTCCATTGCCATCTCGCCTTCTCCCATTCCCTTGTAACCCCTGTCGTCCACCATTACTACTACCGGGTCGTGCTCGGCTTGCTTTATCATTCCCACAATCTCATTCCCGGTTAAAAATGTCGGATTCCCGGCAGAGGCTGATATACACCTTCCACCGATGTTTTTTGCTGCAATTTCTACTGCTTTTTTTGCTACCATATCACCATCTGTTACAAGAATAACTTTTCTTTTATCCACTTTACCAGCTCCTTTATTATCGCTATCTTTTAGCTTTAGGGGTAAAAGCAACAGACATTATATAACCAAAAAACATTGCAGCTGCTATACCAGCAGCAGTTGCTTTGATTCCGCCTGTAAAGGCTCCAAGCAACCCAAACTGGTCTACATCCTTAAACACACCTTTAGCAAGGCTGTATCCGAAGCCTGTAAGCGGCACAGTTGCGCCTGCTCCGCCTATATCAACAATCTTCTGATATAAACCAAGCGCTGTAAGTATCACACCAGATGTAACAAATATAACAAGAATTTTTGCCGATGTTAGTTTTGTTTTGTCAATAAGTATCTGAGCTATCACACATATAAACCCGCCAACTATAAAAGCACTTGCATATGTCAATAAAACACTATTCATTAAACCACCTATCCTTTGAATACTTTAAATGTTTACCAAACTCTTATTAAATGCTTATTTAAAGCTTGTTTGAAATACTAACCGCATGAGCAATACCGGGAATAGACTCACCCTGCTGAACACTCACAGGGCTAAGCAAAGCTCCGGTTGCAACAAACAAAATGTTATTCAGGCTTTTTTCCATCATTTTTTTATATAAAAAACCTGTTAGAACTACAGCAGCACACCCACATCCGCTACCTCCAGCATGTGCATCCTGTCTTTCACGATCATATACCATCACACCGCAGTCATTATATATATCACTTATATTGTATCCTTGTTCTCTTATAAGTTCATTGCATATCTCCTTGCCAACCGCTCCTAAGTCTCCTGTCAAAATCAAGTCGTAACTCTCTGGTGTAAAGCCCGTGTCCGTAAAATGAGTAACAATGGTATCCATAGCAGCAGGTGCCATGGCAGCTCCCATGTTATTGGAATCCTTGATTCCCATATCCACAATTTTGCCTGTTGTGACATGTGTTATAAAAGGTCCGGTACCATCAGCCGAAAGAACAACACCTCCAGATCCTGTGACAGTCCATTGGGATGTTGGCGGTCTTTGGCTTCCAAGCTCTAACGGATACCTGAACTGCTTTTCGGCAGAACAGAAGTGACTTGAGGTAATGCACACAACATTGTCTGCAAAACCTCCATCAACCAACATAGAACCTATGCTCATTGACTCCGCCATTGTTGAACAGGCACCATATATGCCCAAAAACGGAATTCCCGACTCTCTTAAACCAAAACTGGCAGCAATGCACTGGTTTAATAAATCTCCCGAAATTATATAATTAATATCAGTCGGCGACTTTCCAGCTTTTTTTATTACTTTTGCGTATGTTTCTCTTAAAAGCTTACTCTCAGCTTTTTCCCAAGTCTTCTCTCCCCAAAGCTCATCATCAATAATTTCATCAAAATATAATCTCAACGGGCCCTTGCCCTCTTTAGGTCCAGTTATACACGCCGCTGAAACAATGCTTGGGGGATTTTGTAGCTTTACCGTTTGCTTTCCTAGTCTTTTTAAAGTCATAAAGCACTCCTTGAATAAGATAATTAAATGTAAATATTTTTTATTTAAGAAGATAATGTAGTATTCCCATAACAATTGATGTCGATATTCCATAAACAAGAACAGGCCCTGCAATAACAAACATTCTTGCACCTACACCCATTACATAGCCCTCGCTCTTAAATTCCATTGCCGGAGATACAATAGAATTTGCAAACCCCGTAATGGGAACTATTGAACCTGCTCCTGCATACCGTCCAAGCTCATCATAGACATTCAACCCAGTAAACAACGCTCCCAAAAAAATCATTACAAGGGTTGTAAGGTTTGCAATTTCATCCTGACCATATCCTTTTAAACGGAATAAGTTTGTGACAAACTGACCTACCAAACAGATGGAACCTCCCACAATGAAAGCCCTGATAACATTCCTTAAAACATTGGAATTAGGTGACTTTCTGTCAACATACTTCTGGTATTCTTCTTTTGTTAATGTTTTGTGCATTATTACCTCCACAGTAAATCAAATATTATAGTAATCTTGCATATCCATTACAAAAACTCCTTTTGACGGAATCTTGTCATTCTTCTTAGACAGCATCGTAAATGTTATAAAGGCAGCAAGTGCAATAAAACCCAAAACAATTATAATTAGCTTGTACTTTTTTAACGATTCCGCCATTTTTATTATTCAACTCCTTAAATAATTTGTGATTAATATAATATAGTATTAGAAAAACAAAAAACAATATGCAAAAACATATTGTTTTTTTCTGTAAATATACTTTTAAATCATTCTCAAGCACAAATTAAATGTATTTTATCTTCTTTCGTATATCTTCAAGTATCTTTTTTTCAATTCTGGACACTTGAACCTGAGATATGCCAAGCATTTTTGCAATTTGAACCTGGGTTTTCTCTTTAAAGTATCTTAATATTATAATTTGCCTCTCCCTAGGTTTCAAAGTTTTTAGTACCTGTCTCAAATCTATTTTGTCCACAAGGTCTACTTCGTTATCATTGCTTTCATTATTAATCCTATCATTCAACTGCACTGATGAAGTATCAGTCTCTCCAACGGTGTTATACAGCGACTCAGGTGTATAATTGGCTTCCATAGCCATTACAATCTCTTCAGAAGGTATATTGAGACGCAATGAAATTTCTCCGACAGACGGCTCCCTGCCTAATTCCTTGGCCATAATTTCCTTGGTAATCCTAGCTTTGTTGGATAATTCTTTTAGCGAACGACTGACCTTTATAATTCCATCATCTCTTATAAATCTTTTTATTTCCCCAATTATCATAGGTACAGCATATGTAGAGAATTTCACTTCAAATGAGTCATCAAACTTTTTGATAGCTTTAATAAGCCCTATACTGCCTATTTGAAATAAGTCCTCGGTCTCGTAACCTCTATTCTGAAATCTTTTAACAATACTCCATACAAGACCTACATTCCTTTCAACCAACAAAGACTGAGCATCTCTATCACCAGATTTAGCTTTTTCTATTAACTCCAGATTTTCACTTTCATATATTCCATTCATATTTACTCCCGGTTAATATTATATTATTGTGAAAGGCAACTTTCTAACCTTATACAGATTTAAAAACTTTATACATGTTCACTTTTGTACCTTTTCCTAACTCAGAGATAACCTCCACCCTGTCCATAAAACTTTCCATAACGGTAAATCCCATACCTGACCTTTCCAAATCAGGCTTAGACGTATATAACGGCTGTCTTGCCGCATCTATATCTTCAATTCCATTTCCCTCATCTTCAACCAGTATTTCTATAGCGTTTGTATATAACCTGCATTGCATTTTTACAAAACCATTTGTGTTCTCATAACCATGTATAATAGCATTAGTAACAGCTTCTGAAACAGCTGTCTTAACATCTGCCAACTCTTCCAATGTTGGGTCTATTTGAGATGCAAAAGCTGCAGCAACAACCCTTGCAAAAGACTCATTGTTTGACTTCGAAGAAAATTCCAGTGTCATTTCATTAATAGGTTGCATTTCTATTCCCCTTTACATATTATTAACCGCATTTTCTATACTGTCATAAACGGGTATTATTTTCTGTAACCCTGACATATCAAAAATACGCTTTACTTGGTCGCTGACATTGACCAATACTAGCTTGCCGTTTAAATTCCTTATATTTTTGTATCTTCCCATAACAATGCCTATACCTGAACTATCCATAAAGGTTACTTTTGAAAAATCAATAACAATGTTCTTTGTAGTTGATTTTATCATTTCTGAATCCATCTTCTGCCTTATATGCTCAGCAGAATGATGATCCAATTCACCTATTATAGAAGCAATCAAGGTAGTTCCCTTATATGAAAATTTTAATTTCAAAGATTACCCTCCTTTAACCCTATATTAATCGTGAAAATGATTCTATATCTGTTCTTAATGGGTATTCTTCGTATAAATATTTTCTCCTTCATAAAATAATGTAAGGTTTTGTATTATTGGCAAAAAAATATCGACAAAACATGACAACCTTAAATAAATATTGACATATCATGTATCATCGATTTGGTTAAATATAGTAATACTTAAGAGCGTTTATTTATTCTACAAAACCTGAAGTTATCAGGTCTATCAATTCATCAACAGCTATTTCTTCATCCTCACCTTCTGCACCAATAACAATTTGTGTCCCACTTGAAACTGCAAGAGACATAAGTCCCATTATGCTTTTTGCATTTACTTTTTTTTGACCGCTTTTTATCCATATTTGTGAAGTAAATTTACCGGCAGTCTGAACAAATAAAGCAGCAGGTCTTGCATGCAGACCTGTTGGATTCGTTATCTCAATAGCTCTTTCAACCATGTTTATAACTCTCCTTTCGCTTTTCTGGTTTTATCGGCTATGTTGTCCAGTTTTCTAAGTCTGTGATTAACACCTGACTTTCCCAACGGAGTATCCAACATCTCACCCAGTTCTTTAAGACTTGCATCACTGAATTCCAGCCTAAGTTCCGCAATATCCCTAAGACTCTCGGGTAGTTTACCGAATCCCAGATTATCCCTTATGTATTTTATGTTTTCCACCTGTCTTACTGAAGCATTAACCGTCTTCTGCAAATTTGCAGTCTCACAGTTCACAATCCTATTTACATTATTTCGCATTTCCTTTAAAATCCGTACATTTTCAAGCTCCAGCAACGCTTTATGTGCGCCTATGATGTTTAAAAAGTCTACAATATTCTCTCCTTCTTTAAGGTAAACAACTAAATTTCCTTTTCGTTTAATATCCTTAATATTTAAATTAAAGAACTTCGACAGCTCATTTAATTCATTTGCCAAAATATCATTATGACATATTATCTCAAGGTGATATGTTTTTTCGGGATCACTCATTGAACCAGCGGCCAAAAAAGCCCCTCTCAAATAGGACTTTTTACAACACCACTTTTCAAGCTTACCGGTATAAGGCAGATAATCCGCAGTTTTATCCGATTTGTTATATGTGGTATATGTGATATTTATATCGTCAAGTATGTTCTTTAATCCCTTTGATAACGTCAGTACAATTAAATATACAACGTGCTTTTTCAACTTCCTGCTCCTTCTTATACTCATTTCCGCATTTATACCATAAAGCTCCTTTATAAGGGAAAAAATCCTCCGCGCAAACGCTGCATTTTCAGTTGTTATACGCAGATTGACTTCATTTACATTAATAACCTTGATCATTCCACTTACTCTTATTACCGCAGCAAGCTCATGCAAAAGACAGCATTTTTCACTGTTATCAATTCTGCACAATTCATCTTTTACGATGGACGAAAATGACACCTCACACACCTCGTCTAAAGAAAAATATTTATAAAACAGTAAAGAAATTATAACTTATTTTATATAAAATTACCAGTACTTTTTTATTGGGCAAGTTAAATACCAAGGTACGTTTACTTCTTTGAGTAATTTGCGCCAAGTATATCTTCGGTATATGCTCTTAGTATCTCAGCAACACTCCAAGCTTGTGCAAAACAACCTCTCGGTATTAACGGCTCATTCCCGTCAAAGATTTCGGATATATTCCCTACACACGCATCCCTCAGATGATCATTTATCGGCTGCACAAACCTCATAGCCTCATTCTTTGCTTCATCCGAGTAATTATTTACCCTCAGATAAGCAGTAATAAAATGCCCCAGCGGCCAAGCCCATACTGTCCCCTGGTGATAGGCTCCATCTCTTTTAAACTGGTTTCCTATATATATTCCAACATACTCTTCTGATTTCTCTGACAAACTTCTTAACCCATAAGCAGTGTACAGTTCTTTAAATACTGTATTTACCATCTTTCTAGCCATACTTCCTTCAATAACAGGATAGGAAAGACTTGCCGCCATTATCTGGTTTGGTCTTATTTTGCTGTCTTTATAGTCTTTGGTTATACAGTCGAAAAGGCATTGCTCATCTTCATTCCAAAAGGCTTCTGCAAATGACTTTTTCACTTTCTCCGAAAGTTCCTCATAAGGTTTTTCATCCTCTTTAAAATGCTTTGACAGCATAAGCATTACCCTTAAGGCATTGTACCATAATGCATTTATTTCTACAGCCTTTCCATGTCTTGGAGTAAAAACCCAGTCCCCAACCTTTGCATCCATCCACGTAAGCTGCGTATGCTCATCCCCTGCAGAAATCAGATAATCCTTGTCCATTCCAATGTTATACCTTGTACCATTAGTGTAGGCTCTTATTATCTGAGTTAAGCCTTCAAAAAGTTTCTCCCTTATAAATTCGTAATCCCCAGTATATGCTATATACTTGTTTACAGCTTCAAAATACCAGAGTGGTGCATCAACACTGTTATAAGGAGGTTCGTTGCCTGCATCCGGGAACATATTGGGCAAAAGACCTTCCTTAACATACTTAGAAAATGTATACAGAATGTCTTTTGCATCTTCAAAGCGTCCAGTTGCCAGAGTAAGTCCGGGAAGTGCTATCATTGTATCCCTTCCCCAGTCGGTAAACCACGGATATCCGGCAATAATAGTTTTTGCATCGGTTGATTGCCTGTAAACAATAAAGTTATCGGCTGCCAAAACAAGCCTTTTTGCCAGTTCATCCTTGTATCCTGCTTTGCTTACTAATTTTTTTAGTCTGTTTTCTTCTTTATTTACCAGTTCAATTCCGTCTTTCAATATAGCATTCTTTTCAACAGATGCAATAACTGTAATTACCCTTTCCTCCGATGGCTTTATCTCTATATCATAATAACCGGGAATGTAATGATCCTCAGTCGAAGCAAGACCTCTTTCTCTTTCCATGGCATATTCCATATTATAAAACCAACCGTCATCAAGGGATTTTGCCTTACCGTCACTACAGTATATATTTATATCAACGTCATAATAAGATGGTCTTACGGACATAAGATTATCTTTAAATTCTTTTCTAAAACTCATATGCTCCCTGCTGGAATTATAATGGTAATCTCTAAAATTCACAAGCGGTGTAAGCCGTAATACTGCCTTTGATGTCCCGTTTATTATCCTGTAAACAACAGCAACAGTATTTTCTCCGTAAACCATGCATATCTTTTTTTCAACATATATGTCTCTGACTCTATAGATATACTTAGGAATAGGGTCTAGTTCAAATCTTTCAAGATGATGATAACCTTTCATTGCAAAACCTGAAACCTCATAGGAAAATAAATTGAACAATTCATCGTCAACAGTAATACTCTCATCTATCTTAGACAGTATAAGATGACGATTTACTGGCGGTTTCAAAGACGCTACCAATAGTCCATGATATCTTCTTGTGTTTGAACCTATTACTGTTGTCGAAGCAAATCCCCCTATTCCATTTGTTAACAGCCACTCTTTCTGTATTCCCTGCTCATAAGTTCTCCAATTGGATTTTCCAAATTTCATGGCATTAACCTCCTATAGAATTGACTGTAATTTTAGCTTTTAGAAATCTTCATACTAACATTTCTTCAATACTCATCCAACCATTCTTTTTATCCTGTCTTTTATATAAAAAGAACTTATAACGTTCTTCTTATTTTTCTCAATTTCAGACTTGAACATCACATCAACTATTGTTTGAGCAAGTTTATTTGTATTGTGCCTAATATAATTATTGTTTACTGATACAAAATTTCCTTCAATAATCTCTATATTCATATTTTTTAGTTCCTCATAATCAATTTGAACAGCGGAAGCACCATCCTCCATATACTTTCTCATCAGTTCGTCAGGTATGCATTCATTGTTCACTATACAGCAATCCACTATCCTTCCAAACGAGTGCTTTTCTATAGCCCTGATATGATCTGTTACAGTATACCCTTCTGTTTCTCCAGGCTGTGTCATAACATTGCATACATATGCCTTGACAGCAGTTGACTCTTTTATTGCATCACATATTCCGTCAACTAAAAGGTTGGGGATAACACTTGTATAAAGGCTTCCTGGTCCCATTATAATTATATCGGCATCAATAATCGCTTCCTTTGCTTCCTTAAGCGGTTTTATAGTCTTAGGCTCTAAAAACACCCTTTTTACTTTTCCTTGATGAAAATCATTGTGTTTGCCTATCATTGACTCACCACTTATTATAAATCCATCATCCAGTTCTGCATGAAGCTTTATATCCTGAAGCGTTACCGGAAGCACCCTTCCTGTAACTGCCAATACGTCACTCATCCTTCTAACAGCTTCCTCAAAGCTTGATGAAATACCATCCATTGCAGCAAGAAATAAATTTCCAAAGCTTTGACCTGTAAGCATACCTTCTTTAAACCTGTATTGGAGAAGCCTTTCCATAATAGGTTCAGTATCAGCTAACGCCATAATACAGTTCCTTATATCACCCGGCGGAAGAATACCCAGATCCTGCCTTAATACTCCTGATCCGCCTCCATCATCTGCTACCGTTACAATAGCCGTTAAATTGGAAGTGTATGCTTTAAGACCCCTCAGCATGGTCGAAAGCCCTGTTCCTCCGCCTATTGCAACTATTTTAGGTCCTTTGACTAACAATTTCTTTTCTTTTAACATTTTCCCGTTTTTTACTTTCCCGTTAAAGTTCACTGAACTATTTCCCACAAGATCACAAAACATATCTATAGATATAAATTGCACAGAAATACAAATAAAAATACATCCTATTATTATAGCAGTACAAGCTGTAATGATAAACACCAAGCTTCTGTAATTTAATATCGTCATTATACCTGCACAGATTAATATTATACCTGCCAGATTCATAATATGCCATCTAATCCTGTTGTACAGCTGACCTGTCCAGTTAACTGCTTTCATTTTTTGCACCCCTGCCATCTTTTTCTATGTCCCTGTGCTCAATAACAACCCTGTGTTCCTTTTTCAAGAGATATGCAAATAGTTCTTCAGATATTGCAACAGATCTGTGCCTACCACCTGTACATCCTATTCCGATTACAAGTTGAGTCTTTCCCTCCTTAATGTAATTCGGAATTAGAAATTCAAGCATGTCATTAAGCTTTTTTATAAACTCCTTGGTTTCCCAGAAGCTTAAAACATAATCTCTTACCGCTTCATTCTTTCCTGTCTGTTTTTTCATCCTATCAATATAAAACGGATTGGGAATAAATCTCACATCAAAAACCAGATCACAGTCAATAGGAACACCATATTTAAAGCCAAAGGAAATAATATTGATTATCAAGCCTTCAAACTTTTTACCTTCAATAAATATTCCCGAAATCTCTTCTTTAAACTGCCTTGGTGTAAGATTTGACGTATCTATGACATGGGTTGCATTTTTCTTCAGTTCCTTTAATATTTCCCGTTCCTGTTTTATTCCCAGAATCAATCTTCCCTCCGGCGCCAGAGGATGTACACGCCGACTCTCCTTATACCTTTTAACAAGAACTTTATCTGAAGCTTCCAAAAACAGAATTTCGTACGGAATTCCTGCTTCCTTTAGCGAATTGAGCTCAGGAAACAAATCGTTAAAAAGTTCTCCTCCCCTTATATCAATGACCAAAGCAATTTTATCAATCTTACCTCTGCTCTGAAGACATATTTCTGCAAACTTTCGTATAAGAATCGGCGGTAAATTGTCCACACAAAAAAAGCCCAGATCCTCCAAGTATTTTACAACCAAACTCTTTCCTGCGCCCGAAACGCCTGTTATTATAACAAACCTCATTTGTACCTCCCACTAACTATTCTTCGCCAACAAACCTTATTTCTGTCTGAAGCTCTACTCCAAACTTTAATTTTACGGTATCCTGAATGTATTTTATCAATCTTATAACATCGCTTGATACCGCATCACCTGTATTCACTATAAAACCACAATGCTTGGTTGACACCTGAGCTCCGCCTATTCTGTAACCTCTAAGTCCACAATCCTCTATAAGCTTACCTGCAAAATACCCTTCAGGTCTTTTAAAAACGCTGCCTGCACTAGGCATTTCAAGGGGTTGTTTATGCTGCCGTCTTTTGGTCAGGTCATTCATTAAATCTCGGATATCTGCCTTGTTTCCTTTCTTAAGCTTAAGATGAGATTTTACCACTATTCCCGACTGTTTTTGAATAAAACTTGTTCTGTAGCCGAACTCATGCTCCTTTTCTCGTATAACCCTTAATTCCCCGGTTCTGTCCAGAAATTCGGTCTCAATAACAACATCCTTCATTTCTCCTCCATACGCACCTGCATTCATAGCAACAGCGCCACCAAGGGTACCCGGTATTCCTGAAGCAAATTCAAGACCGCTAAGAGTGTTTTCAAAAGCAATGTTGGATAAACTCGACATGAGTATACCACCATAAGCCTCTATTGAATCTCCGTATACAGCATATTTATTAATATTATCATGTAGTTTGACAACTATTCCTCTTATTCCTTTATCGGCAACTAAGAGATTTGTCCCATTTCCCATAACAAATACAGGTATATTTTCTTTATTACATAATTTCAGAACCCCACTCAACTCATTGATTGAAGACGGAGTTACCAGTATATCAGCAGGTCCTCCAATTTTAAACGATGTATGCTTTTTCATAGGTTCATCAGTCATAATATTTTGCTTCGCAGCAATATTTCCTAACATATCCAGAAATAGTTTCTTTTCCAATAGTCACAGCTCCTTTTGCTTTTTTAACTAAAAACTTCCATACATTATATTTACTTCGGCTTTATACTATTCTTTCCGGATAAAATCTGAGATCATCTTACTCTATTTGCTATATACTCATTAAATCCTTCGACTGAAGTATTCATGACAAGTTCCTCCGGCATACAAACCTCTTCAAGAAGCTCATACACCCTTTCAAATTTTCCGACATCAAAACTTATATGTGCATCACTTCCACATACTATTTTAGCTCCAGTTCGTTTACATTCCAATGCAAACTTTTTACAGTTTATTTCGCTTCCTTGTCTGACAACAAATGAATGATTATTAATCTCTATAAATTTTCCATATGCTTTAGCAGCACGTACTACTTTTTCTATATCCACATCAAATTGTGGATTTCCCGGATGTGCAACAGCATCCACATAGGGATTCTTTAAAACATTTATTAATGCATTTGTATGTTCCTCCACACTTGAAGGTTCTATACAAATCTCATGAAAACTGGCAATAACAAAATCCAGTCTTTTTAAATATCTATCTGGCATATCCAGACTTCCCGAATAGTCAATGATATTTGCCTCAACACCCTTCATAATTCTCACTCCATAAAGAGTATCAGGTATTACACAAAGATTGCCAAAATGGTATAAAGTCGGTGCTCCCAACATAGCCGGTCCATGATCGGTTATCACAAACATTTCAATTCCGTTATTGAAAGCTTCCTTTGCCATCTCCTGAACTGTCGAATATGCATGCCCGCTAGAAATTGTATGCGTATGTGAATCTACTGCAATTTTCAATTATATCCCTCCGTCTAATCATGTGATGACGCCTTGTTTATTTCACCCAAGACTCTCTCATTTAAAACTCTGGCTGCATTGTAACCCATCTTTTTCTGCCTGTTGTTCATTGCAGCTACTTCAGCTATTATTGCCAAATTTCTTCCCGGTCTTACAGGTATAGCAAGACATGGTACATTTATACCCAGTATATCTGTATATTCATCAACCAATCCAAGCCTGTCGTAATTTTTCTTTTCATCCCAAAACTCAAGTTGTATGACGAGATTTATGTTCTCCGTAACTTTAACCGAACCTACACCATACAGGTTCTTTACATCAAGTATTCCTATTCCTCTAATTTCGATAAAGTGCCTTATTATATCCGGTGCAGTTCCTACAAGGGTTTTATCCGATACTTTCCTTATTTCAACCACATCGTCTGCCACAAGTCGGTGTCCTCTTTTAACAAGCTCAAGAGCAGTTTCGCTTTTACCTACACCACTTTCCCCAAGAATCAGTATACCTTCACCGTAAACCTCTATAAAAACACCATGTTGCGTTATCCTCGGTGCCAACTGAACATTCAGGTAGCTGATAAGACTACTAAGAAACCTTGATGTTATATCATATGTCCTTAAAATCGGTATATCATATTTGTGTGCTACATCAATCATTTCGGGGAATACCTCCAACCCTCTTGCCACAACCATACAAGGAAATCCGCATTTAAAGAATTCATCAAGACGGGAATACCTCTCCTCAGGCAAAAGACCTGAAAGATAAGTTGTTTCCACCTTCCCCACAATCTGTATTCGGTCAGTCCCGAAGTGTTGCAAGTAACCTACCAGTTGCAACCCAGGTCTGTTTATGTCAGAAGATGTCACCAAGACATCTTCAAGTCTTTTACAATCAGTTATCTGTTCAAGCTGGAATTCATCCATCAGTTCTCTTAAAGTAACTGAAAACATATCTATCCCCTCCATACCGCAATATGATTTGTTTAAATTCTACATTTTGTTAAGGGATACAAATATTTGTTCCCACTCTTTCCAAGTAGCTATTTTGCTTCAAAATAAGCGTTAAGCTAAAATAGTAGCGGAATCTATATTTTCACCATTCCCAATCTGTTAAAACGGAATATCGTATTGCAACAAAGTTAATAAAAATCATTGATTTTACAATATTATATAACAAATATCTTGAAAAATAAACCTCATGGTATAAATAGAACAACAATGTCTATTTCCTATTTTCCTATATGTATAAACAACTGCTATCACATTTTATTGTTATTGAATAAAAAACTTCGGGACATCGAGTCCCAAAGTTTTTTGCCGGATTTCCTTTCAGGAAATGACCCTAATAAAAGTATAGGGCAGATTTCGCCATGCAAAATCTGTTCTGCAAAAAAAGCCATGCAACCAAATGCATGACTCTTTTTCATGGAGCGGGTGAAGGGAATCGA
>LSQX01404187.1_pt2 | contig 13810 bp, 12 predicted proteins | sample 654561 | NCBI WGS metagenome assembly LSQX01 (sample SAMN04489861, study PRJNA283612) | anaerobic digester metagenome | isolation source: 4 biogas reactors fed with cattle manure at either 37C or 55C with and... | place: Denmark: Kongens Lyngby | collected 2014 | reverse complement strand
CCCGATACATGCTGCAAAAATATTTGCCAAACCGCTTTGATCTTTTCTGTCCATCCGGCGATTTCATCGGGGGAAATTCTTCCGTAGCCGTCAACCCTTGCGCCCGCTATTTCAAAGAGTTCGGGTATTGTAATCGTAGGTCTCGGCAGGTCTTCCCGGATGAAGTTGGCGTATTTAACATTTTTATAGCAGCGCTTATCAAAGTCATAAGAAATTACCGGAACCCGATATTCGGCGCAGAGCATGCCTGCGGCAAAAGCGGCAGCTTCTCCTCCCCCCGTTATATCAATCGTCCCTCCGCCGGTAACTCGGAAAATTCGATTCAGTTTATTATATACAGCTTTCTGGTCGTCCATATCGGCGGAAAGAAAAATAACGGAGCATTCGGGAAGTCTTCTTTTGATAAATGACCTTATGCCTTTTATAATTGCGCCGCCGGTATTGAGTCCGCAGAGATATATCAGTCTTTTCGGAAAAAATGTCTGTGGCGCCAGGACATTATCTGCCGGTCTTGCATCCAGAAGCTCGATGAGGGTATCCATATGCAATAAAATCAGAGAGCGTATTTCTCAATGAATCTGACGATCGGAGAAGGATCTTTCAGCGAATGCGGATGATGAGCGCATCCGGGTTTCGTTATCATTTCGACTCTGCCGCCGAAAGACCGGAAGCGCTTGTCCATGATATTGGCGTTTTCGGACGGCGGAACATCGGTGTCGGTGTCACCGATAACCATGATGAGCGGTATTCCGGCTTTTGCCACGGTCTCAGCTTTGTCGAGCGGATTATCTCGGAACATCATCGCAGTTTCGTCACTCAATCCGTACCATTTCATGCATTCTTTCCATTCCTTGGGACTGGTTTTTGCCGAACCTATACCGCCCGGCCAGGAACGGATATCAAGAACCGGAGCATCAAGATACAGAGCGGAAACATAATCGGGATATTTTGCGGCATAATTAAAGGCGTAAAGAGCGCCGCGTGAAAAACCGAACATAACAGCGCGGTCGTAAAGACCAAAAGATTCAACTGCGGTGTCATGGAACTTTTTGAACATCTCAATACTTTCAGGGCAGCCGTACATATCCGAGCATTTGTGGTATGCTAAATACCAACCCTTCTGAAGCAGCGCCATATCCGCTGAATCAAAGGCGCCGAAGAATTCCGCCCGCCAAACCCAGCGGCGGTCTTCTCTCGGCTGCTTGGGAACGACAATGAAAGATTCGCGGTTATCTACCTTGAAGTCTATTTTCTGATGTTCCTTCCAGTAAGACTGTGATATGGTAATTGCCATGACGCACCTCGTTTATCCTTGTGTTAAGTCATATCGCCGCCGAGCTGTTTCGACGGCTCATTTTTGTGCAGGTTTTATTCAACATTAATATTATAACGCCTTTTTTATATATTTTCAAGAGGAAATAAGTCAAAATACTTGAAAATATCCCCGGGTAATGGTAAAATATCAATAAGTAAAGTCAGTCTATTGTTATCAATGTTAAAACGGATGAATATAACAGAGAAATACGGAGGATTAAAATGGAATATAAAATATTAAGTGACGGCGGAGTTGAAACCCGGATGAATATTCCGATGCGCGGCAGCGCCGATGTTATCGTCGCCGGCGGCGGTGTCGCCGGCTGTGCCGCGGCTCTCGAGGCTGCAAGACACGGCTGTTCGGTTATACTATTTGAAAAATCTATGCTTCTCGGAGGACTTGCAACACTCGGCCTTGTCAATTGGTTTGTTCCTATGGATGACGGCAAAGGTCGGCAGGTTATTTTCGGTATGGCGGAAGAATTTCTGCGCCTGTCGATAAAATACGGTTACGGTGATGTCAATCCGGGATGGAAAAACGGTGTATATGAAGGAAAGAGCGATCCGCCGCCCCGCTATTGCTGCGGATTTTCTGCGGAGATATTTGCGCTCTGTCTGACCGAACTTTTGAATTCCGCCGGAGTAGAGCTGAGATTCGATGCATCCACCGTCGATATTTTAACCCGCAAAGAAAACGGCGCTGTGGCAACCGAAGGCGTTATAATCCACGACAAATCCGGTTTCGGCTTCTATAAATCGAAAATCGTCGTCGATGTTACCGGCGACGCGGATCTGTTATACAAAATGGGTGCCCCGACTCTGAAACGCGGCAATTATGATTCGTATTTCGGTAAAGTCATAAACATGGACAGTATTAAAAAAGCACTCGAGTCCGGCAACATCGGAAATATCTACCGCGGCGTCTCGGGCGGACATTCAAATCTCTACGGACACGGACATCCGATAGATATGCCGCTGTTCGACGGCACCGACGCCGATGACATATCGAAATACACAGTATCAAGCCAGATAAGGATGCTCGGAAAACTGAAAAAAGACGACCGGCTTTCAAGGGATCTCGTTCAGATTCCCGGCATGGTAAATTTCCGCGCGACAAGACGGCTTGACGGCGATGCGACGCTCCGCCCCGAAGATTCCGGCATAAGGTATGATGACTCGATAGGAGCGATCTGCGATTTCGACGGCCGCGAATATCTTTATGAAGTGCGTTACGGCGTGCTTGTAAAAACCGGATTTGACGGTATTATAACCGCCGGCAGAACTGCTTCCGGTGACGGATACGGCTGGGATGTATTGAGGGTTATCCCACCGGCAATTATAACCGGCCAAGCCGCCGGCCTCGCTGCCGCCGAATCGATAAAGAACAGAACCCGCATCTGGAAACCGGATATCCGAAAGCTACAGAATATACTCGAAAGCGAAAACGTTAAGATTCACAATAACTGAAACACCTCGGCATAAACAAACCGTTTAAAATAGGCTTTAATTAAAGTTATATGAGTAGATTTTGGGAAGTAAGACCGCTTGCGACTGTTTGCGGGGTGTTCTTTATTTGCTCCGCAGCCGCTTATCTTCTGCCCGTGTATATGTCTGCGATTGTCGCATGTATTCTGGCATTTTCTGCGGCGGCGCTTTTTATAAAACCGCTCAGAGTACGCATTCACAAAAAGATTATTAATGCGCTTCTGCTTACGTCATCACTCGCTTTTGCCGTCTCGGCGCTTTATTTTGGTGTAATCTGCGGCAAAATTGCCGAATATAAAGGTGATGAACATGAAATCACCGGCATTGTCTATGAAGTGCAGTCGGAGAATATTTACAGCGGGCGATATAAATTGAATGTGCGCTCAGTCGACGGAAAGAAAACCCGATTTAAATCGCTGTTTTATACTACTTATAACGCGGTTCTTTCCGATGGCGACCTGATTTCGGTTAAAGCACTCGGATGTGATATTTCTGCTTACACAAGGTATTTTGATTATAGAACTTACGCCCGTTCGCAGGGAATCGAGATTGCTTTTGAAAACACGGTTCCCGGTTCGGTCGAGATTTTGGATGAAAAAAGGGGAGGGCTTCTATACTGGTTGAGAGCACTTAACCATAATATATCTGAAGGACTTTCTCAATATTTCTCGGACGATCGTCTCGACCTTGTCGCTGCTCTTATATTAGGGGATCGCTCGGAACTTTCCGACGCAGTCAAGCGGGATTTCACAAGAGCCGGATTGCCGCATATGCTGGCGATTTCCGGAATGCACCTTTCGGTAATTATAATGCTGCTCTCCGGTTTTCTTGACATCTGCAAAATAGGCACAAGAGGGAAAAGGGTGCTGCTTTTTTCATCGATACTCTTCTACATGCTGCTGACCGGTATGCCGGCTTCGGTAGCCCGGGCATCGCTTATGTTTTTCATTGCATTGGCGGCTCAGGCGCTGATGAGAACGGCGGACCCCGTCACATCACTCTTCTTTTCCGGGGCTTTGATGCTTTTTGTATCTCCCGCATCTGTCGTCGATATCGGTTTTCTCCTATCATTTACGACGACGCTCGGAATAACCACTCTGGGTGCTGCTTTTTCCGAAAAAATAAAAGCGATTAAAGAAAAAGCGCTGAAGAATAAGACCGTAAAATCAGGCACGGCTCGCAAACTTGCAGCAGAGCTGCTGTCTGTTTTAGGAAACATAACCTGCACTTTCTCGGCGATTCTATTTTCACTGCCGGTTGTCTGGATATTTTTCGGCAGAATATCACTTGTTTCGGCTCTGACCAATTTGATTTTTGAATATCCTCTGGCAATATTAATCGGTCTTTCGGCTGCGATAGCTGTTTTGCTGTCTATAAAGCCTCTCTGTCTTTTGCTTGCAGTTCCGGCAAACGGCATTGCTCAGGCGATTCTCGACGGGGTAAAATACTTCGGCGGACTGCGCGGAATCATGGTATCGCTGAATTACGCCTTTTTTCCTGTGATTGCCGCATTATTCATCGCTGCGGTTATAATATTGCTTATCGTGAAAAAGCTTTCGCTGAAATCCTTTTCTCTTGTCTGTATTTGCACTTTCGCGGTCTATCTCGGCGGAGCTGGAATTTATGAGCTTGCTGCGAGCAGATCGATACGCGCGGTATATCAGCCGGTCGGAAAAAACGATGTGATCTGTATCCGATCCGGCGGAGTCACTCTCGCAATCGATTCAAGCGACGGCTCAAAAAAGGATATTCAGATCGCCGACGGTCTTGTGGGCGAATATTTCCACAGCTGCGATATTGATGTTTTTATCCTTACTCACCTTCATGCAAGGTCTGTTTCTCAGATTGCATATCTGCTTGATCGCTGCCGGGTAGAAACAGTCCTGCTTCCTTCGCCTTACGATGAAGCCACGGAAGGCATAACCGACGAGATTGAAACATCCGCAAAAAGCCGAGGTGTTATAATCGAATATTTTGCGGCAGACGAGGACAGCATTATCAAAGCAGGCGAGCTGAAAATAGAGACAGCATCCATAGAATTTTCCGGCGGATCATCGCATCCGACAACTTCATTTTCTGTTGGTTTTGACGGAGAACTGCTTTATGTCGGTTCTTCGTCGGCAAATACCGCTCAATCAAATTTCATTGAAGAGAAAATATCTGACTGTTCGGCTCTTATATTCGGCGTACACGGACCGAAACAAAAGCGTCCTCCGCTGATATCGACAAACGGTATAAATCTCAGCCATCTTATTTGCGGCGGCAGCTGGGATTGGCTTTATAGCTGCTTCGATTTATACGGAAAAGAGCCGATAATTGCAAATGAAGACACCCCGGTACTGATCACAATCAGAAAATAATCAATATAAGTTGATATGCAGTCAAAATTCACATGAAATGTATTGAAATCAAGCTGCATAAGTTGTAATATATCAGTAATACAATTATTAAAATGAGGAGTATGCGCCGATGCAGTTATTAAAGAAAGCCATCGCCGAGGGAATTACACTTAATGTGATACCCGCGGATAAATTTAAAACCGACCGCATATCGGTCAATTTTCTGACGCCGCTGAATTCGGAAAAAGCGGCTTTAAATGCGTTGCTTGTCAAGGTGCTTGGCCGCGGAACAAAAAGCTGGCCGGATATGAAATCACTTTCCCGGGCGCTTGACGATATCTACGGTACCGGTCTGTCAGATCACAATTATAAAAGAGGGGAAACCCAGATCTTCGGCTTCAGTCTCGGTATGCTGAAAAGCGAATATGCAGTCGATGAAACCGATATAATGTCGGAAGCTTTAAAAATCTTATCCGAGGTGTTGTTCGAACCGGCGCTTGAAAACGGCGGTTTAAGGACGGATTATGTCGAAACCGAGAAGAAAAACCTTATCGATGATATAAAAGCCAAAATCAACAACAAGAGTGGCTGGGCGCTTGAGCGCTGTGTTGAAGAAATGTGCGCCGGTGAAAGCTACTCGGTATCCGTCACGGGAACCATAGAGCAAGTCGAAAAGATAAAACCGGAGGAATTGATGGAGCATTACAAGAGCATTTTCAAGAACTGCCGGATAGAGATATTTTATGTCGGTAATGCCGATGTCGACCGGGTAAACGGTCTTATAAAGAACCTTATGGTTCCTTTAAGTGACGGCGTTAAAGTCCCCGCTCTGTCAGCAGATGTAAAGCGCAAAGCCGATAATGAGCCCAGGGAAATAACAGAAGACATATTGGCAAAGCAAGGGAAATTGGTTTTGGGCTTCCGTTCCGGTTCTGTCCTTGAAGACCCCGATTATCATATGTTTAAAGTTTTCTGCGAGCTCTACGGCGGTTCGCCGACCTGTAAGCTTTTTGAAAACGTCAGAGAAAGGTTGAGCCTATGCTATTACTGCTGGGCCAGTAATGAGGCTTTTAAAGGCATAATGTTAGTCTCATCGGGAATTGAGAACACCGAAAAGGATAAAGCGCAAGCCGAAATACTACGCCAGCTCGGTCTTGTCGCGGAAGGTGACTTCACCGATAAAGAGCTTGAAAACGCAAAGCTCTCGCTCTGCAACGGTTATAAGGAGATATACGACCAAAAAGGCTCCCTTGAGGCTTGGTATTTGGGTCGTTTACTTGCCGGTCGCGAGGATTCTCCGCTCGAGAATGTCGACAAGATAATGAAAGTCACAAGGGAAGAGGTAATGCAAAAAGCCGCAGGAGTTTCCCTTGATACAGTTTATTTCATGCACGGAACCGAAGAAGCCGATACGGAAGAAGGAGAAGATGAGGATGTTTCTGACTAATACTGTTTTTAAGGTCAAGGAAAACCCGTATTTAAAAGAAAAATACTATTATATACACCATAAAAGCGGACTTGACGTCTATGTTTTTCCGAAAAAGATGAGCGTTTCATACGCAATTTTCGGTACCCGCTACGGTTCCATCGACAACAAATTCAGACTTAAAGGCGACGCCGAATACACCGAAGTGCCGGATGGCATCGCTCATTTTCTCGAACACAAGATGTTCGAAAACGAAGACGGAGTCGACACTTTTAAGCGCTACGCAAAATACGGCGCTTCCGCAAACGCATACACGAGCTTTCAGCTTACCGCATATCTTTTTTCCAGCACATCGAATTTCTATGAGAATCTCGATATCCTGCTTGATTTCGTAACTCATCCGTATTTCACTCCCGAAACCGTCGCAAAAGAGCAGGGAATAATAGCGCAGGAGATTCGTATGCGCGAAGACAGTCCGGGAAATGTGCTTATATTCGATCTGCTTAAGAACATGTATGCCCGCAACAGCGTCCGCAAAGAGATCGCCGGAACCGTTGAGTCGATATCAAAAATTACTGCAGATATCCTTTACCGCTGCTACAATGTATTCTATAATCTTAACAATATGTCTCTCTGCGTCTGCGGCGACATAGATCCGGATAAGGTTCTTTCCGTCTGCGATTCGGTGCTTTCCGTCAGTCCCGATATCGAAATCGAGAGAATCCGCGAGTCCGATAAACCGGAAGTTCACCGCCCCCGCTCCGAAAAAAAGATGAAGGTAGCCCGTCCGATGTTCGATATCGGTATCAAGAACGCATTTATACCCGAAGACGGTGTCGACAGAATGAAAGCCTCCGCCGTTATGAGCATAGTATCTGATATGCTGTTCGGCTCAAGCTCCGATTTCTTCAATGAACTTTATGAAGAAGGCTTGCTTTCAAATAACCTCAGTCTTTGGAGCGAAAATAACCGCGACTTCAGCTTCTTTACCCTCGGTGGCGAAGCGGACGAGCCGGAAAAGATATTTGAGCGCTTTACTTCGCATATGGAAAAAATCAAGTCCGAAGGACTCGACGAGAAGCAATTTTCAAGCTTCAAGCGGGTTCAGGTCGCAAATACCGTCCGCGGCTTTGAATCTACATCAAGCATTGCAAACGGTTTTCTCAACAGTTTATTCGACGGCGGCGATATCCTCGATTACGCCGATATATTGGGCAATGTAACCGTCGAAGACGCAAATTCGCTGATACAAAGAGTTTTCACGGAGCGGAATTACGCCATGAGCGTTGTTCGCCCGGTTGACGATTGACATTCGGGAGTGACCAAATGACAAGCATTATCTCGTTCCCCGGACTCGGAATCGAAGGTTTTTCGGTAAATACCGTCGCATTCTCGCTGTTCGGCCGCGACATCACCTGGTACGGAATTATAATAACTCTGGGAATTATCGCTGCGGTTTCGCTTGCGTTCCTTCGCGCAAAAAAAGAGGGAGTCGTTGCCGATGATATTCTCGACCTTGCTATTTACTGCGTTATATTCGGCGTTATAGGAGCACGGCTTTATTATGTGATAATGAAGCACGAAAATTATAACAGCTTTTACGATATAATAGCCATCTGGAACGGCGGTCTCGCCATTTACGGGGGAATTATCGCCGGTTTCCTCACTGCCTTTGTCGTCGCCAAGATCAAAAAGCTGAATATCGGAAAACTTTTCGATCTCGGCGCTCCGTCGCTTATGGTGGGTCAGATTGTCGGCCGCTGGGGAAACTTCGTCAACGCCGAGGCTTACGGTTCCGAAACCACCCTTCCTTGGAGGATGGGTATTCAGAATATATATAACCCGGAAACCATCTACGTTCACCCTACTTTTCTGTATGAATCCATTTGGAATTTCATCGGCTTTATCTTGATAAGCATCTTTTATAAAAAGAAGAAATCCGACGGCGAAGTCTTTCTCTGGTATGTAAGCTGGTACGGATTCGGCAGGTTATTCATAGAAGGGCTCAGAACAGACAGTCTCTATGTCGGACCGATCAGGATATCACAGCTCGTTGCGATTCTGTCTTGTGCGGCGGGAATAGCTCTTATCATAATCATGAGATATAAAAACCGTGACAACCCGAATGCAGTAGCAAAATACGCTTACCTTTATCAGTCAGATGAAAACCCCGAAATTGCATCTGTCGCAGCTGAAAAGCCAAACCGGAACGATATCAAGACTGGTACAGTAAAGCCGAAAACATCCGAAACGACAAAGGAAGCGGCTGAGAAATCCGCCGAAGAATCTCCGGATAAACCCGATGACAAACTCGAGAAAAAAGATTCGGAAGATAAAGAAGAGATTAACAACGACCCGAAAAAAGAAGAGGACAAAAAGGACGAAGCAAAATGAATATAATTGACGGTAAAGCGATATCTGCGGCTATCCGAGGTGAGATTGCAGCCGAAGTAGCTCAAATGCATCAGAAGCCCGGACTTGCAGTTGTTATCGTCGGAGACGACCCGGCTTCAAAGGTCTATGTTCGCAACAAGCATAAAGCATGTGAAGATACCGGAATCTATTCCGAAGTTCATGAGCTTTCCGCAGACACAACTCAGCAGGAGCTTCTCGCACTTATTGATAAACTTAACGCCGACGAAAAGATCAGCGGTATTCTCGTTCAGCTGCCATTGCCGAAAGGATTGTCCGAAGATGAAGTCATCGCAAGGATAGATCCAAAAAAAGATGTCGACGCTTTCAGCGCCACCAATGTCGGTCATATCATGCTCGGCGACCCGATATTCCTGCCCTGCACACCCGCCGGAGTGATGGAACTTCTGAAGCGCAGCGGGATTGAGGTCAAAGGCAAAAACTGCGTCGTGGTCGGCCGTTCCAACATTGTAGGTAAGCCAATGGCGATGCTGCTTCTTAAAGCCGACGGCACCGTAACCATCTGTCATTCAAAAACCCGGAATTTAGCCGAGATAACGGCGAAGGCGGATATCCTTATCGTCGCGATCGGCCGCGCGAAATTTATTACTGCGGACATGGTCGCGGATGGTGCGATTGTTATAGACGTAGGGATGAACCGCGACGAAAACAACAAACTCTGCGGAGATGTCGACTTCGATTCGGTCAGCGAAAAAGCTTCTTATATAACTCCGGTTCCCGGCGGCGTAGGACCGATGACGATAACCATGCTGCTGAAGAATACCATAAAAGCTTATAAACTTCAGCACGGCGAATAATAACTTAAATGCCGGAGGGCGCAGCCCTCCGCATTTATTTCTTTACGGCTGTAAACCGACTGTTATATTCGTTTTCAAATTACAAACTTAAATCAATTTTAATAAGACAAGCCGCTTAATTGCTTGACAAAAACAGGCGAGTGTGCTATAATCTTTTGTATAAAAAGAACTCACACCACATTTTAATATAAATGCGTTTCGGAAATATTAAACTTAAAAACGGTATCTCTTTAGCGCCGATGGCAGGCGTTACCGACAGGGCATACAGAGAGATTATGCGTGAATTCGGATGCGAATATGCCGTGACCGAAATGATTTCGGCAAAAGCGCTTGAATTCGGCTCTGATAAGACTGCCGAACTTGCCGAGTTTTCCTCATTTGACCGCCCGGTCGCAATACAGCTTTTCGGCTCCGATCCGGCGATAATGGCATCGGCTGCCGCACGAATCGAAGAAACATTCCGGCCGGATGCAATCGATATAAACATGGGCTGTCCAATGAAGAAGATTGTTTCCAACGGCGAAGGCTCATCGCTCATGAGACAACCGGATACTGCCGGAAAGATAGTCAGGGCGGTTAGAGCCTCGGTGAAAATTCCGGTAACGGTAAAAATAAGAACCGGCTGGGAAGAAAGCGAAAAAAACGCCGCCGAATTCGCAAAGATGCTCGAAAATTCTGGCGCCGATCTTATTACAATACACGGACGGACAAGAAACCAATTTTATGAAGGTCAGGTTGACTTAGAGACGATACGCAGCGTAAAAAAAGCAGTCGGAATACCGGTATTCGGCAACGGCAATATTTTTACTTCGGAAGATTATAGGCATATGAAGGAATTCACTGGATGCGACGGCGTGATGATAGCGAGAGGCAGTCAGGGTAATCCCTGGATATTCCGCGAAATCTCTGATTTCTGTGAAAACACACCCTATAAGCCGCCGGAAACATCCGATAAGCTTGCCGTTATCCATAAACATATGTCTCTTATGTATAAATATAAGGGTTCAAGAGGAATTGTCGAAGCCCGCCGGCAGCTCGTCTGTTATCTTAAAGGCTTCAGAGGCGCAGCATCACTGCGCAGGGAAGCGGTAACGGTTGAAAGCTTCGGCGATATTGAAAGACTGATAGAAAGAATTCCTGTTGACGAACAAATGATTATCTGAAATAAACAAGATGAACGAGCTTTATAACGAAACTGAATTGATTAATAAAGCCCGGAAGGGTGACGGCGATGCATTCGGTCAGCTGATGCATCGCTACAATTCGTTCATCTATAATGTAGTTATAGGTATTGTTAAAAACCGATACGACGCGCAGGATGTGACGCAGGACTCATTTTTTAAGGCATATCGCTCTATCGGTTCCTTCCGCGGAGACAGTAAATTCTCATCGTGGCTTTACAGAATTGCTGTAAATACCGCAAAGGATTTCATCCGCTCGGCTTCAAGACGGCAGACTGTTCCTCTTGAGCCGGAAAACGAAGATGATGACTCACCGCCGATGCAGATAAAGGACGAATCTCCGTTAAGCGAACCACAGCTGGTGCTCGAAGCCGAAGAAATAAAAAACGCTGTCAGAAAAGCAATATCCCGCCTTTCCGAAAATCACCGCGAAGTTCTTATAATGCGTGATATCGAAGGCTATTCGTATGAGGAAATCGGAGAAATGCTGGATCTTGAACTCGGAACAGTAAAAAGCCGCATAAACAGAGCCAGAAGTGCAGTGAAAGACGAACTCATAAAAACGAATATTATTTAGCGGAACTTTCCCGACATATAACCGTCTATAAAGTAGAAGATGCAAAATACAGTTTTCCATGAGGTTAATCATATGACTTGCAGACAAGTCGAATCCCTTATTCCGGATTTTATCTCCGGAGATCTTGCGGGTGACGAGCTTGAAGAAGTCAGAACACATATAGAGGGATGTTCCGAATGCGCCAAAGCCGCAGAACTTTTTAAGTCTACTATATTTCTGATTAAAGAATCGGCATACTCTCCGCCAGAAGAAATTGTTTCAAATGTAAAAAATCGAATAAACGCATATAATAAAAGGCAAAGGATTTTCCGATTGGCGATGAGATACACCGCCGTTGCCGCCGTTGCTGCAATTATCCTTTCGGTAACTTTGTCAAGGCTGCCTAAATTGGGCATGAAAAGCGATATGTCGGTTATTCCGAAAAATTCTCAATCGGCCGGTGAGATGTCTGCCGAAGACATTAAAATACAGGGCGGTATAAGCGAAGATTCTGTTATCACCGAAGCAAATCAGATTGCCCCGCGCGCCGCAATGATGACTCCGTCTCAATTAATCTCTCCCGAACCGGAAGAAGCTGCGGAAGATCAAACAATGGCTGAAACGGAAGAAGTGCTGGGAGTAATGACTTACGGATTGCTTCCGGCTCAGGAAGATGCTGTTGACAAAGCGGCAGACGAAGTTCCGGAAACACCGGTAGCCGAATATTCACTCCCCGAAGATAACAGTGAAGAGATATACTACGCTTCGGGTGATTTCAAAGCCTTTTCTTTAGCTGCACCGCCGGCTCCGAAGCTTGTTGCCCCAAATCTCGACGGCGCGGAATATCTTATAAATAATTACGCTCCCGAATTCGAAGGAAGAGTGTATGAAATTTACACAACCGGCAGCGGGATCGGGGACGATCCGGTGCTTATGCGTAAGTTCAATAAAATGGAAAACGAAGACTATAATCTATATTTTGCCAAAAATACGATTGATGTCGCGGATACGGTCTGTTTCGCATCCGGCGGCGGATATCGCATGAACGGTTTTGAAAGTACAGCCAGGACAGACGGAAGCATGTATATCATTATTCTTGAATTTTTTAAAACGGAATAAGATGCAGCGCTGAAAATTAATAAATTGGAAGGCGGAATTTCCCGCCTTCTTATTGATTTTGAAATATTAAAGTAGTATAATGTTGAATGTATAATAGTTGGTCAAGGATGAGGAGATAGTTATGGATTTAGGCGGTATTTTCAGCGATTTGTTCGACACGCCGCTGTCGGAGAAGCAGAAAAAGGCACTCGAATGGGTTGAAGCTTTCCTGCTTATATTATTATTGAATATTGTTTCGAAGCTAATTGCGTCCGCAATTACCCTTTGCACCAGAGGCGTTTACGACATGCTGAGCGGTGCCACATACACCAACAGTGAAATGAGACTTGACATAACATACGCGCTGACTTTTCCTATAAATCTGGCGCTGTTGTTTTTCTCCATTGTAATCAGACGCTCCAGATTTCAATGGGACGAAAATGTCGACACATGGAAACCTGCAAGGAAAGGCTTTTTTGTCAGGCATTTTATAGCTTATGCATTCTATTCTCTTATAACAGATATATTCTACGCGGTTGTCGGAGTTAATAATGTATATCACCCGACAAAATTCGTCCCGGGGATGAAGATAGATATGGCTACGATGACCGAGCCGTGGTGGATAGCAAATTTCATGGCTCCTCAGGCGGCGCTTTTCAGGGTTACAAGAAACCTGGATCCATACAGCCTTGTTATCGGGATCGTGCTGAATATTGTCTCGTTCACAATAGTTTTATATTGGGCGTGTTTCAGGAAAACAAAAAAAGAACGTCTTATGGAGACAAACGCCGAAAATGAAAGCAACTCATGATTTTTGAAATCGGTTAATTGACAATGAGTGTTATAACCCGTAAAAGCGGTTATATCGCTCATTTTTTTTACGGTTTTTATGCGGTGAATATTTCGGAAATGCTTGACTTCGCCGGAGCGTTATGGTATTATAATTTTTAAATAAAACTCGGTAATCGGTATTGAATAAAAGGTGAAAACATGATAAAAGCGAAAGTTAACAAAAATGAACAGGTATTTCCGATAACATCGGGAAGCGCTCTGAGCAAAGGATGGCTGATTATGCACGACCCGGATGATCGCGGTCGCTTTGAAGGCTGGCAGCTGCATGGTCTGCCGGAGGAAGCGCTGCCGGCAGTCGTGCCGTCTCTGGTAAATATGTATTACCCTGA
>LSQX01017954.1_pt1 | contig 13813 bp, 14 predicted proteins | sample 654561 | NCBI WGS metagenome assembly LSQX01 (sample SAMN04489861, study PRJNA283612) | anaerobic digester metagenome | isolation source: 4 biogas reactors fed with cattle manure at either 37C or 55C with and... | place: Denmark: Kongens Lyngby | collected 2014 | reverse complement strand
CTTATCTCTCAGGCTTTTCTCCGGTTACCTGCAGGATTTGGCACCTTACACCAAGTGCAGGTTGCCGGGGTTCATCGGGCCAGTCCCTCCCCCACTCTTGATAGGTCACTATTCACTTCGTGAAGCAGCACTTCAAGTATATCCCATTTTTATCCAGCCGTCAAATCACTTCACCGCGCCTGCTCTACCTTGCGGAACGCTGAAAGCTCCCTTGCCGTTCTGACGCAGAAGCCCCTGGTCTTTGTTTTCTGTCTGATCACTCCATCGCGCAGAGGCAGAAGGGATGCCCCGCTGGGTCGATCAGCACCGTGGATGTTTCATAATACTGGGTGTCAGCTATTCTGGCTCCACATTTGACCGCATGCTCCACGGCCTTCTCCAGGTCATCAACCTTGAAGTCCAAGTGCACCATCTGCTGCTGCTGGCCCTCTTTCCAGGGCCAGATGGGCGGTACGTACTCCTGGACCCTCTGAAAGGCCAGAATGATGCCCTGGGGCGTGTGAATGCCTGCCCACTGCTCATTGGAAATGGTCTTTTCCAAACCCAAGAGCTCAGCGTAGAAATCCGCCAGCGCATCTGGATCCCTGCAGTCCAGAGCGATACCGATAATGTCCGAGACCAAGCTCATCTACCTGCTCCCCTCTTGGCTCTTTGTGGCAATGATGGCTTCGCTGTTGGTAAGGTTAATCCTGCGTCCAGCTGGAGAGTTTCGTCCTGGCAGAACGTCCGCTTCCTTGCTCACGAGCGTCCCACTTTGCCGCACTGCGTGCATTGCCACACTGTCTGTAAGCCTCCACCCGCGAACCTGATTTCACCTCCGCACTCATCACACTTACCCTTGCTGCTCTCCTCGTCTTCCGACCCTCCGGTTATCGCGTCCAGCTCATCGGGGGATAGTTCCCCGGTCCTGGGATGCAGCAGACCCATGAGCTGTTCCGCCTCCTTGACTGAGAGGGCGATACCGTTTTCGTTGGCAAGTTCCATCAGCTCTTCTGGCGTCGCACACCTTACTGCCTGCTTCAGCAGTTCCTCCCTGTTTTCCCCTAGATGCTTCATCAGCTTTGATATCTGCATCTCAATACCTCCCATCTGCTTCCAGTGCTGGCCTTCCTGCATCCGGGCACAGCTCCCTTTTCAGGTAGTAAACCATTACGATTCGTCCTTTCGAGTTCCTGCCGCAGCAAGCAGGTCCCCGGTTACCTCTGGAGTTACCTTCTGCGGAACAACAAACCCACCTCTTCAGGTGGGCTCCAGTTGTTCACCTGTCCGTGGACGGACCCTCCTTGGTCCCCTGTCTGTACCCGCAGCCCAGGCACACATAGAAATCGTCCGCCTGTGTCCAATCAAACCAAGCTCCGCAGTGGGGACACATGCCGGGCCCCGTCAGGGTACCGCCGGTTACTGCGTCCAGCTCACTCTCCCCCAGCTCGCGAGCTGTGGGATGCATCAGCCTCAAGAGCTTGGCGGCTTCCTCTTCTGTCAGCGTGATACTGTATTTTTCTGCCAGTTTGATCAGTTCTTCTACCGTTTCGACCCGGGTTTGTTTCTTTGGCGCATCTTCAGGGTTCTCACCCCGCTTCATCCGCTGCGCCTCCTTTCCAACCACTTAGTTCACAAACATCTGCGCCCAGTACCTGACCCCGCCTGCCCAAACCCCTGCAGGGCGGCGGTGCAGCCGACTCGTGCCGGGCGCCTCTCCGCTCAGGAGGCTGCGGGAAGCACAAAGCTCCAGAACCCTGTCGGCCAGCTCCAATCCCGCAGTCCACACCATCCAGCCCGGGATCAGGGGATGAACTGCCTGGTCTTGTACCCGCATGCCGGGTTGGCACACGTCNNCGTCGCCCGAACCTCCGGTCACCGCATCAAGTTCGTCCGGGGAAAGCTCTCCCGCGCGAGGATGGATCAGCGCAAGGAGCTCCCCGGCTTCCTGCGGAGTAAGCTCTATGCCCTGGGAGCGGGCCAGAGCCAAGAGCTCTTCTGCAGTGGCGCACTGCACTGCCGCCTGCAGCACTTCCTCCCGGTCGGCGGGTATGCGTTCAAGCAGCTTTTGCAGGTCCATTGCCCGTGCCTCCTTTAGGGCCCCTCAGGTTTGCTGCCCGAGGAGCGCCTGGGGAATCCACTGCCGTTCCCCTTAACAGAGCAGTACTATACAAGGATTGACGATCCTTCTGGCTCGCAGTCACCCCGAGTTACCTCTTGAGTAACCTTTTCTGTTCCCAGGGCACTAAAAAACCGCCGATGCTCCGGTGCATCGGCGGTCTTTTGTCTGTGAAAGTGCCTGCGGGATAGGCTAGCCCCTAAAACAGGCCGGACAGCCAGGCAAACAGGTTGTACTTAGCAAAGATGGCCACGGCGATCAGGGAACTGGTGGACATGATCTTAATGAGAATGTCCAAGGAGGGGCCCACCGTATCCTTGAGGGGGTCGCCCACCGTATCGCCGACAACGGCAGCTGCGTGCACAGGGCCGCCTTTGCCGTGCCCGTTGAGGGCACCGGTTTCGATGTACTTCTTGCCGTTATCCCAGGCACCGCCGGCGTTGCCGGTGTACAGAGCCAGCATGATCGCGGACATGATGGCCCCGATCAAGATACCGCCCACAAAGTTGGCCCCGAAAATGAACCCACCCACCAGCGGGAAGGCCAGGGCGATGTAGGAAGGCAGCTTCATCTCCTGCAGGGCGCCCTCGGAGGCAATGGACACGCAGGAGTTGACATCGGGCTCCTCTGTCCCCTCCAGGATGCCCGGTTTTTCCTTAAACTGACGGCGAACCTCATCCACCATCTTACGGGCTGCCTTGGTCACCGACTCAATGAGCATGCCGGAGAACAGATAAGGCAGGGCAGTACCCACCATGGCTCCCACCAGCGTCATGGGGTTGATGATGTCCAAGATGGGATCCACCTCCGGCGGCGAGAAGGAGAAGATGTAAGCAACCATCAAGGATGTGGCCGCCAGAGCTGCGGAACCAATCGCAAAGCCTTTGCCGATGGCCGCGGTGGTGTTCCCCACCGAGTCAAGCTTATCGGTGATGGCCCGCACTTCCTCATCGAGCTTACTCATCTCCGCAATGCCGCCGGCGTTGTCGGAGATGGGACCGTAGGTATCCACGGTAACCGTTGTGGAAACAAAGGAGAGCATGCCCACCGCGGCCATGGCAATGCCGTACATGCCCGCCGCGCCGTAGGCGGCGATAACCGTTGCCCCCAAAACCAAAACCGGGGCCATGGTGGAGCGCATACCCACCGCCATACCCTGCGTGATGGTGAGGGCCGGGCCCTCTAAGCTGGCAGAGGCAATGCTCTTGGTTGGTGCATAATCATAGCTGGTGTAGTACTCGGCAATCAGGCCGATGACAACGCCGGCCACAATGCCCAAGACCGCGGCTATCCACGGAGAGAAGGCTCCCAGTCTGAAATCGACGCCAATCAGGTTCTCACCCCGGAACATATACCAGCCGGCAAGACCAGCCAGCACCACGGTGAGGCCCGCGGATACCCAGGTGGACATGTTCAGTTCCCGGTGTGGATCCTCCGAGAGCTCTTTTTTCAGGATGATGTAGGCAATACCGATAATGCAGGCCAGAAGACCGAGACCCGCCAGAACCACGGGATACATGAACATCTTCTGCAGCAGCGAGGGGGTGATCCCACCGTTTTTGGCCTCGCTGGAAAGGAAAAGGTGGAAAGCCAAGATAACACCGGAAGATATGGCGCCCACAAAGCTTTCCAAGAGGTCCGAGCCAAGGCCGGCCACATCGCCCACGTTGTCGCCCACGTTATCGGCGATGGTCGCGGGGTTGCGGGGGTCGTCTTCCGGGATGCCGGCTTCCACTTTACCCACCAGGTCCGCACCCATATCGGCCGCCTTGGTGTATATGCCGCCCCCAACCCTGAAGAACATGGCAATGATCGAACACCCCAGGGCGTAACCGGAAATAGTCATGGTAAAGGGTGAAAACTCAATCCCCAGCCAGTTCCGGAACAGGTACACGTTCTCCAAGGAAAGCTGCTTCAGGAGAAGCCCGAAAACCACATAAACGATAACCAAGCCCAAAAGCGCAAAGCCGCCCACACACAAACCCATAACAGAACCGCCTGTGAAGGCCACCTTCAGGGTCTTACCCAGTTTCTTGGTGGTCCTGGCGGTGTTGGATACCCGCACATTGGCGTATGTAGCGATCCGCATGCCCACCAAGGCTGCCAGCGAGCTCATGGTGGCGCCGATGAGGAAGGCCGCTCCCACATACCAGCCCACGAGCACACCCATGACCACAGCAACCACCACAACAATCAGGGAAATTATACGAAATTCGTAATCTAGGAAAGCGGTGGCCCCCGTGCGGATGCTGGCCGCGATATCCCTCATTACGCGCGTACCTTCGTCGAGCTTCTTTACCGCGTAGAAGTTTTTAGCTGCATAGGCTAGAGCGAGTACACTTGCGAAGAAAACCAGCACAAGCCAATTCATTTTCAAAACACTTCCTTCCTAAGTATTGCGAGACTCTCCGGAACTCTGCTGTTTATTATACTGGGTGTGCGGCACTGCGGACGCCCAACATCTATATTAACACTCACCACGCTGAAGTTAAAGCCCGATAAATATGCAGCACTCAAGGTTCCGGCTGAATACGGCCCAAAGGCCCTCCTTTCCATCCCCTTTATGAGCAGGCCGGCCCTTTCCGCCTCCCCTATTCCCACATCGCCAGCCGGGGCACGGTGTAATTCCTCAGCTCCTCACAGCGCTCCTGGGCAAAGCCCATGTAAGTGGCGATGGTTCCCGCCTCCAGATCCACCTCCCAGATGCGGGAGAAGTCCCGGAAGAGGGCGAGATAGGCCTTCTGCTCCCCGGCGTCGATCACCACCGAAACCTTGGTGATGGGGCTGCTCATGGCCTTGAGCACTTCCAAGCCCTTCAGGTGGTCGAAGTGATCTAAACTAGAGCGGATCAGGGCTGCACCCCTGCGGTACCGCCCGTCGTGATCCAGCAGGTCCAAAAGGTCTGCCCCGGGGTAGTTCTCGGCGAACTTTTGGGCAAACCCGTCCTCCAAGTAGTGGTGGAAAAAATTGGTCATAACCGTGAAGCCGCCCTCCCCGGGCAGAATGTGGTTGTCATCGGCTCCCGGTTCGATAATAAACGCATTGCCCTGCGTATCCGCGAGCAGCCAGTGGAAATCGGCTTCCCCGTCGGCCCACAGCCTGCGCTCTTCCAAAAAAACCACGACGTCAGCCGCCCGCTCAAAGTCGATGGCAGAGACCTGGGCATGGCTCCAATCCACGGGCTTCTTGTCAGAGGGGTTCATGGTGAACGTCGGCTGGGCATACTGGGTGCAGCCGAACACTCCCCGGTCAGTGTAGAAAAAGATGTAATCGTAGCGGAACACCGCAACATCACTGCGGCGGTTGAGGGCCAGGCGATTGTGCTGGTGCTCAAAAAAGCCCACAGCGCTCTCCGCGGCTTCCGCCCTTGTTGGCATGTCCACGTTCATGCCGAAAAAGGGGCCGTTCTTCCCGTAAACGGCAAAGCTGCTGCAGGCCAGGGCCAGGTGCGTACCGCCTAAAACCAAAGCCAGAGCCACGACAAAGGGCACCAGACGCTGCATGGTTTTCCCTCCCCCAGATCTGAACCACAAAACAGCCCTTATTCTTTTATTATCTCTAAGACGCCTTTTTCCTCTTACAGATTTCGTAAACCAGCAGGAAAAAAGAGCCGCGGCAGCTCGGCTCCCCATTGAGAACGGAAAAGGCCCCGGAACACTCCAGGGCCTTGTTCGCTATTTGCCGTTCAGCACGGTGCAGCCCGGGGCTGCACCGCGCCGGTTTGCAGTTTACTTATTCCCCGTGGGCTGCAGGAAGGGCAGCATGTACTTCAGGGTACCCCAGTGCCCGTAGGGACCCATGTAGGGATTCTCGGCACCGGGCCAGTTGGTCCAGTAGTACTCATCCCAAGCCAGGAAGCCGGAGTAGCCGTAGGTGGGGATGCTGGGCATCTCTTCGATGAGCAGCTGCAGAGCTTCGGTACATACCGCCACCGTGGCCTCCACATCGGTGGGATCCGTGGCCCGCATGCGCCTGATGATGTCATCCATCTCAGGTGTGGACCACCTGGAGCCGTGGCCGCGGTTGGGCTCACCCAGGGGCGCCATATACTGAGAGTCGAAGATCTGGAGCGAACGGTAGAGGTCTACGCCTGCACCCCAAGGCTCATAGGCCGGCCAGACCGCACCCACCTGGAAGTCGCCCATCTGCTGCAGGGTGGTGTAGGCATCGCTGGCGAAGTATTCAGCATCGATGCCGAACTTCTTCCACTGCTGCACAGCGGCGTTGCCGTTCTTGAACTGGTGATGCGCTACGTCGTTGATATCTGTAATGGTGATCTTCCAGGGTGTACCGTCGGGCAGCAGCCACCTGCCGTTGGCGTCGCGGCTGAAGCCGTTTTTGATCAAGAGCTTCTCAGCCACATCGGGAGCGTACTTGAACCAGCCGATACCGAAGGTCTCCCGGAGTTCGGCGGGATCGTCGCTCACTGCGTGGCCCCTCTGGCGTGCGTATTCAGCAACCCGGAGGGCCACATCGGGATCGTAGGGGTAGAACAGCTCGCCATCGCCCAGATCCAATGCGAAGTTCTTCAGCCACTCCTCCATGGGCTTGTGGTAGTACTCGGGATAGGCGCCCAGGTAAGGAATGTGGATGGGGCTTAAGGTGGCCTGTCCGTCCACCGCCTGGGCCAGGTACTCAACGATGTCGATGGCCAGTACCAAAGCCCAGCGTACTTCCCTGTTGTTGAACGGTTCTACAGCGGTGTTGAAGGTGATACCGGTGATGCAGGGGTCGTTGTTGACTACCCAGGGATAGCCAGGTTGGTAAGCCCTGATGGTTTCGCCTTGGGCCATGGCCGCGGCGAAGCTTTCGGCATCATAGTCGGCCACATCCAGCTGATGGGTGAGCTGAGCCAGGACCTTAGCACTGTTGTCGGCGAAGGTCTGGAAGAGCACATACTTGGGTGCCGGCTCGCCGAAGAGCATGCCAGTTGGGCTCCGATCCCAGTCATCCCTCTTTACCCAGGCCGTCCAGTAACCCGCGGGGTCAAAGCTGTGCAGCTTGTAGGGTCCGCAGCCCACCGGCGGGTTGTACTCGAAGGTCACAACGTCCTCCACATTCTCGAAGACGTGCTTGGGCATGATGTGGGTGCAGCCCCAGCGATCCAGGAAGTGGGTGTGGAACCTGGAGTCAGGCTGTTTCAGCTCGAAGACAACCTCGTAATCGCCGGTCTTGTAGACTTTATCCACTATGGCGGTGAAGGTTGGATGCGCGCTCAGCCCCGGTTCGGCCATAATGGTTTCGATGGTGAAGACAACGTCATCGGCCGTAAAGGGCATGCCGTCATTCCAGTAGACACCTTCCCTTAAGGGGATGGTCACCTTGGTGAAGTCCTCGTTGTACACGGGATCCCCCGCCGCCAGGCCCGGAATGATCTGGCCGGTGGCGAAGTCAACGGACCAGAGCGGCTCAGAAACGATGTTCTGCAGGCCGCGGTCGCTCCAGCGCCAGCCCACCCACCAGTTGAAGTTGCTGGGGGTGCCGACCCAGCCGGTGAGCATGTTGACAATCAGCGTTTCTTCCCTGGGGAAGCCGGTTTGGGCCCAGGCGGCAGAGCTGAAGACAAGCACGGCCAGACACAACAGCAGCAAAACATTTCTTGCCCTACTCATGGCTCAACCTCCTTAAGAATGTCGTTATCAACAGGTCCAATGAGTCGCTTCACACCTTTGAACCGGCGCTAACTCACCTCCTTAACGCTCAGTTTATCCACATAAAGGTGGCATTTAACCTGCACACCCTCGATATCAACCAGCTGAGGCTCCTGCCTGCGGCAGATCTCCATCACCTTGGGGCACCGGCCCGCGAACTTGCAGCCCACCCTGAGGTATTCTTCCTCCTCGGTTTCCGCGATGGTGATCCGGCCCCGCCATTTCTTGCGGGGATCCGCCTCGGGGATGGACTCCCGCAGAAGCTGGGTGTAGGGATGGCGGGGGTGCATCAACACTTCCTGCACCGGGCCCAGCTCCATGGTCTGGCCCCGGAACATGATGGCGATCCTGCCGCCCAGGTAGTAGGCTGTGGCCAGATCGTGGGTGATGTAGAGAATGCCCATATCCAGCTCGTCCCTGAGGCGCCGGAACAGGTTCACAATGGACATCCTGATGGAAGCGTCCACCATGGAGACCGGCTCGTCGGCAATGAGCAGCGATGGGTCCACCAAAAGCGACCGTGCGATGGAGATGCGCTGGAGCTGCCCCCCAGAAAACTCGCTGGGGTAGCGTCCCTGCACTTCCCCGTAGCTGAGCCCCACCGCTTCCAGCTTGGCGTTGATCAGCTCCACGGCCTCGGCGCGGCTTGACGCCAGCTTGTAGTTGTGCACCGTCTCGAAAAGGTAGCCCTCCACTTTCCTTAAGGGGTTGAACGTTTCAAAGGGATTCTGGAACACTGCCTGGATACGCTGGGTATACCACACCTTGGGGTGCCAGCGCTCCTCGTCCTGCCCGTAGACTATCTCCCCGGCGGTGGGCTGCTCAAAGCCCAGGATCATCCGGGCCGTGGTCGATTTGCCGCAGCCGCTCTCCCCCGCCAGGGTGAACACCTCACCCCGCCGCATGGTAAAGGAGACGCTGTCCACGGCCACAATGCGGTCCCGGGCCAGCAGGCTGCCTCGGTGGAAAACCTTGGTTAGACTGCGGGTTTCAAGAATGGGCTGCATGCTCTACTGCTCCCCTTTCTGCGTGCAGCCAGCAGGCCACGCGGTGTTCTCCGATGAAGGCCGTCTCCGGCACCTGCTCCCGGCAGATGGGCATGGCCTGGGGGCAGCGGGGATGGAAAGCGCAGCCTGTGGGCAGATGCGCCAGGGAAGGCGGCTGCCCGGGCGCGCTCACCCGCTCGCCCGTGTCGCCGAACTGCGGCAGCGAGTTGATCAGAAACTGGGTGTAGGGATGGAGCGGCTTTTGGAAAATCTCCTCCGTGGCCGCTTCTTCGATGATCCTTCCCGCGTACATAATAGCCAGACGGTCGGTGACATTGGCATGGATACCCATATCATGAGTCACCAGGATGATGGTGTTGTGCAGGCTCTCCTGGATGTCTTTGAGGAGCTGGACCACGCCCCGCTGCACCACCACATCCAGCGCGGTGGTGGGCTCATCGGCAAACATCACGCTGGGCCGCAGCAGGGCCGCCAGGGCAATGGCCACCCGCTGGCGCATACCCCCGGAAAGCTGGTGGGGGTAGGCTTCCAGAATGCTCACGGGCAGGCCCAGCCGCTCAATGTGCTCTTTGGCGATGGCGAACATCTCCTCCACCGTCTTACCCCGCAGATGGCTGCTGAGGAAATCCCGGTACGTTTCCTTGATCTTGGTCACGGGATTGAAGATGCTCATGGCCCCCTGGGGGACGTAGGCGATGAACTGCCAGCGCAGGCGGCGCAGCTCCTGCTTGCTCAAGGCATAGACATCGAATTCCTGTCCATCCTTGGTGTAATACACGGTGCCCTCCACCAGGCGCAGCGGCCGCTGCACCCAGGCGTAGAGTGTCTTCATGAGGGTGCTCTTGCCACAGCCGCTTTCCCCGGCGATCCCGTAGATTTCGTTGCGGCGGATGGTCAGATCCACCCCGTCCACCGCCCGGACCACCTTTTGGCCGCCCGGCACCTCCAACACATAGTAGGCTTTGAGGTTTTCTGTCCTGAGTACCACATCTTTTTTCATGTCATTCGCCCCCCACTCTCTGCACGCGGGTGCGCGGGTCTAGGTATTCGCTGATGCTGACAGACAGCCAGTACAGGGCGATGAACAGGAGCACAGAGAGCACCACCGGAGTTAAGATCCAGTGCCAGCGCCGCATCAAGATGGCCTGGTAGTTCAGGGCCCACTTCAAATTCGTCCCCAGCGTGGGAATATCCATATTGGTCAAACCGATAATCGAAAGGGTCATTTCCATGCCGATGGCCCAGGACATGTTGTTGATCAAGGTGGAAAAGGCCAGGGGAGTAATGTAGGGCATGTACTCCTTAAACACGAGCTCCAAAGTGGGCGTACCTGAGAGGACAGCAGTTTTGGTGAACTCCCGCTCCCGCAGGCTTAAAACCTGCGAGCGCAGAACCCGGGCATCCCAGGCCCAGCCGAAGACAGCCAGGAGCAGCCCGGTGTTGAAGATGGTCATTCTATCCCGGATCAGCATGGCCAGCATCACCAAAATGAGGAAGAGCGGTATGACCAAAAAGCCGTCGCTGATGAACATCAAAACCCGGTCCACCCTGCCTCCCTGGTAGCCTGCGACCAGACCCACGACCACGGCGATGATCCTGGAGATCACCCCCGCCACCACCGAGATGATCAAAGAGTTGCGAATGGCAAAGGTGGCCTGCCAGAAGATGTCCTGCCCGCGGGAATCGGTCCCCAGGATGTACTCCTGGGAGGGGCGCAGATCCCGGGGCGCGTAAAACCAGATCGTGGGATCATAGGGCGAAAAGAACGACAGGACAGCTAAAGCCACCAAAAACAAGAGAACGATGAAGGCAACAGCAAAGCGATAATCTTTGAACAAATCCCGTAAGGTGCTTCCCAGCGTCATGACCATTTCCTTTCTGAGCCTAGATCACTTGTATCTAATCCGCGGGTCAAAGAGCGGATAAACCAAATCCACGATGAGTACCAGCGTGGTGATGGCCACGATGGACAGGGTAATGATCCCCATGATCAGGTTGTAATCGCCCCTGGTGATGGCCGAATAGAGCAGGTAACCGATTCCGGGATAGGAGAACACGATTTCCGTAATCAGGGCCCCGCTGAGAATCTGTCCCAGGGAAAGGGCCAGATTGGTGATCTGGGGCAGCATGGCATTGCGGATGATGTAGCGGAACATGATCCTGCTTTCTTTGATCCCGCCCAGCTGCGCATACTGCACGAAATCCTCCGCCTTGACGTTCTGGACAATCAGTTTGGATGTTTGGAACCAGGAGGCACCGCCCAAGAGGACCATGGAGAAGGCGGGCAGAAAGGCATGCCGCAGCACTTCCTTGATGTAGGGCCAGGTCCAGGAAGGCTGAGCCCCCACTGGGGCACCGCCGGAGATGGGAAAGAGCCTGTACACATAGCCCAACAGGATCAAAAGGGTGAGGGCCACCACGTAATAGGGAATGGGCCGGATGAACATGGCCAGAAAATCCAAAAGCTTAGACCAGCCCCGGTTGTGGGCATAGCCGGCCATACCGCCCACGATGTTGCCGAACAGCCAGGAAAGGATGGTCGTGGTGAACAGAAGGCCCACGGTCCAGGGCAGGGCCCTTTTGATCAGGGTAATCACCGGCGTGGGAAACTGGAAAAAAGACAAGCCGAAATCGCCCTTGGACAGCCTCCGCCAGAAGTCTTTGTACTGCTCCCACCAGGAGCCGGACAGGCCGTACATCTCCGTGAGCGCATCCACCATGGCTTGAATCTGTCCCGGGTCCAGATAGGTTCCCCGCGACCTGATCTCCGCAATGGTCCGCTCCACCGGATCGGTGGGCGACATACGGGGGATGAAAAAGACGATGGTGATGCCGAGGAAAATAACCAAGAAGTACTGCAACAGGCGAGGAATTAGATAATTCTTCAGGAACATCGCTGTCCTCCTTATCCGCCCCCGCGGATTCGCCGTTGAAAGGGATCCAGATTGTGATTTCTACCACGCAGTCGTTCATTAAATGATTACGATACACGCGGAGTCAATCCTTCAATTTGTTTCATTTCCTTAAGTTTGTTACCGGATTTTTAACTTCCGCCGCCGTGGAAGGGGGCCGTTTTTTCAATTTTTTCAAGCGGTCTTACCAGGGGATGCCCCGGAAAGCCCCTAATCAAAAAAGCCCGGGGAACCGGGCTTACCCGGGGAGATCTGCCCCCGGGGCTTTGCTTTTTCCAAAAAGGGGATCCAAAATCAGTTGCGGCTCAGGTAGATGAAGAGGGTAACCGGAGCCCCGCGCACACTGGCCCGCAGTTCACCGCGGCCCCCGTGGGCCTCCAGCCACCTGCCGATGGTGGCCTTGGACCCCTGGAGGATGGTATCGGCGCTGCCGCCTGCTGAATAGTAAAGCTCAACCTCGCCCTCACCAACCGCGAAGGCGGAGATCTTCAGCCCCGAGCCGCCGGGCACCTCAATGAGGAGCTGGTTTTCACCTTCTGGGAGTTGTCCCTGGAAGACCAGCTCATAGCCTTCCTCCTGGTAGCTCTCGGCTGTAAAGGTCCCGGCGCTCACCGCCTGGATCAGCTCCAGGTACCCCAGGGCCACCGGATCTGCTGGCCGGCTGTCGATGTACACCTGGAGAGAGCCGCGGCTATCTGGGGAAATTTCCAGGGCGTATTCCCCCTCCAGCAGGGTGAACCCCATGAAGTAGCTTAGAGAAGGACTCCGCGTTCCCTGAAACAGGATCAGGCTGCTTTGACCGCTGTGGGCAAAGGGCTCTCCCTGAAGATTGACCAGGCGCAGTTTGACTTCGGAGCGGGCCGCCACCCGATAGACAAAGTCATAGCTGGTGGGCTCCTGGACGTGGAAGGTGTAGAAGGCCTCACCGGGGCCGAGCTCCGCCAGATCGATCTCCAGCTTGGTGTGGTGGGGCGGCTCCCCCTGGGAGCTGCCGGGCCAGCCGATCACCTGGCTGAAGGCCGCGGCAAACACCGCCAACAGCACCGCCGCGGCGGCAGTGCGCGCCGCCAAGGGCTGCCGTCCCTCCTGGGGCGAACCCCGGAGAGCTGCGGCGACACTGGCCGCGGCTGCGGGCACCCGCCCCACCTTCCAGGCCAACAAGAAGGAAAGGGCGAAAAGCACACAGAAACCAGCGGCGACGGCAAAGGGATTGGCTCCAGAATAGCGGAGGAACTTGGCCAGATCCTCACTGGGCTGAGACCCCCCCAGCCCGCAGCCTAGGGACACCGCCGCGGAGGTAAGCGTAGTGGACAGCAGGGCCAGCAGCAGAAGCAGCAGCGCGCCCTTCACCGGCACACTGCCTGTGCGGCGCAGAACCAAGGTGGCCGGCGGGATCAGCAGCAGGGGCAGCACCGGCCCGGCCAGGCTCACCAGGGCCCGATGCAGGGGATCACTCACTCCGGTGTAGCTGATCTGGGGCGGGTGGCGCAGGAAGTTGACCTGGAAATTGGTGACTTGGCCGCCCAGGAGCAGAACCATGAGAGCATGGCCTCCCTCATGGGCAAGGGCATAGAGGAAGATCACCGCTAAGGCCACGGCGATCCCGGCCGTCAGGCGCAGCACTGTCTTTTTCATCTCCCAGCCTCCCTCACCGCTTCCACCACTTCATAGAACCAGCTGTACATTTCCTGCGGCTGCACAGCCAAGAGCCTCTCCACATCCAGGATAACCAGGCCGTCCCGGATGCGGGTGACCGTGTGGAAGGGCTCGCTGTTGACCAGGCTCCCGTCTGGGCCTGCCCACTCCTCCAGGGGCATCTGGCCCTTTTCCACCAGCAGCCTCAGCTTCTCGCAGAAAGGCCTCTGCATCATGCTGAGCGGGGTGCCCGTCTTCTCCCTGAGGCGGGCATCAATGGCTGTCCACAGGCGGTGTAGAGCCTGCTGCCTGGCCCTGAGGCTGTCTAGGTCAAAACTTCCGGTGGACAGGGCTGCCTGCAGCTCTTCGTCCCACCTATCGGGTTTCCAGGCCAGGGTTCTGGTGAAATGGACCAGCCACTTGTCGTGAATAATGTACTCTTGGTTGACGAGAAACAAGGCTCACAGCAGGGGTTTAAGGGCACTGTTCAGGACGTAGTGTAACTGGGCG
>LSQX01049660.1_pt1 | contig 13816 bp, 13 predicted proteins | sample 654561 | NCBI WGS metagenome assembly LSQX01 (sample SAMN04489861, study PRJNA283612) | anaerobic digester metagenome | isolation source: 4 biogas reactors fed with cattle manure at either 37C or 55C with and... | place: Denmark: Kongens Lyngby | collected 2014 | reverse complement strand
TTTTCAACCCCTGATTCGCATTATTTTTAATCAATCGGATGAAAAAATATTGGCTGATATTCTTACTCTCCGTCCTTTTCTTTTCTTGTAATAAAGAAAGAAAAAACAATCAAACCGACGATTACCGAGCGGAAAACACACTAAATCTCGTTGAGTCGGTTGATACGTTTGAACTTATCTTGGATGCTTTGCGAAAAAAAAACATTCCTGCCGACTATTTAATCCTTGATGACGTAAAAAACGCCATTCTCACATACGCCGACTATAGAATGGATGATTTAGACTATTATGTTTTCATCAATTCAAGCGGGAATGAGGTAGTTTTTAACGCGAATGACACTAATTTCGAGCTCATTATTCCCAAAAAACACACAGAAACGGAGAAATTCTTACCTTCCGAAGTTCATGAAATCAGAATCGGTGAAAACATCCCCAATCCAAGGTATTTGAATAAGAAATTCCAGGTTGTCTGGCGTACAATCCAATTAAACCGCAATCCACAAAACGAAATTGAGTATTATTATCAAGAATATGATGAGATAATCTACTTAAAACCGATTACTCCCTAATTAGCTGAACCGATAAATCCAAAATACCGCGCTTAATACGCCTTTGAAAAATCCTCCTACTGTGGGATTTATGGAGCGGCAACTTCCTGCCCGAATTCCATCAAATAGGCTTTGATAAACTCATCTATTTTCCCATCCATCACACCGTTTACATCGGATGTTTGGTAATTAGTCCGATGGTCTTTCACCCGACGGTCATCAAACACATAGCTGCGAATCTGCGAGCCCCACTCGATTTTTTTCTTTCCGGCTTCCACTTTTGCCTGTGCTTCGCGCCGCTTTTCAAGCTCGATTTCATACAATTGCGAACGAAGCAGCCGTAGCGCATTGTCCCGGTTTCCCGTCTGCGAGCGACTTTCTGTGTTTTCAATCACAATTTCTTTCTCTGAGCCATCACGCTCATCGATGTATTTATAATGAAGACGCACTCCGGTTTCGACTTTGTTTACATTTTGCCCGCCGGCTCCACCTGAACGGAAAGTATCCCAACTCAAATTTGCCGGATTTACCTCAATTGATATCGTATCATCTACTAATGGAGTAACAAATACCGAAGCAAATGAAGTCATTCGTTTTCCTTGTGCGTTGAATGGCGAAACACGCACTAACCGATGCACTCCGTTTTCACTTTTCAGGTAGCCGTAAGCCATATCGCCCTCCGTCTGGAGCGTAACAGTTTTTATCCCGGCCTCATCACCTGCCTGATAGTTTGTCACTTCATTTTTGTAGCCTTGCCGCTCACAATATCGCTGATACATGCGGAAAAGCATGTCTGCCCAGTCTTGCGCCTCAGTTCCACCGGCACCTGCCACTATTTTTATCACTGCGCCAAGTTGATCTTCTTCGTTGGAGAGCATATTTTTCATTTCAATGGCTTCCAAAAGTTCCATGACATGATTGTATGCTTTATCAACATCTTCTTCTGTTACGATTTCCTCTTTGTAAAAGTCAAAAGCCAACTGCAACTCATCAGCAGCGGTTTTCACCTCGTTATAACCATCCACCCAGCGTTTCAGGTCTTTCACTTTTTTCATCTGAATTTCCGCTGATTTCGGGTCATCCCAAAATCCGGGCGCTTGCGTACGCAGTTCTTCTTCTTCTATTTGAACAAGCTTGGCGTCAATGTCAAAGATACCCCCTCAACGCCGCCTCGCGTTCCAACACTTCTTTTAGTTGGTCTGTTGTAATCATAAACTCCTCTCACCTCCCGAGAAGGGAGGATTTTAGTTTGTATAAAAATTAATGCTTTGTATTTTAATGAGATATTGACGAAATCTCCCATGTTTCCCACCTTATGAGGGAATCAAGGAAGGCTTTTTTTTAGTCCTTTTATCACCGCATTGGTGAATCCGTTTGCTTCCATTTCATTCAGCCCTTTGATGGTAATACCGCCCGGAGTGGTCACTTTATCAATTTCCGCTTCGGGATGAGATTGATTAGTTTCCAACAATTTGACAGCACCTTTCAGCGTTTGCATCACCACTTCCTTGGCTACATTCGGGTTAATTCCCATTTCTACGCCGCCTTCCATTGCCGCACGAATATACCGGAAAGCATACGCAATTCCGCAGGAAGAAAGTGACATGTAAGCATTGAGAATTTTCTCACTTTCAACATAAAAAACTTTCCCGAGTTCTTCAAAAATAGAGCTGACTAAATTGATTTTTTCTTTATCGGCATTTACGGAAGTGATTGTTGAAACGCTTTCTAACACTTCGATAGCCGTATTGGGTATAATTCTGAAAATAACCGCTTCATCATTAAATAATTTTTTCAAGGTAAAAAAATCTACTCCGGCAGCAATGGAAACAAGAATCTGACTTTTGTAGTCAATAGTATTCGCGATTTCACCGGAGATTTTTTCTACGAGCCAAGGTTTTACAGCCAAAATAATTATGTCTGCACCCCGAATTGCTTCCCGGTTGGAATGGGTCAATTTCCATTCGTTTGAAACGGTATTTAAATCGGCGAGAATTTTTTCAGAAATATCGCTTACAGTAATATCTTGAGCCGAAATCAATTTGCCCTTTATAAGTCCGCGAGCAATGGCGCCGCCCATGTTTCCACCGCCAATGATTGCTACTTTAGTCATTTTTCAGATCCTTTCTTTTTAGGTTGTGAAAACCGATCTGCCTCCAAAATAGGCAAATTTGCCTCTGTCGGGACATAAATAGTTTCAGCATTGCCATCATTCAGGCTCTGAATCCAAAGATACCGGAGATAATTCTCGTTTTCGTTAAGACTTTCACCTATTATTTTATTCGCCTGTGCAACACCTTTTGCACGTTCCACTTCTGCTTCCGCTTCAAAAACAGCAGCCTCTTTTTTTGCTTTTGCCTCTTGGATTCGGATTTGACGGTTTTGCTCCGCACGGCTTAATTCAGCTTTTCCGGTCATTTCCTGCTGCCAAACTTTGTAAATCGGCACACCGAATAATAAAATCAGCGAAGCGAGTATTACCACGCCTAAAGTCAAAAGGATTTGTGAAATTTTAAATTGGTTTTTCATATCTTTTATTTTTTACATTATGTTGATTATCTGTTGTTTGCATGTGTAAAACTCAAAGAATACATTCATTTTAGAAAGTAACCATTATGTTAAATTTTATTCCCCATTTTTGAATATTTGGCTTGGCTAAATCAGTAAGTCGCCAAATGGACTGAATGGAGCCGAAGCCGAGTAAATTACAAATCCCGACACTTACTTCCGAATAGGGAAGCGTAAACTTTTCTGAAGGTGCGGGAATATTCATCAATGCGGAGTGTTCGGCACTCAACGTCCCGTAAGCCATTTTAAAAGAGGCTATCTCCCTTAAATTCAGGTGTTTGATTACAGGAATATTGTTTAACAAAACTCCGTTTAATATCACTTCGGAGAATAAAGTCGCGTACGTATTGGCAATATATTCCCGGTTTTTCATCAAAGAGAATTCGTATCGATTATAAACTCCGCCTTCTCTTCCCTGTACAAATTTCAACAGCGGATAAGGCACATTACCGAATATTTTACCTCCCTCTAACATCAAACGCCACTCGCCTAAAGTGAATTGCCCGTTTTGTAAAAAAGTGCCGTTCAGCCTACCGTATGTTCCTTTTTTATCTCCAAAATGGAATTGACCGCCATCGGCAGTGACATAAATTACGGGTTTGTAAGATTTCAGATATAGTCTTTGGAAATGCTTGTCCAGCACCCGTTCTCCAAAAGAAAATCGTGTAGTAAATGAAAAATTCCGGTCATTTAACGAAGAAAACTCGGTTGTAGAATTCTGCTCCAAAGGTAATAATTCATTTGCAAAATACGTAACGTCTCTGAAAATCCATTTTGATTCAATATCATCCGTCCAATCGTTTTGGAGAAAAGCTGTAATCTCTTTTCTTTTACTCATCCGATTTTGTGATTTCAGCTGCAAAATAGTGGAAGAAAAATCTTCATCGCCCGTAGCCATCGGATCTTCACGCCAAAGAAAATTATTGTAATCGTAATCAATTCTTCGGTAATCATCAAGGTATTTTACTCCGACAACTATATTTGTCTGACTAATCGGTAATCTCCACTGAGAGAAAGCACTATATTTTATCTCTTTGTCACGCAAACCATAAGCAGCATGTCCGCCGAGCATAAAATTTTTCCAAAGCCGCTCATTTGTACGCAATGGGAGTGCCGCCCGAAAGCCTTCAACATCGGTTAAACGTACAATATTTACAATCTGACCAATGTCAAACTTTCCCACCCGAAAATACCCCGTCAACATAACATCTGCAAGGTAGCTTGCCGTTTTGTACAGCGGCGACTGTTGCATTTGAGCCATTTTGGCTTCTATTTCCTGCTCAGAATAATTCGTAACTGCAAATGAATCAAGCCGGCAAATCAAATTTTCATCAGGAGAAAATACTGTTTTTTTACTAATCATCAATTCCGGCAATTTGCTGTCTGCCTCTTTCAGCAAATCATAAGTCATATTCCACGCCGATTTTTCAGTATTTGGTATCCAGTAGCTTTCAATCTTATCAAACGATTGACTGATTTGAAGATTATGAATAAAGTTCAAATTGGCTTGACGTGGAAGTTCCGCACTTATGTATGTCAAAGCATAAGAACCCGAATCGATTCTCAATTCGCCGTTGAAAGCGAGATTTTTCGTGTTCTTTGACCTGAAGTTAAGTAGATATTCTTTCCCGAAATTGGTCTGAACACTGTCAATCAGATAGTAACGATAGTAAGTCCGCCCGATATTCGCCAAGGGGCTGATCATGTTTTTCCCAAGAATGGATATCGAATTATTGTAAAAATTAATATCCGTATTCAGCCCGTTCAGCAAAGTGGAAATAGTGTTTTGCGCGGTTTCAGAAGTGTTGTACGTGTTTCTTGAAATTTGATGTTTAGACTTATCCGTTTGGTTGTAAACCGATTCTTCCATGTAAAGCGGCACCAAAAGAACAGAATCATTTTCTGATAAATTTCCGCTTTTAAATTGCTGAAAAAGCCGGTTGTTTTGCCATCGGGAATCATTTTTACTTAATAAAACCACACTTTGTTCGTTACTTTTCAGGTTTATCCGGATATTGTTTGTTTTCCGGTTTTCACGTACCTTCCTCATCAAATCATGAGCAGGATTAACTCCGGGTCTGACCAAAATTTCATTTAGAATATTCTCCTGCTCTTCTAACAAAACCTCAATTCCAACGGATTCTCCGGGTTTTAACCGGATTTCTTCTTTCTTAAAACCAATCAATGAAAAAACCAGAACCGATTCTTTCCCTTCATTCCGAATCAAAAAATATCCCTCTTCGTTCGTCTGCGTGTGGATAGTTGAACCTTTGAAACTGATGCTCACCGACTCTAACGGAGTTCTGTCAAACTTATTGAAAACTTGTCCGACAACAAGGGTTTCCTGAGCATTGACATGAAATGCTGAGAGTAAAAAAAACATTCCCCCCAACACTCTAAAAGAGAGACAAGTGAAAAGTCTCACGAATAGTGAAATTAAAGAATAAAATTTAATTTCCAACTTTTTACAATTAAAATACATTCGTAATCCCTTCACTACAAATTATTTACCAATATTTATAATCTATATTTACTGTAATCTACTACAAATTTCTCGGGTGACAAGTCAGGATTGTTTCTCTCAAAAACTGCACATCCATATGGGTGTAAAGTTCTGTTGTAGTAATCGATTCATGTCCGAGCAACTGCTGAATGGCACGTAGATTCGCGCCATTTTCAAGCAAGTGCGTTGCAAACGAATGACGAAATGTGTGTGGGCTTACATTTTTGTTAATTCCTGCCAATATTGTCAATTCTTTTACTATCGTAAAAATCATGGCACGCGTCAGTTTTCTACCGTATCTGTTTAGGAAAAGGAAGTCCTCGTTTCCCTGTTTTATGTCTAATTTGTTTCTGTCCATGCGCCAAAACTCAATCTGCTTGACAGATTCTTCGGAGAGTGGTACAAGTCGCTGCTTATTACCTTTCCCTTCTACAAGCATATGATTTTCAGCGAAGGAAATGTTTGAAATTTTCAGATTAACAAGTTCTGAAACACGAATTCCCGAGCCGTAAAGCACTTCAATAATGGCTTTGTTGCGTTGCCCTTCCGGCTTGGATAAATCGATTGCAGCAATTATCTTATTTATTTCGTTAAGACTAAGAACTTCCGGGAGCCGAAGTCCGATTTTTGGTGATTCGAGTAATTCCGTCGGATCTTCCTTTATGTAGTTTTTATACTCTAAAAATCGGTAGTACGACTTTATTCCCGAAATCAGCCGTGCCTGTGAACGTTCATTAATCCCAATTTCTGCCACTTCTACAATAAAATCCCGTAAATGTTCCAATTTTGCATTCTCAGGTTCAATTTTCGCATCGCGGAGATATGAAAATAGTTTTTGAATATCACGCTCGTAACTATCCACAGTGTTTTGGGACAGTGATTTCTCCATTTTTAAGTAAATCTGATATTCCTGAAAATGTGTGAGCATGTGATTAAAATGATTCCTAATACGCGATTTTCAATATGCAAAAATATAAAAAAATATCAACCTTTTCTTGCTCTAAATTTACATTTTATCTTTAGTTACCTACGCAACAAACAGACTTAGAGCGGTTGGTTGCTATGCTGAGAACGGCTTCAAGTCCGTTTAACCCGTATGTTGAAATCCTTAAACGGAGGGGCAATTCCCGCCTACATGTCTCTCACTTTGAATGGATTATAGGATACTCCTTCATCAAATACGTCTTCATCTTCTTTCTTTTTCACCCATTTAACTATGCTGTTGGTAAGCGGCAGGACTAAAATCTCATATCCGGTTTTCATTCCGGTCTGAGTAAGCATCAGAATCCAAAGATCATTGTTGGGAATCACTCCGTAAAAAGCGATTGTAAAGAACACGAGCGAATCCGCGCCTTCTCCGATAAACGTAGAAATAATGGCCCGAATGGAAAAATTTCGCCCTTTTTGCAAGATTTTCATTCGGCTCATCACATACGCGTTCAGAAATGACCCAATCAGGAAAGCAATAAAACTCGCGATAGTGATGCGTGTCGTATTTCCCATCACCAAAGAGAAAGCATCTTGATGGGTGAAATTTTCTGAGCCGGGAACAAGGATACTCAGCCGAAAAACCGCAATCGCAAGGAAATTCATCAAAAAGCCGTACCATATGATCAGCCGAGCTTTCCGATAGCCCCAGACTTCGGCTATAATGTCATTAACAATGTACGAAATTGGAAAAATAAGCAGTCCGGCAGTAGCTTCAATCGGACCGATCCGGATTAATTTTTGCTCAACTATGTTGGCTACTATCAGGCAGGTAGTAAACAAAAGCCCACAAACTAAGTAGGCTACGGAAACTTGTTTTTTCATTTTTTCTTGTTTTTTTAACGTGGTGTTCAAGCACACGTAAAGCTCCACCATACCTCCCCGAAAGGGGAAGTTCTTAAATCGTGAAGAGGATTAATTTTAGTTGTTTATCAATACTTTGTAAATACAATTGAAATTCTTATTTGTAATGAGGTAATTACTGAACTTAGACAAAATACCATTTCCTTATCTTTTATCTTTACTCTCCAATCTGCTAAGGCACCGGATCATATCCACTTCCACCCCAGGGATGACAACTGAAAATCCGTTTCACGGCTAACCAACCGCCTTTGAAAACACCGTGTTTTTTTACCGCTTCAATGGCATATGCCGAGCAAGTCGGAGTGTATCTGCACGATGGAGGTGTAAGCGGAGAAATGGCATATCGATAAAAATAGATCGGCAACAATACGATAAATTCCACTATTTTTTTAACAGTTTTCATCGCTACTAATTGTTGTCTGAAATAGTTTGAATTAATTTATTCAGCCCTTTCCGCATATTTAAATTCACCGCATTAAACTCCGGAATCTCATCCGAAATATATTGAAACGAGAGATGAATTTTCAGATTATTTTCAGTAGCGAAACGTATCAATTCACTTTTATTCAATCTGTAAGACTCTCTCATCAGTCTTTTAATACGGTTTCTATCAACCGCTTTTTTAAACTTCTTTTTTGACACACTTACCATCACACGAGCCGGTATAATTTCATTTTCATCATCAACCAAAAGAAAAACCACTCGAAACGGATAGGCTATAAACGCTTTCCCAACCTTATAAAGTCGCTCTATTCTTTTCACGCCGAAAAGCCGTTCTTTTTTGGGGAATGTGTTTTTCATTTATGATAGGCTTGATATCAGATACCGGTTGTATTTGCAGGTATTTTGTAGTTTTCTAAAAATGAAGCAATCTTTTTTATTATAAAAAATATCCCAAAAGTACAAATAAAACGTACAATCGGGATATTTTATAAGTTAAAAATGAAGTAAAACAGGTAAAACCGGATAATTTTCAATCGATTTTACTTTTTTCCATTTGATTTTTTATCTTCTTTGATATGATTCTCAAGAGCCATGGCCATGGATGGGAAACCGGGAGATGGCGCTTCCAAATCTAACCTCAATCCGGCCTCACGAATGGCAAAAGCCGTATTTGTTCCAAAACATCCAATCTGAGTTTCACCTTGATTAAAGTTTGGCGCATTTTCGAATAGCGATTTTATTCCTGCAGGGCTGAAGAAAATAAGCATGTCATATTCTTTCAGTTCAGCTTCAGAAATATGGTTGCTGACTGTTTTATACATGATTGCCTGCTCGAAAGAAATCTTTGAATTCTCGAGAATAGACATTGTTTCCTCATTGCGTACATTGGATGTTACGTAAAGATATTTTTCATCCTGATGCTTGTTTAGCAAAACCTGAAGATCAGAAAATTTACTGGTTTGCGCAAAGAAAATCTTGCGTTTTCTATACTGAATGTATTTCTGTAAATACAATGCGACAGTTTCGGAAACACAAAAATATTTCATTGTTTCAGGTACGGTCACTCTCATTTCTTCACAAAGTCTGAAAAAATGATCAATTCCATGGCGCGCATTAAAAATAATTGCCGTGTGATCTAAAATGTTGATTCGTTGCGTTCTAAATTCTTTCGCTAAAATCGGTTCAACTTTAATGAAAGGACGAAAATCAATCTTTACATTTTGTTTTTCAGCCAAATCAAAATAAGGCGATTTTTCCGATTTAGGGTACGGCTGCGAAACAAGTATCTTTTTTATTTTCAAAGCTTTATCCTTTTATATTATATACTTTTAATAAATTTTTCACTCAGGAGAATTAGCACAAATAAGGGCAAAATTTCGAGGGTGCAAAGATACAAAAAAATATAGAATAAAGCTAAAGGTTTGGTGTAAAAGATTTGGAATAACTTCATAATTAAAACTAACGAAGCAAGGGAAGCAATCACTATTGCCGCAATCAACAAAGGTTTTTGCCAAGAAATTGGCTGAAAAGTATAAAGAATAAGAATGGGAAATAAAAGGATTGCGACCAAATTCATAAGGCTAAAATACATGCTTTTGTAATTTTTGGTAGTTTTTACATCGAAAAATGTAATCCCTATGATTTCAAAAAGTATATATTTCAACAAATAATATCCAGCCACAACGCCAATTGATACAGCAAAAGTTATTAACTGAAATTTTTCCGGAAATTTCACTAAAATCTCGTGTATGAACAGCGCGAAAACGCAAACAGAGAAAATCGTGATAAACAACTGAAATTGAGCAATATTTGCAGTAGGTTTGGCTATAATTTCTACAGCGTTTTTTCGTGAAAAGAAGGGTTTGAAATTCTGTACAAAAGTTCCGGCAGACTGAATAATTCCGGTAACCAAAAAGAAAAACAATACTGAAATAACGATAAACACCCACGATTCGTTGCCCGGATAAGATGGATGAAGAATTCCTTCCATACCGGTCGGTTGTGAATTTAGCGCTAATTTCAATGCATCTACCGCTGCTATAGAATCTGTCCGCAGACTATCTGCTAACAAGCTGTCGGGCTTTAGACGCGAGACAGAATCAATTGTATGTGTGTGAAAATCAGGCATTAGGGCTTATTACAATGAAATATGTTGCCGACATTTTTTAATAATAAATATTTTATCGCGAAAAAGCTTTTCATTTTATCATTCAACTAAATCTTCGCAAACTTCCGCATATTTTCGTGAATGGTTTTCCCGTTATTCAGTGCATGCAGAACCTCTTCCACGCTATTCACCACACTCCACATTTCTAAGTGCTCAGGACGCATAAAGAGCTCATCGGCTGCTTGTTGGAATTGTGCCAACAAGTGATCGTAATAACCATTTACATTGACAATTACGATAGGATGTTTACAGATTCCGAGTTGCTTCCAGGTTATCATTTCGAGTAATTCCTCCATGGTTCCGCATCCTCCCGGCAGTGCTATAACCGCATCCGAAAGCTGAGCCATTTTCTCTTTCCGCTCGTGCATCGTTTCGGTCAAAATTGTCTCTGTAATTCCATCATGCTGCCACTCCATCTCTACCATAAATTTGGGGATCACGCCGGTCACTTTCCCTCCATTTTGAAGAGCACTATCTGCCAAAACCCCCATTAATCCGACAGAACCCGCACCATAAACCAACTCTAAATTATTCTCAGCCAGAATTTTTCCGAGCTTTTCCGCAGTTTCAACATATTGAGAATTCACTTTGCTGCTTGACGCACAGTACACACAAACCTTTTTAATCATATTATAGTTCACAAGTAAGCGAAATGAAAAACATAGTAATATCTTGCAAAATTACGGTTTTCTTTTTAGATTTTTCAATGGAGAATTGACAAAGTTGATAATTTGAAGTATATTTGGAGAAACTTGGAATCTAACATTGTTAAAGCCGACGTAACACCATATGCCATTTGCGATTATTTCCATACAAATTAGTCGATGGTCTTGTTATTTTATCTAACTTTGTGTACAATTGCCCAACTAATAAAAATCTCATGACTTCCAAAGAAATAGAATTAAACCTTATACAACTGGCAGAAAATCCGATAAACCATGATTTTATCTTCGATTTTCTGCTCGCTTACGGCATTTCCAAAACTTCGGTTACACGGTTGAAAAAGGGCGATTTCAACATGTCTAAATTCCCGGGTGAAGTGTTGTACAAAGGGAAAATATTTTTCAAAAATGCCGATAGCGAAAATTTGCTTTACGAAGTGGAAGGTTTGGCGAAAGACGAACGCATTTTGAAACAAAACCCCCGTTTTGTATTGCTTACGGACAATAAAACCTTTGCCGCACGCGACTTGAAACTCCAATACAACAAAGAGTTTGCGCTCGAAGAGTTGCCTCGGCATTTTGAGTTTTTCCTGCCACTCATTGGTGGCGAAATTTATAAGCAGAGCAACAACAACGAAGCCGACCGCAACGCGGCGTATGAACTTGCCAAACTTTACGACATACTTATCGAAGATAATCCCGCGCTGAAAGAAGGACACACGCACCTGCTCAATGTGTTTTTGGCGCGCGTTCTTTTCTGTTTTTTTGCCGAAGATACCGGTATTTTCGCGCCTGGAATTTTTACTAACGCGCTGAGATTACATACCAAAGAGGATGGCGCCGATGTACATGTCCTGCTGAACGACCTGTTTCGGAAGTTAGATAGCAAAACCGACAACCACCCCGCGTATGTACAGCATTTTCCGTACGTAAACGGCGGATTGTTTCGTCAGATCATTGATGCGCCGATGTTTTCCCGCAAGTCGAGAAATATTCTACTCAATTGCAGCGAGTTAGATTGGAGCGAGATAAATCCCGACATTTTTGGCTCTATGATTCAAGCTGTAGCCGATCCTGAAGAGCGGAGCGATCTCGGAATGCACTATACCTCGGTTGAAAATATTCTCAAATTGATACGCCCGCTTTTTCTAGACGAGCTTTACGCAGAATTTGAGAAAAACAACGACAACGACAAAGCACTCAGGCGGCTGATAAACCGAATGGGAAAAATCAAATTTTTTGACCCTGCCTGCGGAAGCGGAAATTTCCTGATTATCACCTACAAAGAACTGAGACTGCTCGAAATAAAAATCATTCAGCGACTGATAGAACTGGATGCCGAACGACGAGGCGAACTTCAATTTTATTACACACAGATAGCACTTTCACAATTTTACGGTATCGAAATCAAAGATTTTGCCCACGAAATAGCTATGCTTTCGCTCTGGCTGGCGGAACACCAAATGAATATGGTGTTTGAAAACGAACTGCCCGAATGGGGAAAATCCATACCCATACTGCCACTCAAACAAGCGGGACATATCGTTTGTGCCAATGCCGCCACTAAGGCATGGGAAGAGGTCTGTCCCCGAAACGAAGACGATGAAATTTACCTGATTGGAAATCCTCCCTATTTGGGTGCACGGATGCAGGACAAGTCACAGAAGGAAGATATTGAAAACACGCTGAAAGGAATTAAAGGCTATAATAACTTGGACTATATTTCCATTTGGTTTTACAAAGGTGCCAAATACATACAAGACTATAATGCCAAATTAGCATTTGTTTCTACAAATTCGATTTGCCAAGGGCAACAAGTGTCGTTAATTTGGTCCAATATTTTAGATGACAATATTGAAATCAATTTTGCCCATACGTCTTTTAAATGGACTAATAATGCTATTGGTAATGCAGGAGTTACAGTTATAATTGTCGGATTGCGGAATAGCACTGCCAATAGCCCCAAATATCTTTTTTCGAATAATATCCGAAAAGAAGTGAAAAACATAAACGCTTACCTGCTCGACAGTAGCAATATTTATATTGCTTCAAGGTCAAAACCTTTGAGTAATTTTCCAGAAATGAATTTTGGAAATATGGCAAATGATGGAGGAAATTTATTGTTGAATGCAGAGGAGAAAGAACAATTAGTGAAAAATCGTGATGCAATTAATTTTATCAAAAACTTTCAAGGTAGTTATGAGTTTTTAAATGGTATAAATAGATACTGCTTATGGATTGAGGATAATGAAGTTAAAAAAGCAAAGTCAATTAAACCCATTGAAGAAAGGATAGAAAAAACAAAAAAACATAGAAACAACAGCACAAGAGAGGCAACACGTAAATTAGCTTTGGAACCTTTCCGTTTTGGTGAGATTAGACACAAAGACACCGACTCGATTATTATTCCTCGCGTTTCCTCCGAAAGAAGAGAATATATTCCAATAGGTTTTCTAACGTCTGACACGATTATTGCCGACTCCGCAATGGCAATCTACGATGCCCAGCCTTGGCTTTTCGGCATTCTTCATTCCAAAATGCATATGGTTTGGGTGGATGCCGTGGGCGGAAAACTAAAAACCGATTATCGTTATTCTGCCAAGCTGTGCTACAACACTTTTCCGTTTCCGCCAATTACCGAAAAACAGAAATACACCATTAACCATTATGTGTTTTCGGTGCTGGACGAGCGTGCCCGCTTTCCACAAAAGACCATGGCGTGGCTCTATAATCCCGAAACCATGCCCGCCGGACTTCGGCAAGCACACCGCGAATTGGACCAAGCCATAGAACGTTGTTACCGCTTAGCGCCTTTTTCTGGCGATGCCGAACGGCTGGAATATCTTTTCCGCCTCTACGACGAAATGACGCGACGTGATACGTTGTGGGCAAAGGAGAAGAAGAAAAGAAGAAGGTAGGTATGATGCGTTTATTAAACCGCAAATTAATGATTGTTATGAAACAGCTATTTAAAATAAGTCTTAAACCTTAGAAAATAATTTCCCGATGCTTCGTGATTGCGGGACGACCTTAATGTAAAGAATAGAATTTAATCGTATGAAACCCACATGAT
>LSQX01210158.1_pt1 | contig 13817 bp, 14 predicted proteins | sample 654561 | NCBI WGS metagenome assembly LSQX01 (sample SAMN04489861, study PRJNA283612) | anaerobic digester metagenome | isolation source: 4 biogas reactors fed with cattle manure at either 37C or 55C with and... | place: Denmark: Kongens Lyngby | collected 2014 | reverse complement strand
TGGCCAATGCGTACGACATCGTACTCAACGGCGTGGAATTGGGCGGCGGCAGTATTCGGATCCACGATCGGGAACTGCAGCAGAAAATGTTCCGAGTCCTGAAGCTCACCGAAGAAGAGATCCGGACAAAATTCGGTTATTTTCTCGATGCGTTCCATTACGGCACGCCACCCCACGGAGGCCTGGCCTACGGACTGGACCGGATGGCCATGCTGCTTTGCAAAGAGAAGAGCATTCGAGAAGTCATTGCATTTCCGAAAAATCAGAATGCCGTATGCGCCATGTCCGATGCACCGACAACGGCGACGGAAGAGCAATTGAAGGAACTCGCCATCACCGTTATCGAAGAATAGCAGCCGAGTCTCGGGAACAGAACCATGAAACAGCGAATCGGTGTGTTGGGCGGAAGCTTCGATCCGATACACTACGGTCATCTGATACTGGCCGAACAAATCAAAACCGAAGCGAAACTGGACAGGATCCTATTCGTTCCTGCCTTTGTTTCGCCGTTCAAAATCTGGAACAAACCGGTTGACCGGATCCATCGCCTGAAAATGCTGGAGTTGGCCATCGGCGATCATGATGGTTTTGACATATCAACGATCGAACTGGACAAGGACGAACCTTCCTACACTTACGAAACGCTGTGTTCCCTGAGACAGCAATACGGATCGGACACCGACCTGTATTTCATTATCGGAACCGATGCATTTATGCACATTGAGGAGTGGAACTGTTCCAGAGAACTGCTGAGCGAGTTTTCTTTCCTGATCGGCTTGCGGAAAGGCTACAACGAGGGAAAACTGGAAACCATACTGGACGACCTGGCCACCCGATATCCGTTGGATGCACAATATATCCGCATTCCGGAACTGGAGATCGCTGCCAGCGATTTGAGGGACCGAATGGCGACAGGGAAATCTGTCAAATTTTTGCTTCCGGATCCTGTGATCGACTACATCCAAAGAAAGGGACTGTATCAAAGTACCGCACGGCGTCTGCAAGCTTTTGTCAGAGACAAGGTGGACGAAGACCGGTTCCGCCATACGCAAGGAGTCGTATCCAAAGCGTTGGAGCTGGCTCATCGATTCGGCGCCGATCCGGAAAAAGCAGAGATTGCCGCCTGGTTCCACGACGCTTATCGGGAAATGGGCAATCTGGAACACGGTCCGGCAGCTGCTGTCGCGCTGCAGGAGCAGTTCGGCATCGATGATCCGGACATTCTGGATGCAGTTCGATATCATACGACAGGACGAAAAGGAATGTGTCTTCTGGAAAAAATCATCTACCTGGCAGACTCCATCGAAGACGGACGCGACTACCCCGGTGTGGAAGAGTTGCGCAGCATGGATTGTAACGATATCGATACATGCATCTACCATCTTATGGTCCACACCAGAGAATACGTGGAAGGACTGGGCCTGCAATTTCATCCCCGTTCGATTGAAGCTATCGAAGAACTGAAACGATGCAAGCAAAAGGAGAAAATCCATGAATAACAAAGAAATCGCCTTGTTCATCGCCGACACGCTGAATGCGAAGAAAGCACGGGATATCGTCATCCTGGATATCGGAGAAACGTCCGGCTTCGCCGATTATTTCGTCATCGCTACGGCAGCAAGCCAGCGTCAACTGAAAGCACTGAGCGAAGAAGTGGAAGAACGTCTGTCCCCGAAAGACATCCCGGTGCGCCACATTGAAGGAAAGGGCAGCTCCGGCTGGATTCTGATGGACTACGGTGATGTGATCGTCAATATTTTTACAGAAGAGCAGCGTCAGCACTACCAAATCGAAAAGATCTGGAACGATTGTCTCGCAGTGGATCATCCGTTCAACGATCTGGCATAAGAAATATTACCAATTGAGAGGATCGACATGAAACAGTACTATGACTTCAAAAACATCGAGCCGAAGTGGCAGCAAATCTGGGAGAAAAACGGCTTGTTCCGGACGACGGAAGATCCTGACAGGGAAAAATTTTATCTTCTGGAGATGTTTCCTTATCCGTCAGGCAAGCTTCACATGGGCCACGTCCGAAACTATTCCATCGGAGATGTGATCGCAAGATTTCTAAAGATGCGGGGCTATAACGTATTGCATCCCATGGGCTGGGACTCTTTCGGGCTGCCGGCGGAAAACGCGGCGATCAAACACGGCGCGCATCCGGCGGAATGGACAACGCGGAATATCGCCGAGATGAGAACCCAACTGAAACAACTGGGCTTTTCCTACGATTGGAGCAGAGAAGTTGCCACGTATTCGGAAGAGTATTACAGATGGATGCAGTGGATCTTCATTCAGTTTTTTAAAAAAGGATTGGCCTATAAAAAGGAAAATCCCGTCAACTGGTGTCCCTCCTGTCAAACAGTTCTCGCGAACGAGCAAGTGGTGGAAGGCCGATGCGAACGCTGCAGCGCCGAGGTGAAAAAGAAGAGTCTGTCCCAATGGTATCTGAAGATCACTGATTATGCAGATCGCCTGTTAGAGGATTTGAATAAACTGGACGGCTGGCCCGAAAAAGTTCGCACGATGCAACGCAATTGGATCGGAAAATCCGAGGGAGCGGAACTGGATTTTGCCATCAAGGGACGAACGGAAAAACTCAGGGTATTCACCACTCGCGTGGATACTCTTTTCGGCGTCACATACATGGTTCTCGCACCGGAACACCCCTATGTAAAAACCCTGGCAGCGGGAACCATCCAGGAAAAGAAGGTGGCGGATTATATCGAAAAATGTGCCCGTATGACCGATATCCAGAGAACTTCGACGGCCGCCGAAAAGACGGGCGAGTTTTTAGGCTGCTATGCGATCAACCCTGTGAACGGAAAGGAAGTACCCATCTACATTTCCGATTACGTACTGATGGACTACGGGACCGGCGCGGTGATGGGCGTTCCGGCTCACGATGAAAGAGACTTTGAGTTTGCCACCCGATTCGGACTTGAGATTATACCTGTCGTCGATCCCGAAGATCCCGACATCGATGTGCAAGATCTGAAGGCGGCTTTCGTCGCACAGGGTAACATGATCAATTCCGGCCCCTATAACGGCATGGATAATGTGAGCGGGATCGCTGCAATCACAAAGGATCTGTCCGATCAAGGCCTCGGTGAGAAAATGGTCAATTTCCGCTTGAGAGACTGGCTTATATCCAGACAGAGGTATTGGGGGACGCCCATTCCGATGATCTTCTGTGAGTCGTGCGGTTGGGTCCCGGAAAAAGAGGAGAACCTCCCGGTAAAATTGCCTACCGATGTGGCTTTTACGGGAAAAGGAGAATCTCCTCTCGCCACGAGCACCACGTTTGCCCATGTCCGTTGCCCGGTTTGCGGAAAACCGGCCAGACGAGAATTGGACACCATGGATACTTTTTTGGATTCTTCCTGGTATTATTTGCGTTATTGCGATGCACACAATGACCGAGAGGCGTTTTCAAGAGAGAAAACAGATTATTGGATGGCTGTGGACCAGTACATCGGCGGGGTGGAACATGCGATCCTGCATCTGCTTTATTCCAGATTTTTTACGAAAGTATTCTACGACCTTGGGCTCTGCAACGTGGAGGAACCTTTTACGAATCTGCTCACGCAAGGCATGGTCTTAAAAGACGGAAGCAAGATGAGCAAATCGTTGGGCAATGTAGTGAGCCCGGAGGAGATCATCGAAAAATACGGAGCGGACACGGCCAGATTGTTCATACTGTTCGCTTCCCCTCCGGAAAAAGAGCTGGAATGGTCCGACGCAGGTGTGGAAGGGAGCTTTCGCTTCATCAATCGGGTCTATCGCCTCGTGGCAGAAATGGCGGAAATCACGAAGGGAATTCCACCCCTCTACAGAACAGACGGGAAGGACGACAGGTCTCTGAAGTTTGTGCTCCACCAAACAGTGAAACGCGTCACAGCGGACATCAGCGAGCGCTTTAATTTTAATACCGCCATCAGCGCCATGATGGAGCTGGTGAACGAAATGTATCGCTACAAAGAGCTGGAGGATATCAATGTGGGCTTATTGGCCGATGCCACAGATCGACTCGTGCGCATGCTGTCTCCTTTTATTCCTCATGTGGCGGAGGAAATGTGGGCAGCACTGGGCCACAAAGAGTCTGTCTATCTGGCGTCCTGGCCTACCTATGACCCGGAAGCGCTGATCCTTGACACGGTGGAAGTCGTTGTGCAGATCAACGGCAAAGTGCGGGAGCACGTGACGGTACCTTCGGGTCTGGACCGTGAGACATTCACAGAAGCGGTGCTCGCGGATCCAAAGATTTCGGTTTTAATGAACGGAAAGCAAATCATAAAATACATCGCAGTGCCGGACAAACTGCTCAACGCTGTCGTAAAGGCATAGTAGACAGCATTGAAAAAACAACCGAGAGAGAAAGAGGTTTTATTGATGAAAGAAAATAGACAGGGGAGGAAGTACTCCCCTCAATCCAGGCCGGGACCCCGACCTAAAACGAAAGGCGACCGTCCGCTCCGGACGCAGTCGACCGGGACCAATAAATTAAAAGTCATCCCCATCGGAGGACTGCACGAAATCGGAAAGAATATGACATTGCTGGAGTACGGCGACGATATCATGATTATCGATTGCGGTCTGGCATTTCCCGATGATGAAATGCTGGGAATCGACATCGTTATACCGGATTTCACGTATCTCATGAACAACAAAGATAAGATCCGCGGCATGATCATCACCCATGCCCACGAGGATCATATCGGTGCAGTTCCGTATTTCCTGAAGACGTTCAACATCCCCATATACGGTACCCGCCTAACGGTCGGATTCATTAAAAACAAACTGATCGAACACAAACTTCAGGGAGACCTTCACGAAGTGACGCCGGGCGACACCATCAAGATGGGCTGCTTTACGGTGGAAACCATCCACACGACGCACTCAGTGGCCGACGCGCTCTGTCTTGCCATCGACACGCCGGTGGGGAAAGTGTTCCATACCGGAGATTTTAAAATCGACTACACGCCGGCGGACGGCGAACCCATCGATTTTGGCCGGTTGGCCGCCATCGGCAACGAAGGGGTCTTGCTCATGCTGGCCGACAGTACGAATGCCGGACGAAAAGGATACACCGCATCGGAAAAGACCGTGGGTGTGGCCTTGGGCAATATATTCCGCGGAAATCCCCACCGGATCATTATCGCCACGTTTTCCTCCAATGTGCACCGGGTTCAGAAGATCATGGAAACAGCCATCGAAAACGGCCGAAAGATATCCGTATCGGGAAGAAGCATGGAAAATATGGTGCGGATCGCCACGGAGCTGGGGTATTTGAATATCGATCCGATCCACTTCGTCGATCTGAAACAGACGAAATCCATGAAAGATTCTCAATTTGTGATTATTACGACCGGCAGCCAGGGAGAGCCGATGTCCGCTCTGACACGGATGGCCAACAACGAACACCGGGCAGTGCAGATCCGAAAGGGCGATGTGGTGATCCTGTCTTCCACACCGGTACCCGGAAACGAAAAAACCGTATCCAACGTGGTCAACGCGCTGTTGGAAAAAGGTGCCGACGTCATCTACAACGACATTGCGGACACCCATGTTTCCGGCCATGCCTGCGAAGAAGAGCTCAAACTGATCCATACGCTGATCCGGCCGAAATTTTTTATGCCGGTCCACGGAGAATTCAAACATTTGCGCAGCCATGCTCTCATCGCGGAATCTATGGGCATGCCCCCTGAAAACATTTTCTACATGACAAACGGGGATATTCTCGAAGTGACCCCGGATAAAGCGCGCCGTTCCGGCGCCACCGTTCCCTGCAGCCCGGTAATGGTGGACGGCCTGGGCGTCGGCGATGTGGGCAGCGTCGTATTGAACGAGCGGAAATATCTGTCCGAAGCCGGCCTGATCGTGATCGTGGCCGCGTTCCAGAGCAGCACCGGCGCACTCCTGTCCGGACCTGACCTCATATCCAGAGGATTCGTATATGTCCGGGAGAACAACGATCTCATGACGGAAGCCAAATTGTACATGGAAGAAGTGCTGATGCATTCCATGGACGAAGGGGTCAAAGATCGCCAGGCGCTGAAAAATGCCCTGAGAGAGTCCCTTCGTACCTTCATTTACAAGCGCACGAAGCGCAATCCGGTGATTCTGCCTATATTTCTGGACATTTAGAAAGAGAGGATATCATGAACAACGTTTACGACATCGCACACGAGCTGGCAAGAGCACTGAAAGAGAGCGAGCAATTCAAACATTATCAAGCCATGAAAAAAAGAGTATCCGAAAATGAAGATCTATCCGAAATGATCAATGATTTTCAAGAAAAGAACATGGCGATGCAGACCCAGCAAATGTTGGACGGAACACCTGCGGAGGAACTGATTTCTCAAGTGCAGTCGCTGTATCAGATCGTCATGGCCGATCCGCTGGCCGCACAGTATATCCAGGCGGAAATCGCTTTTACGCAGGTCGTCTCGGATATTTACGGCATTCTCGGCGAGGTGATCCGCGTTGAATAGCCGTTTCGGACAGCGCTTGGACGCAGTGCGAGCCCGTCTCGAAGCGTTTGGAATCGACGGACTCTACGTGACCGGCGAAGCCAATGTGACCTACCTGACCGGCAAAAGCGGGAAAGATTGCGCCCTCTGGATCACGGAACAGGATGCGTTTATCCTGACTGATTTTCGCTACATGGAAATGGCCATGGAATTACAAGGGCTGTTCGCCTATCGGGAAGTCAAAGTGGGCAGGGACGCCTGCGACTTCTTCTTGTCCATGGGGAAGATTCGTATCGGCGTGGAAAAAAACCATTTGAGTCTTTCGGAGTATCTGACGTTTCTGGACCGAATGGATGCAGATCGGATCGTTCCCGTCGAAGGTCTGATCGAACGCTTGCGCGAAGTGAAGGATGCCTTGGAGCTCGAAGCAACGCAGCGCGCCTGCGCTATTGCAGATGCTTGTTTCTTGCACATGTGCCAATTCCTGAAGCCTGGGATATCGGAGCGGACGGCAGCTTTGGAAATCGAGTTCTTTATGAAATCCAACGGCGCCGACGCCCTGTCCTTCGACACGATTTTTGTGTCCGGAGCCAACACTTCTTATCCCCACGGCATACCCGGAAACAAGACCATCGAAACAGGAGATTTCGTGACGATGGATTACGGCTGCAAAGTAGATGGATATTGCTCGGATATGACGCGCACCGTGGCCGTCGGCCGGGCCGACGAAGAAATGAAGGCGGTCTATGAATTGGTTCTCCTGGCACAGCGCACTGCCTGCGCAGGCATCCGCGCGGGCATGCGTTGCGAAGACGCCGACCGGCTTGCACGGGATGTGATCTCCGATGCGGGCTACGGAGACTGTTTCGGCCACGGACTGGGACACGGCACCGGATTGGAGATCCACGAAGCGCCCAGACTTCGTCCGGGTTCTTTGGAAGAGCTCAAGGAAAATCAAATTGTTTCCATCGAGCCGGGCATCTACCTGCCGAAAAAATTCGGTGTCCGCATCGAAGACTTGGCAACCGTTACGCCCTTTGGTATAATCAATTTTGTGTCAGCATCCAAAGACTTAATGATTTTATAAATATACGGAGGAAAGCGAATGATTTATGCGAGCGATTTTAGAAAGGGTGTCACGTTTGACATCGATGGAGAGCCCCATGTTGTATTGGATTTCCAACACGTAAAACCCGGGAAGGGCGCAGCTTTCGTGCGAACGAAGTACCGCAATATCCTGACAGGAGCAACAAGGGAAGAGGCGTTTAATCCCAACGACAAGTTCCCCAAGGCACACATCGACACAAAACAGATGCAGTATCTTTACAACGACGGTGAACTGTACTATTTCATGGATCAGGAAACCTTTGACCAGGTGCCTATCCCCTTCGAGCAAGTGGAGGACGCCATGAAGTATATCCGTGAGAACGATATGGCAACGATCAAATTTTACAAGGAAGCCGCATTTCTCGTGGAGGCGCCGAACTTCGTAAACCTGCGCGTAACGGAAACCGAACCGGGCGTCAAAGGCGACACGGCCACCAATGTGACAAAAGCAGCGACGGTAGAGACCGGCGCTGTGATTCAGGTCCCCATTTTCATTGAAGAAGGGGAGACGATACAAATCGACACCAGAACCGGCGAATACCTGGGTCGGTCCAAATAGGCAGGTCATTTCGCAGAAGCAGTACTCTGCGAAATTTCTTTATGGGCAGGGATATGACATACCGAAGAAAAAAAAGAAATCACAAGAAGACCCAATGGCCGATCGTTATGCTTTTGATCATCGCTGCGGGCGCCGCAGCTTCCTTCGCGTACATTAAGGGATACGACAAAGCAGCGGACCCCGCCGATACGGAAATCGTTGCATTTACTGTGACGCCGGGGATGAGCACCACATCGATCGCTTCTTCCCTGGAAGCGGAAGGATTGATCGACAGTTCGTTTGTTTTCAAACAGAAATCCAAAATGGACGGATATGACGGACGTTATCAGGCAGGTACATTTCATCTGTCTCCGTCTATGACCCTGGAAGAGATCATGGACAGACTGATGGACGCCCGCAAGGAAACCGCACGATTCACCATCCCGGAGGGATACACGATCCGTCAGACCGCCGCAGCGCTGGCCGGACAAGGCCTTGTGGATGAACAGGAATTCCTGAGCATCCTGAACGAAGAACGCTTCGATTACAGATTCCTGTCGGAAGCGGGGGAGGGGCCCGATCGATTGGAAGGGTTTCTTTTTCCCGACACTTACGAAGTGTTCGTCGATGCATCGGCACGGGAGATCCTCGTAAAAATGCTGGATCGATTCGACGAAATCTTCCTTCCCGAATACTACGACAGAGCGGAAGAGATGGATCTCAGCATAAGGGAACTCATCACCATTGCTTCTCTCGTGGAAGAGGAGACGCGTGCGCCCGAAGAACGCAAGCGCGTAGCCGGTGTCGTGTACAATCGGCTGGCGATCGGCATGAAACTGGGATTCGATTCCACAATCCAATATTTGCTGGGAGAACCCAAGGAACGCGTCCTTTACGCCGACCTCGAAATCGATTCCCCATATAATACTTATATGTACGCAGGTTTGCCCCCCGGACCCATTTCATCGCCGGGGAAAGAATGCATCCTGGCTGCGCTCTATCCCGAAGAGACCGACTATCTGTATTTCGTGCTGAAGGAATACGGCTCCGTGGAGCATCATTTCGCTGTAACGGCCGAGGAATTCTATCGTTACAAAGATGCGTACATCAAAACGCTGCCATAGGCGGGACTATAAAAAATTTGTTGTTTATGCTATAATCGTGTTGTGTTAGCGCTATAAGTAAAGGAGAAAAAATACACTATGGAAACTGACCCGGGAGGATTATCTCTCACTGTTCAATTGCTGATCCTGCTGCTGCTGACGATGACGAATGCATTCTTTGCTTCAGCGGAGATGGCGTTGGTTTCCCTCAGCAAAACCAAAATGAAAATACTGGCCGAAGATGATACAGATGGCGATGCAAGAGCGGAGAAAGTGCTGAAACTGCTGGAACAGCCCACTACATTTTTGTCAACGATCCAAGTCGCGATCACCTTTGCCGGATTTCTTGCTTCGGCATTCGCATCGTACAATCTGTCCGATGATCTTGTGAGCTTGCTGGCGCGCGCGGAAATCACCGTCAACCCTCAGGTAGCGGTGGTGCTCGTAACAGTGCTGCTTTCTTATTTTACGCTGGTTTTCGGAGAACTGTTTCCCAAGCGCATCGCAATGATCTATTCCGAAAAGATCGCCCTGTCGACGATCACGCTGATCGTGGCTGCGTCCGTCCTTTTTTCGCCCTTTGTCAAGCTGCTGTCGAAATCGGTGGGACTTTTGATGAAACTGTTCCGCCAGCAGGATTATGCTTCGGAAAACGAATACTATCAAGAGGAGATCCTGTCTTTGCTGGAAGTGGGGCAGGAGCAGGGGGACATCGACGAGAGCGGGAAGGAGATGATCCATTCCATTTTTGAATTCGACGATGCCCTGGCGTATGAGATCATGACGGCCCGGCCCGACGTCTATATGATCAACATCAATGTGCCGGTCACGGAATACGTGGATGAACTCCTGGAGGAACGTTATGCGCGAATCCCGGTGTACGACAAAGGATCTGACGATATCATCGGCGTTTTGTACATGAAGGATTTTATGATCGAAGCGAGAAAAGTGGGCTTCGACAACGTGGATATCCGACCGCTGCTGAAGAAGCCGTTTTTTGTTCCGGAAAGCAAAAAAATCAACGAACTGCTCAATGAACTCCAGCTTTCAAAAATGCAGATGGCCATTTTAATCGATGAGTACGGCGGCTTTTCCGGCGTGGTCACCATCGAAGATATTCTGGAGGAGATCGTCGGAAACATCGAAGACGAATACGAAGACGACGAACCGAAAATGGAAGAGATCGCCCCCGGGACGTATGTGATCGACGGTTTGTATTATCTGGAAGATCTCGCGGAACAGACGGGGATACAACTGGAATCGGAAAACCATGAAACGATCGGAGGTTTCGTTATGGACCTCATGGGAGAGGTCCCGGACGAAGACACCTCCATCGAGCGGGAGATTCCTTACGGCAATTGCGTGTTCCGGATCCTGTCGGTCAGAGACCGACGCATCGAAAAAATTTCTCTTTCTTTTTCGGAACAGGAAGCGGAACCCGATGAGAAGCAGGAATAATCTGTCGATCGGCAATGAATAGGAGAAATACTTTGAGCGAAAGGAACGGCACGGAAAAAATTCCGGAAGAAGTGATCGCCATCTGTGCGATGAACGCCGTTCTCAAGACGGACGGCGTGTTTGAACTGGCTCCCGGACTGACCGAAAACTTATCCAGAAACCTGCTGGGACGGGATCGCTTGACCAAGGGCATCCACATTTCGGAGGAGAAGAACGGACTGGTGGTCGATGTCTATATCAACGTCCGATACAACGCCAAAATCCCCGTTGTTGCCTGGGACATCCAGGAAAACGTCAAACGAAAGCTGGAAGAGATCACAGAAACACCCATCCATCGAGTCAATATCCACGTACAGGGCGTCGGCTTCGACACACAGGATCATCGGGAGGAACAGTCATGAGGCGAAGCGAAGCCAGAGAGTTGCTGATGCAGATGCTTTTTCAGATGGAGGCACAAAATGATTTCAGCGAAAAGGCTTGTGAGGCGTTTCGGAGCGTCTACATGGAACGATCTTCACAAATCGATTATTTCAACAAGGTGTATCAACGGTTTGTGAGCAACAGAAAAGAAATCGACGAACAGATCAATGCAGTGGCCTCCGGTTGGAAAACCTCACGGATGGCACGGGTGGATCTGGCTGTGTTGCGGCTGTGTGTCACAGAAATGATGTTCTTGAACGAACCGGACGTGCCCCAGGCAACGTCGATCAACGAAGCAGTGGATCTGGCCAAAAAGTTCGGCGGTGAACATTCCGGGAAATTCGTCAACGGCATTTTGGGAAAACTCTCCCGCAAGGATCTCTAAATGTGCATTCTTGGACTGGATACAAGCAATTACACCACGTCTGCCGCACTTGTCCGGGACGGAGAGATCCTCTGCGATCAACGCATTCAGCTTCAAATACCGCCCGGCAAAAAGGGTCTTCGTCAGTCCGATGCACTGTTCCAGCACTGGAAGAATTTACCGTATGTCCTGCGTGAACCTTTGAAAGGGTACGGCGACAGGATCCGAGCGGTCTGTGTCAGCAGTACGCCAAGACCTGTAGCGGGTTCTTATATGCCTGTGTTCGGCGCCGGTGTATCATCGGCAAATATTCTTTCCGACGCTTTGCGTGTCCCGTTGTACGAAACCAGTCATCAGGAAGGACATTTCAAAGCCGGAGCGGTAGGGACCACCATCGACTTCGGACAACCGCTGATCGCTGCCCATCTATCCGGAGGAACGCTGGAATTTATTTTGATCAGGGATTCTTGTTATGAACGGGTCGGCGGCACCAAAGATATCTCCTACGGGCAGCTGTTCGATCGCACAGGCGTGCTTCTGGGGCTGGATTTCCCCGCAGGACAAGCGTTGGATGCACTGGCCTTGCCCGGCGTCGACAACGAAGAAACAAACCCGCTGGGGCCCGTTTTTCGACTGGGCGCCTGGCTCAACCTCTCCGGAATCGAACAGCAGGTCAAACAGCTGATCGGTCGATATGAAACCGAAAAAATATCTGTTTCCCTTTTCAGGCGCATCGGCGAAAGCCTCGTTTCTGTTCTTGATCATCTGCGCGCTGACCTGAATGTGGACCAGGTATTGATCACCGGCGGTGTCGCCGGAAGCCGCAGCCTGAGATCATACTGCCGAAGCAAGGGATATCAGTTCGGAGAACCCTCCTTGTGCGGAGACAATGCAGTAGGCGTTGCACTGTTGAAAGGACAACCGATTTGGCAATCAAACCGTTAAGCGTTTCACAGATCAACAGTTATATCAAGCGGATCCTGATGACAGATCCGATCCTGGGCAATGTTACTGTCACCGGTGAAATTTCCAATCTGATCCGACACAACAGCGGACACTGTTATTTTGCCCTGAAAGACGAACGCAGCCGACTCAGTTGCTTCTTGGCTTCCGATCGAGTCCAACGGCTGCGCTATACCATCAGCGACGGTATGCAGGTGGTCGTTTCCGGCGGACTGTCCGTTTATGAAATAGGCGGTACGTACTCCCTGAACATCAGAGAGTTGGATCCGGTCGGAGAGGGAGCCCTGAACCTGGCCTTCGAAAACCTGAAGAAAAAGCTTCAGGAAGAAGGATTGTTCGATCCGTCTCGCAAAAAACCCTTGCCCCCGTATCCCGCAAGGATCGCTGTCGTCACATCTCCCACAGGCGCTGCGGTGCGAGACATCATCAGTACGATCAAAAGGAGAAACCCACTGGTCGACATCAGGATCTACCCCTGCCTGGTGCAGGGACCGGAAGCAGCCGAATCGATCGTTCGTGCGCTGCAATCTGCCAACGCGCACAAAAAAGACATCGATCTGATCCTTCTCGGCCGAGGCGGCGGTTCCACGGAAGATCTGTGGCCCTTCAATGAAGAAGCTGTTGCCCGCGCTGTGGCGGACTCCAAGATCCCAATCGTTTCCGCCGTCGGACATGAGCGGGATGACGTGATCAGTGATTTTGTCGCGGACCTGAGAGCCGCAACACCCACGGCGGCAGCAGAGCATGCGGTACAGGATCTTTCCGTTGCGATCGGCAATCTGGAAAGAATGGCTCCGGAGGTGCTGTACCGGACACTTTTTGCCAGACTGGAAAAAAACACGGATCGACTCCTCCGCCTCGGTGAAATCGCTGACGTTCGCATGGGAACCGTACTGGATCGAGCTGACCGGCAATTGGAATTCCTTGCGCTGAAACTGCGGATGTCGAATCCTTTGAACGTCATCCGGCGCGGATATTCTGTCGTACAATCCGAAAAAGGAGCCTGGATCTTGCGGGCATCGGATCTGTCTGTGGGCGACCGACTGATGCTTCTTATGAAGGACGGAACCGTGCGATGTACTGTAGAGGAGGTGAAAACAGGATCATGACAACTCAGAAGAAATCAGTTCGATTCGAAGAAATGATGGAAAAATTACGGGAATGCGCAGAAAAAATCGATTCCGAAGATACGTCTCTGGAAGAGAGTATCGCACTGTACGAACAATGCGTCACTTATCATAGGCAGTGTACGGAAATCCTGGCTCGTGCGCGTCAGAGAGTGGAGATCTATCGTCCCGAAACAGGCGAAATCGCAGAATTTGGAGAAGAGCAATGAATCATCCTGAATACAAGCGTCTCAAAGATCTGGTAGAGCTGCATATATTGGA
>LSQX01089774.1_pt1 | contig 13819 bp, 16 predicted proteins | sample 654561 | NCBI WGS metagenome assembly LSQX01 (sample SAMN04489861, study PRJNA283612) | anaerobic digester metagenome | isolation source: 4 biogas reactors fed with cattle manure at either 37C or 55C with and... | place: Denmark: Kongens Lyngby | collected 2014 | reverse complement strand
AAGAAATTTACAACCAGACACATCCTCGTGCCTAAGACCAGATCTGTTTCCTTTTTCTAGGGGCGCTGTCTTTTAAATTTCTGTAATTCTGTATTTTTTTAAAGGGGGTAATGACATTTCAATCAACAGGGTATTTATGCTAGTATTGGACGGTGCAGGAGTTGGGGCTTTGCCGGATGCTGAAAAATATGGCGATGCAGGAAGCAACACCCTGGGACATGTTCTGCAGAACAGGAAACCGAAGATTGAAAATCTCATTTCCCTTGGGCTGGGTGAAATCTTAAACGCTAATATCCACGGGGGCCCTGTGGATAACATACTCGGAGCCTACGGTAAAATGGCCGAGCTTTCTCCCGGCAAAGATACGATTTCAGGACACTGGGAACTGGCCGGATTGGTCCTGAAAAATCCCTTTCCCCTTTACCCGCAGGGTTTTCCTGCCGAAATAATCCGTTCTTTTGAGCAGATGACCGGGTGCAAAACCCTGGGGAATATCGCTGCTTCAGGGACCGAGATCATCAGTAAACTGGGAGAAGAACACCTGCGGACAGGCTTCCCCATTGTTTATACTTCAGCGGACAGCGTGTTTCAAATTGCGGCTCACACGGAAATTGTTCCATTAGAAACCCTGTATGAGTGGTGCCTTCTGGCACGCAGAAATATCTTTGTGGGAAACCATGCCGTAGGCAGGGTAATCGCCAGACCATTTAAGGGTAAACCGGGCAGTTTCTGCCGCCTGAAAGAAAGAAAGGATTTCTCTCTGGTTCCTTTTGCTCCTACTCTGCTTGATCTGGTGCAAAATAATGGACGGCAGGTATGGGTTGTCGGCAAAGTAATGGATATCTTTTCTGGAAAAGGGGTTACCCGTCATCTTCCCGGCTCAGATAATGATAGCATTATGGAAGCCATCTCCTTTGCGCTTGATGAAAAATTTGACGGATTATTGTGGGCTAATTTAATTGATTTTGATATGCTCTATGGACATAGAAACGATGTTGAAGGATATGCGGCCGCCCTGGAAATTTTTGATCGTTTCCTCGGCAATGTTATGCAACGCTTAAATGGTGATGATCTGCTGGTAATAACTGCCGATCACGGCTGTGATCCAACTATTAAAGGAACGGATCATACCAGAGAATACGTGCCGCTGCTTATATACGGGCAGCATATTGCTCCGGGAAACCTTGGTACCAGGGAAAGCTTTGCTGATTTAGGGGCTACGCTGGCGGAGCTATTATGCGGGAAATCAACCCAAGACGGGCAGAGCTTTGCCGGAAAATTGCTCATCAGAGGAGGGGATTGGGGATGAGGGCGTTAGACCTGATTATTAAAAAAAGAGACGGACAGAGCCTTTCCGCGGAAGAAATATTCTTTTTGATTGACAAGTATAACAAGGGCTTAATTCCTGAATATCAGATTGCCGCTTTTTTAATGACTGTTTATTTTCAGGGTCTCAACTCCAAAGAAACTGCTGCGCTTACCGCCGCTCTGGCAGAATCGGGGGAGATGCTTGATTTTTCTTCCCTGGGGAAACTGGTAGCGGACAAACATAGCAGCGGTGGGGTAGGCGATAAAACAACCCTTGCTCTGGCCCCGCTGGTAGCGGCTGCCGGGGTCCCCGTGGCCAAAGTTTCCGGCAGGGGATTGGGTTTTACCGGGGGGACGATCGATAAGCTGGAGAGCATACCGGGTTTTAGCGCAGAGCTTCCCCTGGAGAGGTTTATCGAGCTGATTAAAGAAAATGATCTGGCGATAATAGCCCAAACGGAGAGAATGACTCCCGCGGACAAAAAGCTTTATGCCCTGCGGGATGTTACCGGAACAGTCGAAAATACTTCGCTGATTGCTGCTTCTATTATGTGCAAAAAAATTGCCGCCGGGGCCGGTGCTATCTTACTGGATGTCAAAACCGGGAAAGGCTCCTTTATGAAGACCAGGGAAGAAGCGTTTTACCTTGCAGAGACGATGCTTCGTATAGGAAAAGAAATGGGCAGAAGAATTGTTTCGGTTGTAACAGATATGAATCAACCGCTGGGTTTTGCCGTTGGAAACGCCCTGGAGGTAAAAGAAGCGATCAGTATTTTAAAAGGCGAAGGCCCTGCCGATGCGGAAACACTCTGTATCGTTCTCGGCGGATATATGCTTACGCTTGCCGGCAAGGTGAGAAACCCGGAAGAAGGCCAGGACGAGCTTCGCAAACTGTTAAATAACGGGGCAGCACTGGAAAAATTTAAGCAGATGATCAGTTCTCAGGGAGGAAACGCTCAATGTGTGGATGATTTGTCCTTATTGCCACAGTCAAAACTCGTTGCAGTAATCGAAGCGCCAAAAGCAGGCTATATTAGTGAAATTGACACGAGAAAGGTGGGTAAAGCGGCGGCCCTTCTAGGTGCGGGAAGATCTTACAAGGGGGAAGAGATAGATCCCTCTGCGGGGATTGTATTGAACCAAAAAGTAGGGAACCAGGTGTCTGCAGGGGATGTTTTGGCTCAGATCCACGGCAATAAAGAAGAGCTTCTTCAGGCTGCCTGCAAAGATCTGATTAATGCTTTTGCGATTAGCGATGAAACGCCGGAAGAACTTCCGCTTGTTTACGGTGTGGTTCCCCCGTTTCCCAGTTAACACCTCGCGGTTTTTCAGTTAACTAACACGTTGCGTCTGTAAAAAAAAATTGCCTTGTTTCAGAAGAAGCAAGGCTTTGTTGTATCATTTAATAAGTAGTGGGGAAAATATAGCAGGAGGGATGACAGAAACATGAAAAGAAAATTATTAGCTATCTGTTTTCTGATTTTCTTTATACTGCTTATTTTTCCTTTGGGAAAAGTTCAAGCCTTTGAAGGGGAAATTCAATCCAAAGCAGCGTTATTAATGGAGTATAAAACAGGAGAAATCTTATTTGCCGTCAATGAGCATGAAAAGCTTTACCCGGCGAGTTTGACCAAGATCATGACCATGCTGCTGGCCCTGGAAGCTTTGGAAAGAGGGGAAATTTCTCTTGATGACCAGGTTCCCGTAACAAAATATGCGGAATCAATGGGAGGCTCAACTATTTTCTTAGCCGCTGGTGATGTTGTTGATTTAGAATCATTGTTGATTGGCATAGCCGTCGGTTCGGCAAATGACGCAGCAGTAGCGGCAGCAGAGTATATTTCCGGCAGCGAAGCGGGATTTGTCGAATTAATGAACAGACGTGCCGATGAGCTGGGGATGCGAAATACAAATTTTGTCAATGTCAATGGCCTGCACCACGATGATCATTATACTACGGCCTTTGATGTTGCCCTGATGAGCAGGGAATTGATGTCTTTTCCCATTTTTGCCCGCTGGACCTCTATCTGGATGGATGAGAATTTTTTAGAAGGCAAAATAAAAAGTGAAAAAGTATATTTAAGCAATACAAATCGCCTCATCCGCTACTACGATGGTTGTGACGGCGTAAAAACAGGGTATACGGACAAAGCAATGCACTGTATATCTGCTACGGCGGAAAAGGATGGCACCCGTTTTATAGCAGTTGTTTTAAACGGCCCATCAAGTGATATCCGTTATGAAGAGGCACGGGATTTACTTAATTACGGATTTGTAAACTTCTACACTCTGGAGCTGGCTGATGAAAAAGAAAGAGTCGCCAGGCTTCCTGTAGAAAAAGGTATCGCCCGGGAAGTGGATATCCTGACAAGCGAAAATTTGAGTCTGCTGATCAGAAAAGGCGAAGAGCCGCAGTACAGGACTGAACTTGAGCTCCCCAAAAGATTGAAGCCTCCCGTTCTCATAGAAAAGAAGGTGGGAAAGATTAAAGTTATGCAGGGGGATACCATCCTGAAAGAAGTGGATCTTGAGGTTGCCCAGGAGGTGGCCGGAGCATCTCTGACGCGCCTTTTCCAGAGATACCTGGAAATTTGGTTAAAATTTGGCAGATAAAATAAATTTTAACAAGCCCTTCGAGGGCTTATTTTTTTGCAGGAAATTTCCATTATATGCAGAATTATTTTGCAGTAGGCTGTTTTATGGGCAGTAAGCTGATTCATAAAGGGAGGGCATATAATATTGCAGGTTCAGCTCATTAGAAGAAAAAAAAACCTCATTGCACGCTTTAAGGGTGAATTAGACCACCACACTTCTTCTGTTTTTCGACAGACAGTAGATAAAGAATTAAAAAAAAATGATCATGTACAGAACTTGATATTAAATATGACAAATTTGACTTTCATGGACAGTTCCGGTATCGGTGTTATCCTGGGACGTTACAAACAGATTAAGGCCAGGGGAGGAAAGGTCATAATCTGTGGATTAAAAACGCATAATAAAAAGATCCTGGAGATGGGAGGCCTGTTCAAGATTATTCCGGTTTGCAGCGATGAAAGTAAGGCAATAGCCAGCCTGGATTGATTTTTGACCATTTTTATTTGAGGAGGTGGAGACTGGCTTGCAGGTGCAGGCCGGTTGCTAATGAACTATATGATACTTGAAGTCCCCGCAAGATCAGAGAATGAAAGTTTTGTGAGAGTTGTGATCGCTGCCTTTGCAGCACGCCTCGATCCTACCCTGGAGGAGCTAAACGAAGTTAGGACCGCGGTCTCAGAAGCGGTTACAAATAGCATTATACATGCTTATGAAGATGATCGCGGTGTTATAAAGATAAGCGCTTATATTGATGAACGGCAGTTAACTGTAGAAATATATGACTCCGGTAAAGGCATCGCAGATATCGCCAGGGCACGTGAACCGCTTTATACAGAAAAACCGGAACTGGAGAGATCCGGAATAGGTTTTACAATTATGGAAAATTTCATGGATGAGGTAAGAGTAGAATCTGTACCGGGAGAGGGAACGGCTGTTAAAATGTCAAAGGTCTTTGGCAGGGTTGCTGAAAGCAATCATTAAGAACTGGGCATGAAAAAGGAGATAGTCATATGCCGGAGTACACCGAAGAGCAACTGCGGGAACTTTATCTTAAAAATAAAAAAGGTGATCCTGAGGCCCGGGAAAAAGTCGTTAATTATCACCTGCCTTTGGTACATGCCCTTTGCAGGAGGTATCCCCTGGATATAATTGAATATGACGATATTTTCCAGGAAGGCTGCCTGGGACTGCTTAAAGCTCTCAAAGATTATGATCCTGACCGGGGAACGAAGTTTTCAACGTATGCTGTTCCTTTTATTCTCGGAGAGATCAAATCATTTTTACGCCGCAACGGTCATCTTCTAAAAGTATCGCGCTCCTATCATAATCATTATCTTCAACTCTTACAGAACAGAGATGATTTGCAGCAGAAATTAAAACGCCGCCCGCGCTTGGAAGAGCTTGCCGGGAAGATGGGTCTGTCCAAAGAAGAAATCGTCTGGTTGATGGAACTTCAGCATCCGGTTAGGGCTTTATCAGAAGAAGACTCCGTCCCCGGTGATACCGACAACTTTTTGGACAGGATTTTTCTAAAGGAAAAGTTGAATTCGCTTCCTCCACGCGAAAGGCAGATTGTTTTCTTGAGGTATTTTCTGGAAAAGAGCCAGGAGGAGGTGGCCAAAATCCTCGGGATATCCCAATCCCATGTTTCGCGGCTGGAAAGGCAGGTTATCAGGGAATTAAGGGAAAAACCCTGAGATAATCCTGCACGTACAAAATGAGATTACCACCTAAAAAGAGGCTTGCAGAAGGCCTTTTTTTTATCATAAAAAAACCGGATACGAGAATAATAGAAAAAAGAACATAACCTCAGGAGGAATGTTTTTTTGTCGAAGGATACACAACACTTTCTAATACTAATTCTGATCATCATTATTTTAATGACAGCATTTTCCTTCTTTTTGGTTACTTCTCTTTTACCTCCGGAGGAACAGACTCCCCGGCGTTCCCGCCCCGTTATCACCACACAACAATGGACACCAAGTGCGACACCGAGAACCGTCCCCTTTGTCGCAGAGAATAGAAGATAAAAAAATGAGGCAAACTATCGAAGTCAGAAGTCAAATCTGATTAATAGAAAGGAGGATAAAAATGGGCGTAGCAAAGATAATTGAATTAATCGGCGAATCAACCGAGGGCTGGGAGGATGCGGTCAGGGATGCGGTAATGAGGGCCTCTGATACTGTAGAGGGCATCACAGGGGTTGAAGTATTAAATCTGACTGCAAATGTGTCTGACGGTGATGTTGTGGAATTTAAAGCCAATGTAAAGCTGGCTTTCGGTGTACGCCAGTAGCCGCTTTCAAAAGGAAGTGTAGACTATTAGTTCCGCCAAAGAAACAAAGGATGTTCTGATTGACAGAAATTGGATCAACAACTGGCAACGGTTAAAACAACCTAAACCTCCAATAATTAAAAATATTACCTATGCTTTTCTTTTTGGAGGTTTGATATGTGTGTTCGGCCAGCTTATTTTAAATATTTATGTTTCCTTAGGTGTTCCCCAACTGGAAGCGGGAAACCCGACTGTGGCAACGGTTATTTTTATTGCAGCATCACTTACTGCCGCAGGAGTTTTCGATGATATTGCCCAGTTGGCAGGAGCGGGCATTGCAGTGCCTGTAACAGGGTTTGCCAATTCTGTGACTTCCATGGCGATGGAATTTAGAAGAGAAGGGTTAGTCACAGGAACAGGGGTGAAGATGTTCGCCCTGGCCGGCCCGATCATTGTTTTCGGCGTGGTGACCGCTTTTGTTGTTGGGCTTATATCGGCTTTAATTTAAGAAAGCCGGTAAGAGGGGGAGCTGGTAATTGCAGACTTTTGCAGTTGAAAGGAAAATTGGCAAACAGAGTGTGCTCCTGGAAAGAGATATAATGCTGCTTTCTTCAGCAACGGTTGCAGGCCCCAAAGAAAGTTTGGGGCCTTTGTCAGCCGATTTTGATCGCACTTACAGCGATAATATTATTAATGAAAAAAGTTTTGAAAAAGCAGAGTGTCATATGCTTGAAGAGGCATGTTACCTGGCACTAGGGAAGGCAAGGCTGACTCCGGATGATCTGGATTTTTTTATCGCCGGGGATCTGCTCAACCAGGTGGTAACAGCTTCTTTTTGCGCCAGAAAGCTTGCTGTTCCTTTTCTGGGTATTTATGGCGCATGTTCAACCTTTGCGGAAGGGTTATCCCTGGGAGCAATGCTGACGGAAGGCGGTTTTGCAAAACATATCCTTGTTGGCACGTCCAGTCATAACTGCAGTGCAGAGAGACAGTTTCGTTACCCGACGGAATATGGTTTCCAGAGGCCGGGTTACGCGCAGTGGACCGCAACAGGAGCCGGGGCGGTTGTTCTGGGAAGCGGAGGGGAAGGACCCCGCGTAGAGTCAATTACTACGGGTAAAGTGGTTGATACCGGTATCAAAGACCCTCTTGCCCTCGGCGCAGCAATGGCGGGAGCAGCAGCTGATACAATATACAATCATTTCATGGATCTGGACAGAAATCCATCTTATTACAATATAATCCTCACGGGCGACCTGGGCGGGGTTGGAAAAAAATTAAATGAGGATATCCTTGCGGGTAAGGGATATGATATCCAGGCGAATTATGCCGATTGCGGCGTTTTATTATATTATCCGCACCAGAAAGCCGGTTCCGGAGCAAGCGGTTGTGCCTCCTCAGCTCTGGTTTTTCTGGGCCATTTTTATCGTAAAATGATGGTCAAAGAACTCCGTAAAGTCCTGCTCGTAGCCACCGGAGCCCTGCACAGCCCCACTACGGTATTACAGCAGGAAAGCATTCCCTGTATTGCTCATGCAGTTTCACTGGAAATATAATCATGCCGAAGGAGTGTAATCATTGGGTAATTATTGGACAGCCTTTATAGTGGGCGGTGTTATTTGCATTATCGGACAGTTACTATTTGACCTGACTCCGTTGGCCCCGGGTCATATTTTAACCGGTTTTACCGTAGGAGGAGGTATCCTGGGGGGGCTTGGCGTCTATGATCGTCTGATTGATTTTGCCGGTGCGGGTGCGTTGCTGCCCATCTCCAGTTTCGGTAATTCCCTGGCAAAAGGCGCCATGTCGGAGGCTGCCCGTACAGGAGTAATAGGGGTATTAACCGGTATGTTTGAACTTACTTCTACGGGAATAACTGCCGCTATTATTTTTGGTTTTTTTATGGCGCTCTGTTTTAAGCCAAAAGGATAGAAAAGAGGAAAAATATTTTTATGCCGACCAAGACAGCTGATAATATATTTATCCATCCTAAAATCGAGGACAACATCGATTATTTCCGCCAAGAACTGGGCATCGGTATTAGCTATGACGTTATTTTAAGAGAGTTCAAAATTGGCCGCAAAAAGGCAGCCTTTATTTTTCTCGATGGTTTTGCCAATGGAGAGGTAATTATCTATATTATGCAGACGCTCCTGGAAGCAAAACAGGAGGAGATTGTACCTAATCCGCTGGAGAAAATCATCGCTAAAATGTTACCTTACGGAGAAATCACCCTGGTTGATAACCTGGAAGAGTCGGTAAATGAGCTTTTAGGCGGCCCGCTAGTATTTTTAATAGATGGCGAAAAAAAAATCATCATCTTAGATATCCGGCAGTACCCTTCCAGGCAACCTGAAGAGCCTGATATCGAAAAAGTTACACGCGGCTCGAGAGATGGTTTTGTAGAAACGATGCTCTTTAACGTTGCCCTCATCAGAAGAAGATTGAGGGATCCGAAGTTGAGGGTCGAAGCCATTACGATCGGCAGCAGGTCTTTAACGGATGTTTCGCTGTTATATATCGATGACATCATAAATCCTGACCTCCTGGAGGAGATAAGAAGCAGGCTTTTAAAAATAGATGTTGATGGATTACCGATGGCGGAAAAAACAGTTGAGGAATTTATCACCGCTGATTTCTGGAATCCTTTTCCCGAGGTACGTTACACGGAAAGGCCGGATGTGGCCGCAGTGCATCTTCTGGAGGGACACGTGTGTATTATAGTTGATACATCCCCTTCGGTGATGATTGCTCCTGTTACCTATTTTCACCATATCCAGCATGCGGAGGAATTTCGGCATAGCCCGATCGTCGGTGTATATATTCACTGGGTTCGCCTGCTGGGTATTTTTATTTCAATTTTTTTGGTTCCCGCCTGGCTTTTATTAGCAAATTACAGCGAGATGCTGCCGGAGGTTTTACAATTTATTGGTCCTAAAGAAGAGGTCGTTCTGCCACTTTTTTGGCAATTTATTTTAGCAAATGTCGGCCTTGATTTGCTGAGAATGGCCAGTATCCATACTCCGTCTCCTCTGGCTACGGCACTGGGACTTGTTGGAGCACTGTTAATTGGTGATATTGCTGTTACAGTAGGGATTTTTGTTCCCGAGGTATTGCTCTATACAGGACTGGTAGCGGTAGGAATTTTTTCGACTCCCAGCTGGGAGCTGGGATTGGCAAACAGGCTGACGCACCTTCTGCTGTTGTTACTTACAGGGATTTTCCAAATCTACGGATTCGTCGCCGGATTATTGATTGTGTTCATTAGATTGGCTACTACCCGGTCTTTTGGTATTCCCTATCTGTGGCCTCTTTTCCCATTCAACGGCAAAGCTCTTTTTGGCGTATTATTTCGTAAACCGGTACCCATTAAAGGATTCAGGCCTTCTTTTTTAAAGACACGTGATACCGACACTTCGCCTCCGGGGGAAAGATAGGTCCTTTATCACCAAAACCCAACCATAATTTCCCTTGGAAAATCCCAAATATTAACTGGGAATACCCAAATATTAACTGGGAATTGCCATATAATAACTGGTAATGCCCATAAAAATAACTGGTAATTCCTCAATATACCTGTAATCGCATTTTTTCTTTTGTTATTATATGGTATAATCAATTGAAGTTTGGACAAGTTTCCGTTGTTAACGAGTAAACGAGTATTTTTAAGCAAACATTTATTAAAGACAAAGGGTTAAAATAATGACCAACCTTGCACCGCTAATCAATAGTTCCCTTTCAAAAGAGCTTCATGCGACAATTTATCTTCTGGGTTATTTAGCCCAGAGGGAGTCTTTTAAGGTCTATGCAGTGGGAGGCTTTGTCAGAGATCTCCTCCTGGGTAAAGAAAACCGCGATCTGGATTTAGTTGTCGATCGCTCCGCTGCAGATTTTGCAAAATATGTAGCGCATATAATGCCGGGGCGGCTCCAATGCTTTGAGAGATTCGGTACAGCCAAATTAATTTTATCCAAGGGAATTATCTTTGATCTGGTAACGGCGAGGCAAGAATTTTATGCCGGCCCCGGTGCGCTGCCGGATATTGAACGGTCATCTTTGAAAAACGATCTTTACCGCAGGGATTTTACTATCAATACTATGGCCTGCGCCCTGAATCCTGAAAAGTTTGGACTCCTTTATGATTATTTTGGAGGCCGGGAGGATCTGGATAGAGGGATAATCAGAGTTCTGTATAATTTGAGCTTTGTGGATGATCCTCTGCGCATTATCCGGGCTATTCGCTTTGAGCAGCGGTTTGATTTTATAATTGAGGAAGATACGTTGCTCATGCTGCGTAAAGCCATAGCGAAAAGATTACTGGAAAAGGTAAGCAAGGAACGCCTTTACAACGAAATCCGTTTAGTTTTTAAGGAACCTTCCCCTCTAAAGATCTTAATGCGACTGAACGAACTGCAGTTGTTTAAAGATATTTTTCCACGCTTGGCATTTAATGATCAGCTCAAGGAAAGGCTGCAATTTTTAGAAAAGGGCATGGCGGAACCGGCGGAAAGCGGCCTCAAAGGAAACTGTAATTTCTTTATTTTCTATCTCTCAGCCCTTTTTTACGATTTATCAGAGCATGATACTGCTTATCTTTGCCATCTGATGCGCTTGAAAAGGAAGGAACGCCTCGCATTGTTTGCTATTTTAAAGAAGGTTCCTGAGGTTATACCTAAAATAAAGAAAAGGTCTATCAGCCCGGCGCAGCTTTATTTTCTCCTTCATGAATTGCCGAAAGAAGGACTCGCGCTCATGATGGTTCTGGAAAGCGATCCGCATCTGCGGGAGCAGATCGCTTATTTTAATCAGGAACTGGTTTACCGACGGCCGTTAATAACCGGCAAAGATCTGTTAGAAAAAGGTTTAAAGCCCGGGCCTCTCTTTAACAGGGTCTTAAAAAGCCTTTATGAAGCTGTCCTCGACGGGAAAGTTGCGGGTAAAGAAGAGGAATTGAAATTTGTCACCTTTCTGATAAAAAATAATAAAATGTGTGCAGAAGCCGGGAAAGGAGATAATTAATGTTTTCATTGCCGACAGATTTACTGGGACGCATACCCGCTTTACTGATTGCCATAACCTTTCACGAATATGCCCATGGCAGGATGGCCTATTACTGGGGTGATCCGACAGCCAAACTCCAGGGAAGATTGACTTTAAATCCTTTAGCCCATCTGGATCCCATCGGTCTGCTGATGCTGGTTATCGTTCGCTTTGGTTGGGCAAAGCCCGTTCCCATTAACCCTTTCAACTTCAGGGATCGCCGGAAAGGCCTGTTCTGGGTTTCCTTTGCCGGGCCGGGAATTAATTTGATCTTAGGTTTTCTAGCAGTGTTTTGCTTGATTGTATTTAGAATAACAGCGTATAATATTTATGGAAGCAGTCTGTACAGTATATTTGAAAGCATCTTACTTAACCTTGTTATTTATAATGTTTTTCTGGCAATTTTTAATATGATCCCGCTGCCGCCGCTTGACGGATCTAAAATACTATCCACAATGCTGAAAGGGCGGAACTTGCAAATTTACCACCAGATTGAACCGTACGGACCCTTGTTGCTTATTTTACTCCTTATTTTTGGCGGTTTGGGAAGTATTCTAGGTCCGATTGCCTTTTTTATCATTAATCTTTATGAAACAGTCGTATCTATTTTTATTAGTCCATTTCTTTAGTAAGCAAAAGAAAGTTGAAAGGGTTGATCTGACTTGCAATCAAAAAAAGGGACAATCCTCAGTGGAATGAGGCCCACGGGGAAGCTCCACCTGGGGAATTTATTCGGTGCCCTTGAAAATTGGGCTAAACTTCAGGATGAGTATCATTGTTTTTTTTGTGTGGTGGACTGGCACGCTTTGACAACGGCCTATGAAGAAACAAGGGATATCAGGGATAATGTTAAGGAAATGGTTATTGACTGGCTGAGCTGCGGAATAGATCCTGAAAAGTCGGTGATCTTCAAGCAGTCCGACGTCAAAGAACATGCGGAGCTGCACCTGCTGCTTTCCATGATCACTCCCCTATCCTGGCTGGAGCGGGTGCCGACTTATAAAGAACAGCTCAAGCAGATCGAGGGGCGTAATCTGGCGACCTATGGTTTTTTGGGCTATCCCCTTTTACAGGCAGCGGATATTCTTATTTACAAAGCGGATGCTGTTCCTGTCGGAGAGGATCAAGCACCGCACATCGAGTTTACGAGGGAGGTTGCCCGCAGAGCAAACTACCTGTATAACAAACCCATCTTTCCGGAACCGGCTACTATTTTAAACGAATATAAAGTGGTTCCCGGTCTTGACAATCGAAAAATGAGCAAGAGTTATGATAACATAATCGAGATCTCGATTCCGCCGGAAAAAATACCGGAAAGAGTGCGCATGATGATTACCGATCCGGGTCGTATACGCAAAAATGATCCGGGTAATCCGCAAATATGTAGTATTTACGCCTTTCACCGCATTTTTAACACTGCCGGCCTTTCCGGTATTGAAGAGTCCTGCAGGGCAGGAGCAATTGGCTGTGTAGAATGCAAAAAGGGCCTTTCCGGCTGGATGCAAAATTTTCTGGCACCCGTCTATGACAGGCGCAGGGAATTAGAGAATAATCCCCGGGCAATCGCTGAAATATTGGCAGAAGGAAGGGAAAAAGCCGCAAAAGTTGCCCGTAAAACCATGGAGGAGGTCCGCCTGGCAATGGGAGTGTAGGCGGCGATATGCATGGCGCATGGAAATGTTGTTTAAACAGGAACATGAAGAACGTTATTACGTAAAGTTGACCGCTTTTGAGGGGCCCTTTGATCTTCTCTTTCATCTTATTAGTAAAGAAGAAGTGGATATTCGGGACATTCCTTTGGGTAAAATCACTGACCAGTATCTCGAATACCTGCATTCTTTGCCCCAATTGAATACCGACAGGGCGGGGGATTTTTTAGTTATGGCAGCTTCCCTGTTATACTTGAAATCACGGATCTTGCTGCCACAGGCTCCCTCTTTTCTCCAGGAAAGAGAGGAGGAAGCCCTTTTTTGGGGATCAAAAGAAGAGCTTGTGCGATGTCTGCTGGAATATAGGTTTTATAAGTCCGTTGCTGTTAAGCTAAAAAATAGAGAGGAACAACAGCATAAAATATTTTTACGTTCACCGGAGTTGCCGAAAATATTTATGGTTAACACGCAGTTAAATTTATATGATTATGATCTCGGTATTCTGCAACAGGCATTGTTAAATATCAGGAAGAGGAAGAACGAAAAAGAAGCGAAACCAGAAAGAATCAGGTTGCCGGATGGAATTTCCTTTGCAAAAAAAATCAGGCATATTGTTTCCAGGTTAAAAAAATGCAGCGCCTGTTTCCTTGAAGATTTCCTGCTAAAATTTGAGAAACGGGAGGTAATCTTAACATTTACCGCCCTTTTGGAGCTGGCAAAACAAGGAAGGCTTTCCCTTCATCAGCAGGATAATGCTCATAAGATTAAAGTGTTAAAAAAAAGATAACTGCTCAGGGGTTAATGTATAAGTGAAGCTGCGGGGACGGGGAAAAGGTAAGGGGACACACCCCTTAAAAAATGGAAGACGATGGAACTGTCCCCCTGCTTCGCGAGGGTGTATCTCAAGCAGGAGGTATATAATGCGTGGAAACGATGCAGGACAAAAAGTAACC
>LSQX01059251.1_pt1 | contig 13819 bp, 9 predicted proteins | sample 654561 | NCBI WGS metagenome assembly LSQX01 (sample SAMN04489861, study PRJNA283612) | anaerobic digester metagenome | isolation source: 4 biogas reactors fed with cattle manure at either 37C or 55C with and... | place: Denmark: Kongens Lyngby | collected 2014 | reverse complement strand
CACCGCCGCCGCCGCCACCGCCGCCTGCTGAGGCGCCGCCCGAACCTCCACTCGACGAAGCCGAGTACGCCGCGCTCAATCCAGAGCTGATCGAAGTGAAGCTTGCAGAGAAGTTGCTCGCGCTGAAGGCCGCCGTGCCAACGCACCAGCTGGGGCTGTCGCCACTCGTTTCATAGAGTCGACCCAATTCGGCTGCCCACTTCTTTTCTTCACCGAACAGCATGGCGTAGGGCAGCAGCCTCTCGTAGAGATGCACGACGCGGGTGGTGTCGGCAGCGCCATCGAGCTGATAGCCAGCGCCGAGCACGCCAGCACCCTCGCGCGGTGCACCCTGCGGCGACTGCAGATATCGCAGCCTATCTGCCTCAGCCAGCTTGATGTACATTTTCTGGCCGCGCAGATGATCACGAAGCTCGACCCCGCGCTCGGCAAGCGGTCGGCGTGATATCAGAACGATTGCCACGACAAGACCCACAATCGAGCCAAACAACGTCACGATAGGCACAAACCCACCGAGCGCTTCTTCGAGAGCGAACGCCCCAAAGATGACTCCAGCCAGTGCGGCCACAGCGGCAACGACCACCAGCCAGGTAACAGGCCTCGACGGATATGGCTTGCGTAGTTCGTGTTCGAGGGCGTCTGACGCAACACGCTTCTGCAGCGCCTCAAACGCTTTGGTGGTCGCAGCATCGGGCTTTGTCAGGTCGCGAATGGCTCCGGGCTGCGGATCATGCCCGAACAGCGCCTTCACCAGTTTGTACTCGTGTTCGTCATGTATTGCTGTCGGGCTGAGCAGTTCGATGACGTACCCCGAGCGACGCGACTTGCGCGGGCGCTTCACTGCGCCGTCATAGCTGGCGCTGCCCTCACCGGTGGTGGTCTCGCGCGCGCCATGTGCCGCGGCTCCGTGATCTGCGGCCCCGTGATCTGTAGAACCGTGCGCTGTGGCCCCGTGATCTGTCGCCCCGCGATCTGTCGCCCCGCGATCGAGCAGGCGCACATGCCCGCGCACCGCGAGGTCAATGATCTGCGCGGGTACCGCGCGCCCCGAGTGATCGCCCAAAACGTGTGCCGCGGTCAACACGCTGACCCCTTCGAGTGGCTCATACTGCGGCACAATGATGCCTCGCCCTGGTGCGTCTCGCAGATGACGACGCCGCACGAGTGCCGCCCACACCACACTGCCAGCGCTCACGAGCGCAGCGACAGCCGAGATTGTCGGGGCCGGCGCGGCAAAGAACCCGTCGTCGCGCTCAGCAAAGGTCCCCCGTTCGAAGCCGATCGCAAAGGTCAGTGTCTGATGCGGCGCAAGCGACCCGGCGCTTTCAACGGCAATGCTGCGGCCATCGGCAGATGCAGTGATCGCCGCGGGGCGCGTCGTGTTCTTAGTGCCTTGCACCGCCGACATGTGTGCGGTGAGCCCAGCACTCACACCGTCGGCCAGGTGCACCGTAGCGGTCACGTTAGCGAAGGGCTGCGACCAATCGAGGCCGTTGACGTCCCAATAGAATTCATCTCGCCCGGTATCAGCAAAATGCGCAGTGACATTGCGCTGCTCGTATTCGATCACATAGGTGGTCGGCCCGTGCACATAGTCATCGCCTGCGATCGTGAGTATGCGAATGTCATCGTCACTGTCTTCTTCATAGGGCAGGTCATTACCGCGACCATCGGTCACCGAGGTCACAGCGAGGTCAGTGGGGTGCCCCTGATAACGCTCAGGAAGCAACCTGCGAATGCCCCGGTTCTGATCGGTCTCTGGAAAAATGGCGACGAGGGTTTCGACCGTTGCAAGTGTCGAGCGCCCCTCTGCATCGCGCCCCAACGTGTATTCGGCGTCAAAGCTCTCGAACTCGAAGTCGTCAACGCTCGCCAGGGAGGCCGGCATATGCGATGCCGGTGCAGCTTGCGCTGCTTTTGCAGCTTCAGGTGCAGCTTGAAGTGCAGTGTGCGGCGCAGCAAGCGCGTGCGCCTGCGCATACGTTGGTCCGCCCGCAGAAATCGACATGACCGCACCCATCATCACGGCCCACAAACTGACAACGATGGTCAGCCAGAGTTTCTTGCGCAGCATGGCGCAAGACTATCGAACAGAGCTTTCTCGCGGGTGGCAGAGAGCGGCATCAATCTCACCGACACTGAGACCTGCCCCTGCACCTGCCCCAGCACCCACACCAAGCCCCAGCGCCAAGCCCCAGCAAGCGCTCAAGGAGCAGTCACAAAAATGTCAAACAGTGCGGGGTTGTGGGCATGCACCAGCACCGCGAAGACCACCGCGTCAAAGAGCAAGTGTACCGTCACCACATAGCCGAGCGACCGCGTGCGCAAGAAAATGAAGCCCTGCACGAGCGCGAACGGAATCGTCAGTAACGGCCCCCAAGCGCGATAACCGAGCTCCCAAAGAAACGACACGAACACGACAGCCTGCAACACGTTTGCGAGCCACGGCGGAAAGTGCCTCAGCAACACAGCAAACACCGTGCAGATGAAGAAAAGCTCGTCCCAAATGCCGACCGCGCCGACCCCCACAAACAGTCGGGCGATCAGCTCAGGCGAATCGACGGCCGGCCAGTTCTGGTAGACCCCCGAGCTGATGAAGTAAAACGGCAGAATCAACCAGCCAAGCACAAGCACGGCGATGAGCCAGCTCCAGTGCAGGCGGCCCCAGCGCTCGCCGGCTCGCCACGGAAACCCGGTGGCGCGATCCTTGTAGATAAATCGCGAAACGACATAGGGCACGGCCACCGCACCGCCCAGCGCGAGGGTAAATCGCGCCATTGCCCAATTATCAAGCTCTGCGGCGAGGGGAATCAGCCGCACAATTCCGAGGCCGATCGCGATGAGCGAGAGGTCGCGCAGCAGCGACGGGGGTCGGGTAACGATGCGGGGGCCACGCTTGTCATGAGCAAAGACGGGAACTGCGTAAGGATCGCAGCCGCCACGGTCAGCCTTGAGCGCCGAAGCCAGACCAAGCACCAGCAACACCACCCCCGAGAGCACGTCTTCGAACACGAAGAACGCGGGGGCTGCGAGCACGGTAAGCACCGCGGCGATCGTTGGCCACGGCTTCACGCTCAGCCGCAGCGAAGACGCGATCGGCCGCTCGCTGACGCTTGGCGGGAGGCCGCCGGTCAGCTCGGCATCTTCCGCTGGCCCAGACTGCACAACTCAAGATTAGCTGCTGCGAGGATCGCTCCGCTCAGCTCGGGTGGCTCGCCTCGGGCAGCACGAGGCCCGCGAACGGTTCGGCACGGCGCTCAAACTCTGCGCGATCGTCGTCAAGCACTGTCGTGATGCCATAGGCGAGACTGACGCCCACGCCAGACCAACCTTGTTGCTCGGCGAACCGGGCTTCTTCGCCGCTCTCGTCGAGACGAGCGTCTTGCACACTCACCCACAGCCACTCAGAGTTGTCATTGAACAGCGACTCCGATCGCAGCCACCGGGCGCGTTCGGGCGAGTCCCACTCCGAGGGGTCGTCGAGCCGACGCTGATCGAGCCCGAACTTCGCAGCGATCTCGGCGACAATGTCGACCGCGAGCTCACGATCTTCATCGGAGATGTCAGCATCGACCACCCAGGTCTGCGAGTTGTAGGTGTACAGCATCGACCGGCCGCCATACCCGTTCTCGGCCGTCGGGTACCATTTCGCGTAGTCTGCGGGATCGCCGAGCGCCTTGCCACGTTCGGCGCCGAAGGCCAGTTCAAGCGCGAGACTCATCTCACCGAGCATCTGAGCGAAACGATCTGGCGCTTCACCGGCCCGCGGCCCCGCAAGCACCTGCTCAGCGCTGAGCCACGCGGCTGCAGGGTAGTCGCGCCAGTCGACCGTCACACTTTCGCCCGCATCATTTACGTGACTCGTGGTCGGCGAAGGGGTGCAGGCGCTCAGAGCTGTGGCAAGGCTGAGGGTGAGTGTGGCGGCAGCGATCCTCGCACCGAATCTCACACCGCCGCTGGCATTTGCGCCAAACTTACCGCGCGTGCTCTTGCGTCTATGAGCTATTACGCGTGTGAGAGCCTGATGCACGACTTGAAGCTATCTCGCGTAACAACGCCTGTCAAACAGTGCTTGTCAAACAATGCTTGCCAAGCAGTGCCTATCAGACAGTGCGTGTCGCGCACGGCTGAGCGATCTTTCCCTCCAGACGTCTGCGGTAAACGGTACGCTTTTCGCATGAGCGCAATGCAGCACCCTGCCGACTCGCACGATCTCATTCGAGTTCATGGGGCCCGCGAAAACAACCTCAAAGACGTGAGCATCGAGATTCCGAAGCGGCGCCTGACTGTCTTCACCGGGGTGTCGGGTTCCGGCAAGAGTTCACTGGTCTTCTCGACGATCGCTGCCGAATCGCAGCGCCTGATCAACGAAACCTATTCAACGTTCGTGCAGGGGTTCATGCCTACCCTGGCACGCCCCGACGTCGACGTGCTCGACGGCATTACGACCGCCATCATCGTTGACCAGCAGCGCATGGGCGCTGACCCTCGCTCAACCGTCGGCACCGCGACCGACGCTCACGCCATGCTGCGCATTCTCTTCAGCAGGCTCGGGCAGCCACACATTGGTCCGGCCAAGGCCTTTTCTTTCAACGTCGCCTCGATCAGCGGGGCGGGTGCGGTCACCCTCGACAAGGGCGGTCGCAAGGTCAAAGAGCGCCGCAGCTTCAACATCGTAGGCGGCATGTGTCCCCGCTGCGAGGGGCGCGGGCAGGTGAGCGACTTCGACCTGACTGCTGTGTTCGACGCCAGCAAGTCGCTGAATGAGAACGCCATCACGGTGCCCGGCTACTCGATGGAAGGCTGGTATGGCCGCGTCTACATCGGCAGCGGCTTCTTCGACCCCGACAAACCATTGGGCAAATATAGCCAGAAAGAACTCGACCACCTGCTCTACCAAGCGCCCACGAAAATCAAGGTCGACGGCATCAACATCACCTATGAGGGGCTGATACCCCGCATTCAGAAATCGATGCTGTCGAAAGACCGTGAGGCGATGCAACCGCACATTCGCGCCTTCGTCGACCGTGCGATCACCTTCGACACCTGCCCCGAGTGCGAGGGCACACGTCTCACTGAGCTCGCGCGTTCGTCAAAGATCGACGGCATCAGCATCGCTGACGCCTGTTCGATGCAGATCAGCGATCTCGCCGAGTGGGTGCAGGGCCTCGACGAGCCCACGGTTGCGCCGCTGCTTGAGAGCCTGCGCAACACCCTGAATTCGTTCGTTGACATCGGCCTCGGCTATCTGAGCCTCGATCGACCAGCAGGCACGCTGAGCGGGGGCGAGTCGCAGCGCACCAAGATGATCAGGCACCTGGGGTCAAGCCTCACCGACGTGACCTACGTCTTCGACGAGCCGTCGATTGGGCTGCACCCGCACGATATTCAACGCATGAATGAGCTGCTGCTGCAGTTGCGCGATAAGGGCAACACTGTGCTGGTGGTCGAGCACAAACCAGAGATGATCGCCATCGCCGATCACGTCGTCGATCTTGGGCCCGCAGCAGGTTCTTCGGGTGGTGAGATCTGCTACGAGGGGCCGCTTGAGGGGTTGCGCGACTCAGCAACAATCACCGGCAAGCATCTCGACGACCGCGCTCAACTCAAACAAGAGGTACGCGAAGCAACTGGCGCGATCGAGGTGCGAGGCGCCAATCGGCACAATCTGCGCGACGTCGACGTTGACATTCCCCTGGGGGTGCTGACCGTGGTCACGGGCGTCGCTGGCTCTGGCAAGAGCTCGCTCATTCACGGCTCGGTTGCGGGAGGTGAGGGCGTGATCGTGGTTGATCAGAGTGCAATAAAAGGATCACGCCGCTCGAACCCCGCCACCTACACCGGCATTCTCGACCCCGTGCGCACCGCATTTGCCAAGGCCAATGGGGTGAAGCCCGCGCTCTTCAGCGCCAACAGTGAAGGCGCCTGCCCCGCGTGCAACGGCGCTGGCGTGATCTACACTGACCTCGTCATGATGGCTGGGGTCGCAGTCACGTGTGAAGAGTGCGAGGGCAAGCGCTACAGCCCAGAAGTGCTGGGTTACACGCTCGGAGGCAAGAACATCGCCCAGGTGCTCGATCTGTCGATGCTCGACGCGCACGCATTTTTTAGTGGGCAAGGCGGGTCTGCCGACGCGCCCGCGACCCCAGAGACGAAGGTGCCGAAGGCCGCGAAGGTGCTCGAGCGGCTCGTTGATGTCGGGCTCGGGTACCTCACCCTGGGGCAGCCACTTTCGACGCTGTCGGGTGGGGAGCGGCAACGCCTGAAGCTTGCAATCGCGATGGCCGAAGAGGGCGGCGTGTACGTGCTCGACGAGCCAACCACCGGTCTACACCTCGCCGATGTCGAGACGCTGCTCGCGCTGCTCGACCGTCTCGTTGACTCCGGCAAATCGGTGATCGTGATCGAACACCATCAGGCGGTGATGGCGCACGCCGACCACATCATCGATATCGGGCCGGGCGCCGGCCAAGACGGCGGCACCGTCGTCTTCGAAGGCTCACCTGCCGAACTCGCTGCGGCACGCGCCACGCTCACCGGCCAGCATCTCGCCGATTACGTCGCGGCCTAAGGCTGCGGCTCGTGAGCACGTCTCACGCCTACACGGCGGGGCCTACCTGGCGGGGCCTACCCACCTACACGGCGGGCACACACATGTCGCTCGGCGCCGACGGCAGCTTGTTGAGTGCACGGATGAGGCGGTACAGCTCACCCGAGGCGCGATGATGTGGAACCATGACGAGCCGCGGCAGGTCAAGGCGATCCTCGTCTTTGATTTCGGGCGTCAGAGGATCGCTGCGCTCGATTCGCCCCGACTCGAGCAGCCCCGCAAACCTGACGTTCAGATCTTCGATTTCAGCATCGGTGGGCGCGCTTCGGAGGCGCAGCACGAGCTTCTCGCGGTGCCAGCGCAGTGAATCGTAGTTGCGCCAAAACTCGGTGATCTCGCGCACCGCTTCATCGACCGAATCGGTGATCAAGACACGGTCGAGATCACCCGCGGTGATCATGCCGGTGGCTTCGAGGTGCTCTTTCGTGAAGCGTTCAAAGCCGCGCCAAAAGTTGCCACCTTCACGATCAAGCAAGACGATCGGTACTGGCACCATCTTTCCGGTCTGCTGCAGGGTCAGCAGTTCGTAGGTTTCGTCCATCGTGCCAAAGCCGCCGGGCAGGCAAATGAACCCGAGCGACTCTTTGACCAGCATGAGCTTGCGGGTGAAGAAATACTTCATCGATACGAGGCGGTCGTTGTGCGCGATGTGGTGGCTCGGCCGCTCTTCAAACGGCAGCCGAATGGACACACCGAGTGATTGCTCGGGGCCGGCACCGATCGCGGCGGCCTCCATGATGCCCGGCCCAGCGCCGGTGACGACCATCCACCCCTGCTCGGCGAGGTCACGCGATGCGGCCTCGGCCTGCTGCGAGAGCGGGTCGTGGGACTGCGTGCGCGCCGACCCAAATATTGTCACCTTTGGGGAGTCGCGAAACGGGGCAAACAAGCGAAACGCACTGCGCATCTCTTCGAGCGCAGCAGCAGAGATTTTCAGGTCGAGACGTGTCGTATTGTCGAGCCCCAGCCCAAGACTTGTGTCAAGCAGGCTTGCCACCAACTTTCGCTGCCAGGTAATACCGACCTCATCGAGCAGGGTATCGATGGCCTGCTGAATGGTGGTTTCTTGAATCGGGTCAGTCGAAGCGTTGTGAGCCATACGCTTCAGTCTAGAAAGGCCGAGTAAACAATTGGCGAGGATCGCCGAGCAGCCTAGACCGTGACCACTTGGGGCTCGCCTGTGCCCAGTTCGTGCCCGCTCTCGGCGGCGATGCGATGGGCTTCTTCGAGCAGCGTCGCCACGATCTCGCTTTCGGGCACGGTCTTGATGACTTCGCCTTTCACGAAAATCTGTCCTTTGCCGTTGCCAGATGCCACGCCAAGGTCGGCCTCACGCGCTTCGCCCGGCCCGTTCACGACGCAGCCCATCACGGCGACCCGCAGCGGTACGCTGAGCCCCTCGAGACCTGCGGTCACCTGATCGGCGAGGGTGTAGACGTCGACCTGAGCGCGCCCGCATGACGGGCACGACACGATTTCGAGTTTTCGCTCACGCAGGTTCAGTGACTGCAGAATCTGCAGACCCACCTTGACTTCTTCGACCGGTGGGGCTGACAGCGACACGCGAATGGTGTCACCGATGCCTTCGCCGAGCAGAATGCCAAACGCAGTTGCGCTTTTGATGGTCCCTTGAAATGCAGGGCCAGCCTCGGTGACGCCCAGGTGCAGCGGCCAGTCCCCACGTTCAGCGAGCTGCCGGTAGGCCTTGACCATCACCACCGGGTCGTTGTGTTTGACCGAGATCTTGAAGTCATGAAAGCCGTGCTCTTCGAAGAGTGAGGCCTCCCACACGGCACTCTCGACGAGCGCCTCTGGGGTAGCTTTGCCGTATTTCTCAAGCAGTCGGGGGTCGAGCGATCCTGCGTTCACACCAATGCGAATCGATATGCCAGCCGCTGCGGCTCGACGCGCGATCTCACCAATCTGGTCATCGAACTTGCGAATTTTGCCCGGGTTGACACGCACCGCCGCGCACCCCGCATCGATAGCCGCGTACACGTAATTCGGCTGAAAGTGAATGTCAGCGATGACCGGAATCTGACTCTTCGCCGCGATGATTGGCAAGGCCTCCGCATCATCACGGCTCGGGCATGCCACACGCACGATGTCGCAACCGGCCGCGGTGAGCTCGGCGATCTGCTGCAGTGTGGCGTTGATGTCGGTGGTGGGTGTGGTCGTCATAGACTGCACGCTCACAGGGGCGTCACCGCCGACCAGCACTGCACCGACCTTGATCTGACGCGAGGCACGCCTCGGCGAAAGCACCTCAGCTGCATTCGTTGAACTGGGCATTCCAAGATTTATCGCCGCCACACTGTGAGCCTACCGCGCGAAACTCCAAGCGAGCCGGAGTTTTGACGTGCCAGAATGAGTACGATGCAAGACCCAAGCACGTTCTCACCAGCCAGAGCAGAGGCCCGCGTGCGCATGCTGCGCAGGCGCAGAGTGACGGTGGTCGTGGCGCTCAGCGCACTCGCTGCGCTGGCGCTCGGCATCGTGTGGTCGGTCGTGTCGAACAGCAGAGCAGGCGATCAGGCCAACGAGCCGCAGCCCTCGCAGACGCCACACACAGAACCAGGTCTCGCCACCGAGCCAGATGCCGCCGCCGAGCGGAGCCCCGCCTTCGATGTCGACTCGCCCGATTCAATCACCGTGGTCGTGAACAAGCAGCGACCGATCAGTCCAAACGATTGGGTGCCGAACGACTTGGTGCTGCCCGAGGGCATCGCAAACAATTGGGGTGATGAGCTTCGCGCGCCCGCCGCGGCAGCTCTGCAAGAAATGTACGCGTCGGCTGCGGCTGACGGCCTGCCCTTCATCATCACGAGTGGGTTTCGTGATTACGATCGTCAGGCCGCACTGTTTGACGGCTACGCCGAAAGCGACGGCGTCGACGCTGCGGAGACATACTCGGCGCGGCCCGGGCACTCCGAACACCAGACCGGGCTCGCCGTTGATTTGACCGACGGCGGCGAGTGCTCGCTCGAAGAATGCTTCGGCGACACGCAGACCGGCCAATGGTTGCGTGAGCACGCTTGGCAGTTCGGCTTCATTTTGCGGTATGACCAAGGCGAAGAGGCTGTGGTCGGCTATAGCTACGAGCCCTGGCACTTTCGTTACGTAGGAACCGACGTGTCTACGGCCATGCACGAACATGGTGTGACGAACCTCGAAGACTATCTCGGGCTGCCTGCGGCGCCGGGCTACTAGCGTCGGCCCTCTAGCCTGCGGCCGACTACCGCTAGCGCTGGTGCGATCCTGGCTCTTATGCAAGCCATGACTCTCGCCTCGATCGCGGGTCATTCGCCCGGGTCAGTTGCGCTCATCATCTGCGCGGGTCACTTGCGCTCGTCATCTGCGCGGGTCAGTTGCGCTCGTCATCTGCCCCGCCGCACCGGCATAACGATGGCGATCTGCGTTCTACAACCTGGTTTCGCAACGAAATAGGTTGTAGAACGCAGATCAGGTGCGCAAGTGCTGCCCGCACCCCCGGCAGAAGACCAAATGCGCAAGTGCTGCGCACACAAACAAACAAACAAACAAACAAACAAACAAGTCAGCCCACCGACGTATCCGGCCAACGGCTGCCACTTGGATTCAACGTCGTCTGCCCGGCCAAGGTCACCCGAAGAGCGTCACTGGTTTCACGATGTCTGCATAGAGCAGCAGCAGGCTCATCGCGCCGAGCACAATCACGACCGCGAACGTCACGGGCACCATTTTTGCGGTGTCGACGGGGCCAGGGTCTGGGCGCCGAAACAGGCGCGCGAGGCCACGCTTGATGCCCTCGTAGATCGCGCCCGCGATATGGCCGCCGTCAAGCGGCATCAGCGGAATCAGGTTGAACACAAATAGCGCGATATTGAGAGATCCCAGCAGGCTGATGACGAACTGGGCGCGCGCGGCGACGGGGGCCTCGTCATAACTCACGATCTCACCCGCGAGGCGCCCGACGCCCACGACGCCGATGGGGCCGTTCGGGTCGCGATCCTCGTTGCCAAATGCTGCCTGCCACACGTCCACCATGCGCTGCGGCAGTCCGATCACCACCTCAGACACTGCGACCACCTGGTTGCCAACAAACTGCGGCACGGCAGTAATTGGCTGCGTAACCGTTTCGACTGTCGGAGTGACACCGATCATGCCGACAGTCTGGGTCAGCGGTTCACCGGCCTCGTCGAGGGCAACCTCGCCCTGGTCGGTGAGCAGCCAACGCTCAGTCATTGCGGGCGTCAGAGTGACTGTCGCAACCTCTGCGTCACGCTCGTATTCGAGCACCAGCGGCTGACCGGGTGCAGCGCTCACGACTTCACCGATCTGCTGCCATTCGGTGATTTCTGTGCCAGCGATCGAAACGATGCGGTCACCCGGCTGCAGGCCCGCGGCGGCAGCCGGGGCGGGTGCATCGGCAGCAGTGCACTCAGTCTGCTCACTCGATGCGGCAATGAGGCACTGGCTGACTGAACCAAGGGTGGTGCTGTACTGCTGCACCCCAAAGCCCATCAGCACGATGCCAAAGAACACACCAGCGAGCACAAGATTCATGAGGGGGCCGCCAAGCATGATGATGATCTTTTTGAACATCGGCAGCCGGTAAAACGTGCGCTCTTCTTCACCTACCGCGATTGTTTCGGCACTTGCCTCGCGGGCGTCTTGCGCCATGTTGTCGAGAAAACCGGTGCTCGCGTCGCGTGCTTTGCCACCGGGCTTCTCTGGTGGATACATGCCGGTCATCGCGACATAGCCGCCAAGTGGAATCAGCTTGACTCCGTATTCGGTTTCCCCCTTGCGTTTCGACCAGATGGTCTTGCCGAAACCCACCATGTACTGGGTGACCTTCACACCGAACAGCTTCGCTGGCACGAGATGGCCGACTTCGTGCAGCCCAATTGACACGGCGAGGCCGACGAGCATGATCAGCACGCCGAGGGCGTAGAGAAGAACTTCAGTCACCTGCACAGGCTAGCGCTGCGTGCTGAATATCAGGCTGTGTGGCGGCGTCAAACTCGCTGTGAGCCTGCGGGGCACTCTGAAAAGTTGCCTTGCATCGACGGCTGTGTCATGCGTGTGAGGTGTGAGCCACGGGGCTGTCGCTTGCGAGCGGCCCCGTGGCTCAGATACGACTAGTCGCCGACGGTTGCGTCGTTCTGTGCCGCGTACTCTTCTGCGGTAAGCAGGGGGCCTTCTTCGGTCACCGCGACACGAAACAGCCAGGCCGCACCGTACGGGTCGCTGTTTACTAGCGCGGGGTCTGCAACCACTGCCTCATTCACTTCGACGACTTCACCGGTCACTGGCGAGTACAGCTCGCTGACAGACTTGGTCGACTCAATCTCGCCACACACTTCACCTGCCGTGACCACCGCACCGACCTGTGGCAACTCGACGTATACCACGTCGCCGAGAGCGTCGGCGGCGACCTGGCTGACACCGACGCCTGCGGGGCTCGCGTCGTCAACCCATTCGTGTTCGACTGAGTAACGCAGACCTGTTTGTACTTTGCTCATGATGATCTCTCTATCTTCGTTGGTGGGGCTCAGATCAATTCTGGCGTCTATAGAAGGGCAGCGCTACAACCTCACAGGGCTCAGGCTTGCCGCGCAAATCGACATCGAGGCTGGTGCCCGGCTCGGCGTACGCCGGCTCAACATATGCAAGAGCCACCGGGTAGCCGAGTGTCGGGCTCGGTTGACCACTGGTGATCACCCCGATCTCACGCCCCTCGGCTTGCACCGCATAGCCGCTGCGGCCCGCACGGCGCCCAAGCCCCCGCAGCCCGACAAGCACCCGCGTGGCGGTCTGCGCTTTGGCTGCTTCAAGCGCGGCGCGACCGGTAAAGTCCTCAGTTTTCTTGAACGAGACGATGGGGCCGAGTCCAGCTTCGTAGGGGCTCGTGTCTTGGCTCAGCTCGTTGCCGTACAGCGGCATGCCTGCCTCAAGCCGCAGTGAGTCACGGGCAGCAAGGCCCGCGGGCAGCAAGCCGTGAGCCTCACCGGCCCGCAGCAGCGCGTGCCACAGGTCAGAGGCTTGTGCGTTTGGCACATACAATTCGAACCCGTCTTCACCGGTGTAGCCGGTGCGGGCCAACAGCACATCGATGCCCGCAATCGGCAATTCGATCGCCGCGTAGTAAGGCAACTCGCTGACGGACTCTTGAGGAGAGGCGTCAGCAAGTTGCCGCACAATCTGTGCAGATGCCGGGCCCTGCACGGCGATGAGCGAGGTCTCGGCGGTAGCGTCGGTGACACTCACCTCAAAAGCTGCAGTTCGAGCAGCAAATTCGGCTGCGACCGTCGCAGCATTGCCCGCATTCGGCACCACCAAGAACCGCGTCTCACCGAGCCGATACACGATGAGATCATCGACGATGCCACCAGCCTCGTTGCAGATTAGTGAGTACTTGGCTTTGCCTACAGCGACGGCAGAAAAATTGCCCACCAGCAGGGTGTTGAGGTAGGTCACCGCGTCAGACCCTTCGACCCAGATCTCGCCCATGTGTGACAGGTCGAAGAGCCCTGCGGCCTCGCGCACCGCGCGGTGCTCAGCCAGTTCGCTCGCGTACTTCAGCGGCATGTTCCACCCGCCAAAATCGGTGAAGTTGGCACCGAGTGCCTGGTGGTCAGCGTATAGGGCCGTGTGTTTCAAGTCAGTCACAGTTACTCTCCGAATGCTTCAGGTGGCGGGCATGAGCACACCAGGTTGCGGTCACCGAATGCCCCGTCAATACGCGAGACCGGAGCAAAGTATTTGTCGACCCGCAGACGTGCAACGGGGAATGCCGCCTGCTCACGCGAGTAGGCGCGCTGCCAGTCGTCGCTCACCACCACCGCAGCGGGGTGTGGTGCCCCGCGCAGCGGTGATTCTTCGATCGAGTACTCGCCAGCGATCACCGCATCGATCTCACCGCGAATGGTGACCATGGCCTCGATGAACCGCTCGATTTCGACAAGGTCTTCGCTCTCAGTCGGCTCGACCATCAAGGTTCCGGCGACCGGAAACGCGAGAGTTGGCGCGTGGAAACCGAAATCGATGAGACGTTTTGCCACATCTTCTGCGGTGACCCCCGAGGCCGCAGTCAGGTCACGCAGATCGAGAATGCATTCGTGCGCAACGAGACCACTGTTGCCAGTGAAGAGCACATTGAAGTGCTCACCAAGGCGCGCCGCGACGTAGTTTGCGCTCAGCAGCGCAGTCTCTGTCGCACGGGTG
>LSQX01311048.1_pt1 | contig 13820 bp, 10 predicted proteins | sample 654561 | NCBI WGS metagenome assembly LSQX01 (sample SAMN04489861, study PRJNA283612) | anaerobic digester metagenome | isolation source: 4 biogas reactors fed with cattle manure at either 37C or 55C with and... | place: Denmark: Kongens Lyngby | collected 2014 | reverse complement strand
CTTTTTAAATTGATGAATAAAAATATCATCCTTTGTTTTGATCCCTAAATAATGAATATTAATTGATTCTTCTTCAAATCTATTGATAAAATAGTTAAATTTCTCTTGGTTCATTTTAATCCTTTCATTAGTTCAATAATCTGTTCTAAAGATACATTGTTAAGCCAGATATCAGGTAGGTAGCCTGTCTTTACAGAATATGTTTCTTTATGGTAAGCGCTGAAATGGTCTGGAACTCTTAGGGTTATTTTTGAATGATCTAAGACATAGGGCTGACCAACAGAAGAGGTCGCAGCTCCAGCAGTGTTGGTGCCAATATTTATGACATTGTCTAATCGTTTAATGTCACCTAAGAAATATTCTCCAGCTGATGCTGTGTTGAGATTTGATAAGACCAAAATGAATTTATCTTCCACTTGTGGGAGTTCTTGTTGTGGATATGAAACAATTAGATGATTCTTAAAAAGTTGTTCATGCTCTTCATTTGAAATTTCAATTTCTAGCGGATTTGTTATATAGACTTTGTCGTATGACCTGTAAAAGGCATTCCAATTATTCAAAGGTGAATTAAGTATTTGACTCAAAATTTTAAGCCCGGTTGTTGTTTGACCACCCACATTGTTTCTTAAGTCAATAATTATTTTAGAAGATTTTTGGGCTCTTTCTAAGACTGTTTCTATATCTTCAAGATTTTCGAGTTGAAACGCATCTTTAGTAAGATCGATATATAAAACATCATCGTGAAGTGTTGAGTGTTCACTTGTTTCACTAGGTGGAAGATGTAATTGGATGCTTTCGTAAATTAGTTCTTTGGTTGAATTATCTTCATAATAGATTAACTCTGGTTCTGTGTAAGGGTAGTAAGGATTAGGATCGATGATGGTGTAGTAAAAACTTCCATCATTATCAATTAATGGTTGAATCATATCATGATTCGAGACAACTTTTTTATTGTTTGAACTATCGATATAGTCATTATGACTGTCTTTGATTAGTTTTAGATTCTTGGCATATATTGGTAAGCGAACTTTGTATTCATCAGGATTTAAGAACCCTTTATACTTTGGGGAGGTTGCGATTGAATAGGCTTCGTAAATTGGTATTGTATCGTCTAACCAATAATGTTTGTCACGAATAAATGAAGTACCAATAATTAGGATATCTCTTAGTTCGTTGGTAGTTAGACCAAAGGGAGGGACTAAGCCTTTCATTAAATTGTGATTGTAGTTTAGTGTTTCAATGGGTGCTGAGTCTAATAAACCTCCAAAAGCATGTTTAAGGATGGTTACAATTTGATCAATATCTTGAAGTGCTTGTTCAAATGTTAAGAAGTCATTATGCTGTTCATCAGAATCGATCGAAATATTATCGACAATAAACTGATAATCTTGGTAAGTATTTAAATGGTTTTTATATTCTTCAAGGTCAGGCGCATAAAAAGGCTGTTTATAAACTAGTAATTCGTTAATTGTTAAATCTGAAGAATGTCGTAGTTTGTAAAGAGGTGTTTCTTCAATAATAATGGTTGGTTTTTCAATTGGGAGTGTTGGTTCAACTTGAACTTCATTGTGAGTACAAGAAACTAATAAGGTTAAGATTATTAGCCATTTAGTATTCTTCATAAAGTGTCTCCTTGTTTCTATTTTACATCAAATGAAATATTTTTAGAAATAATCGATAGACTTTAATTTTAGCCTTTTAAAATAAGTTATAAATGATACAATAATATCGATAGAAAAGAGGAATATTAATGCACAATTCAAAAGAAATTCATCCTAATGTACACTGGGTCGGAGCGAGTGATCGACGGTTGGATCGTTTTGAAAACATGTTTCCACTAACGGATGGAGTGGCTTATAACTCATATTTAATTATGGATGAGAAAACATGTTTGATGGATACTGTTGATACAGATGTCTCCGATGTTTTTATTGATAATGTACTACATGTTTTAAATGGAAGACCATTGGATTATTTGGTGATTCACCATATGGAGCCTGACCATTGTTCAAATATTCAGGCCATTGCTAGATTGTTTCCTGATGTAAAATTAGTTGGAAATGCGAAAACTTTTACATTCTTAGAACAGTTTTATCCAATGGATTTATCTAATAGTTACCACACCGTAAAAGAAAAAGATGTCTTAGATTTAGGTGAACATTCACTTAGTTTCTATCTGACACCAATGGTGCACTGGCCAGAAGTCATGATGAGTTATGAACCAAAAACAAAAACACTCTTTACTGCTGATGCTTTTGGGACATTTGGGGCACATAATGGGAATTTATTTGCTGATGAGATGGATTATAAACACACACTTCTAGATGAGGCTCGTCGCTACTACATTAACATTGTTGGGCGTTTTGGGACGAATGTTCAAAATGCTTTTAAGAAGTTTTCCAATTTAGAGATTGAAATGATTGCGCCTTTACATGGTCCAATTTATCGTACTAAAGAAGATATTGAGTTTATTATGGGTAAATATCAAACATGGTCAACCTATCAACCAGAAGAAGATGGTGTTGTGCTTGTGTATTCAACAATGTATGGAAATACAGAACTAGCCATGAACTTTCTAGCGAGTGAATTAGCTGATTTAGGTGTTAAGGATATTAAGATGTATGATGTGAGTAAAACGGATGCTTCTTATATTGTGTCTGATATGCATCGTTTCTCTAATACAGTCTTTGGGTTAGTTACTTATAATACAGATTTATATTTAAAGATGGCCGCTTTAATTGATGAAGCTGTCATGACTAAATTTTCTAATCGAAATATCTCTTATGTTGTGAATATGAGTTGGGGTTCAAAAGCGTTAGTTTCTGCTAAAGAAAAATTTGAGAAGTCAAAGAATTTAGTTGAAGTAGGGGAGCCACTGACTATTAAATCGTCACTTAAAGATAATCAAACAGATGAATTAAAGTCACTTGCTATCGCTATTGCTAATAGTATACAAAAGGTTGAAGCGTAATGCCTCAACCTTTTATTTTGTTTATTTACTTAGATATTTATCAAACCACTGTGTCATTTCAGTGAGACGTTTAATTCTTGCTTTTGGTTTACCACTTCGGGACAGGTCATGATTCTCATCCTTTAGTATGAGCATCTTAGTGTCTACTTGTCGGTCAATTAAGGCACTGTATAATTGATAGCCCTGATCAATTGGGCAACGGTAGTCATCAGTTGAATGTACGACAAGTGTTGGTGTACTGAAGTTGGCTGCATATTTAAGTGGTGAATGGAACCATAATTTTTCTTGTCCTTCTTTGGAGTAGAGTGTAGCTGCATTTTGGTCTTCAGCAAAATAATAGCCTATATCACTAACGCCATTGAAGCTTAGCCAGTTGGAGATTGAGCGCTGTGTGACAGCACACGCAAATCGATTGGTATGACCAATAATCCAGTTTGTCATAAAGCCTCCATAGGAACCACCAGTAACGCCTATCTTGTCTGGATTAATTTTTGGGTATTGTTCCAATACTTTATCAACAAAAGTCATAATGTCTTCATAATCAATGGTGCCGTATTTGCCTCTAATATCTGAGAATTCATCCCCCTTACCGCTTGAGCCATGAGGATTACAGTACATAACGACATAGCCCATATTAGCCCATACTTGCATTTCATGGTAATACACTTCTCCATAGGCAGTTTTAGGGCCTCCATGAATATCTAGGATGGCTTTGAGTTGTGTTTGTTGGTCATAATCCTTAGGGAGTAAGACCCAGCCAGAGATGTCTGAATTATTTGATTCAAAGACAATCTTTTGAGGTATGCTGAGGTATTTATCGTCTAGACTTGTATTGAATGTACTTAATCTATTTAAATCCTTATCATAGAAGTCTTGGAGTTGTTGATTAAATAAGCCCATTACAATCAGTTGTTCTTGGTTTAGGACAAATCCATCTACAGCTCCTTCATGACTAAAGATTACTTCAGTTTGGTTGTCTTTAAACTTAATCAGTTCACTATGTCCATCGACTGTTGTGTTGTAAATAAAGTAATCATCTTCAATTAGAATTGGAGATGATGCGCCTAGTCGTACATCTGAGCCAATTGAATTACCTAGATCGATATCATCAATGAGTAAGTCTAATTGATTGGGTCCATCTAGTTGATAGAGAGCTGTGTTTTGATTTAATCCTAAGCGTTTATTGTCTGTCGCAAGAACAAGTAATTGACCTTTTAGAGGTACAACTGAGCGAACAGCATACTTATTGGTTGAGATTAATGCTTGTGTTTCTTTGGTTTGTACATCGTATTCATATAATCTAGATTTTTGAGGTCGTCTTGTTTTATAGGATTGTGAAGTGTAATAAACCTTTGTTTTGTCTCTATTTACTACGACTGATCCTATGTCTAAGCCAGCTTGAGTGATTGGTTTTAATGTTTTTTCACTAGTATCATAGAGGAAGAGGCGGGTCCTTACTTGGTCTATATATTGAGTTCCATTAAACCAGAATGGTATTTGAGAGAGTTCATGCCAGTCACTATTTTCTTTTTTCTCTTTGGCTACTTTTTCTCTTTTTGTTTTAGAATATTGATAAAAGTTTGGATGCTCTGTGTGATAGGTTGATGAGAGTAGTAATGTGTTGTCATCTAAAACCCAGAATTGATTGACTGGAATATTAATTTCATAGACACATTGTGCTTCACCACCATCTAATGCGAGGCGGTAAATGTAGGTATTGTCAGTTGATTCTTCTTCTGATTTAAATCTCTTAGTGGCGAATAATAAATGATTATCATCTTGCCATACAAAATTACTTTCTTTTTTTAGGGCTGTCATTTGTTTAAAGTTAGTGCCATCACTTACATAAATAACTCGTTCATAGTTATTTTCTTTTTCATTTGGTGTGGCTAAGACAAAAGCAAACTGTTCTTTGTTGGGGCTTGCTTTTATTTGGCTAATCGCTTTAAAGTTCAGAAAGTCTTTTAGTTTAATTTGAGATTTGGTCATTTTGTGCTCCTTCTAAGATATCGACTAATACTTTAATAATTTTCTTTTCATCTGCATCTAAAATAGTCATGTGTAAATTGTTATAGGTAAATTCTTGAGAGATGGTTGGTATATTACCGGTTAATTCAATGATCCAACCCCCGACTGTTGAGGCGTCACTGTCATCACTTTGTAAATCGATGTCGATGGCTTCTTCAAATTTATAGAGCTCAACCGAGGCTAAAACAATAAATTGATGATCATTGACTTGAGTGATTTCTCTTTCTTCTTCATCATGTTCGTCCCATATTTCTCCGACGAGCTCTTCGACAATATCTTCTAGTGTTACAATTCCGGCTGTTCCACCATGTTCATCGATGACGACCACAAGGTGTGATTTACTTTGTTGGATTTGTTTTAATAATTTGGATATTTTATATGATTCTGGGACAAAGATTACTGGTTTTACGATGTCTGTTAAATCGAAGCGTTCGTCCAGCTTTTTGAAATCTTTGGAGTGAACAACACCGACTATCGTATCGATTGTTTCATTGTAGACCGGATAACGCGAGAATTCATTTTCATCGAGAGTGTTAATGATTCTTTCTTTGTTCCATTTTAAGTCTAGTGCGACTAAATCGACTCTTGGTGTTAAGATTTCTTCTGCTAGTAAGTCGTTAAATTCGATGGAGCGTCTAATTAAATCACCTTCAGATTCTTGGAGACCTCCTTCAGATTGAGCTTCATCAATAATGTTGAGTAATTCTTGTTCTGTGATAATATTTTCCAATTCAGGTTTAAAGAAGATGGAGAGTAGTTTTAGGAGTAAATCAAATAGTAAATAAACTGGTGAGAATAAAATTAATAACCATTTTATTGGCCAGCTTAAGGTTGTTATTGTTTTATCTGGATTAATGCGTGAGAGTGGTAGGGCTAAGACTTCAGTAATCATGACGACTAATATGCTTATTCCGATTGTTATCCAAATATTATTAAATTGGTGAAGTCCTATGACGACACCAATAATTAACAATGTTTTTATGATTTTAATGGTTAAAAAAATTCTATTTTGATTGTCTAGTAACTTCAAAATAGTTTGAGCTTTTTTATCTCCTGCACTGGATTGATTTTGTAGGCGCATGCTAGAGATTAAATTAAATGTATTTTGTATGATTGAGATGAGAGTTAGAAAAATAACTAATGATATTAATAAAATAGTCAGATATAATTGATCCTGATCCATGAAGTTCCTCCATTTGAGATTATTCTACCATGTTTAAGGGTGAAGCGTATAGTTTTAAATGACTGACATTTGTGATACAATACTCTTATATTTTTTGAAAGGAATGACTTATGACTGAAACTAGTGACCCCTTGAGTCGATTGTGTAATAGAAGAGGTGATGATTTATGTTAGGACAAATTATCATCATCTTAATTCTAACATTGATTAATGGGATTTTTGCGATGAGTGAGATAGCGTTTGTTTCACTTAATGACAACAAAGTAAAAGCTAAAGCTGAGGAGGGGGATAAAAAATCTCAGACCTTATATAATCTCTTAGAAGATTCTAACAGATTCTTATCTACGATTCAGATTGCGATTACTTTAGCCGGTTTCTTATCGAGTGCCTTTGCGAGTGATGCTTTTTCTGATGTCATCGCAGATTGGATGACGTCCATCATACCGACACTTAGTGTGACAACGATTAAGCCAGTAGCGATGGTTATTGTTACTTTAATCTTGTCTTATTTTACATTGGTGCTTGGTGAATTAGTGCCTAAGAGAGTTGGAATGAACAATCCTGAGAAGGTGAGTTATGCTTTAGTAGGACTGGTTAACATTATTTCTATTATGACCAAGCCAATTGTTGTGTTCTTATCTGTGTCGACTAACTTTGTTGTTAGATTGTTGGGTATGGATCCTAATGAGACAAATGACTTAGTGACAGAGGAAGAAATTAGAATGATGATTGATGCTTCTCAAGAGCGTGGTGCGATCATGGATACTGAGAAGCGGTTCATTGAGAATATCTTTGAATTTGATAATACCCCGGTTGCTGATGTCATGACCCATCGTACAGATATGGTGGCGGTTGATATTACGGCGGATATTGAAGAGGTTAAGGAGCTTATTTTTAATGAGCGTTTTACTCGTTTGCCTATTTATGAGGATTCAATTGACAACATCACGGGTGTCTTACATTTGAAGGACATTTTAAAACTTGACTATAAGAATGATTTAACTCGTGAGAATTTGTTGGCGATTTTAAGAAAGCCGTATTTTGTGCCTGATTCAATTGAGTGTGATGAATTATTCTTTGATATGCAGCGTGATAAAATGCATATTGCGATTGTCATTGATGAATATGGTGGAACTGCTGGTTTAGTAACGATTGAAGACTTAATTGAGGAAATTGTTGGGAACATCTTTGATGAGTATGATGATGATGAACATGATGAGTTTGTTAAGTTGGAGGATTTCACATATTTAGTTAATGGTGATGTTTCACTTGATAATGTTGAGAATACTATCTTTGATGATTTACCGCTTGATGATTTTGATACATTGAGTGGATTTATTGTTGGCCAATTAGGTCGACTTCCACAGAAATCAGATTTACATAGGGTGATTAGGTTCAATAATTATGAGTATACGATTATTGCTATTGATGACAAGGTGATAAGTCGTGTCAAATTAGAGAGATTACCACAAGAAGAGGATGATGAATAATCATCTTCTTTTCTTTTGAATGAAGTATTATTCATATATTTTTTATACTGATATGTTAAAATACGTATCGTATGAAAGAAGGAAAAGATATGAAAAATGTAAAACAGACTGTTGTTGAACTAGTGGGTAGTACCCCTTTAGTTCAGTTGAATAGATTAATGCATAAGTATCGTCTTACCGCAAATTTAATTGTGAAAGTAGAATTGTTTAATCCTGCTGGCTCAGTTAAGGATCGTATTGCTAAGAGCATGATTGAGGCGGCTGAAGAGGCTGGTGTATTAAAGCCAGGATTTAAGATTGTTGAGGCTACGTCAGGGAATACTGGGATTGGTTTGGCGGCTATAGGTGCTGCTAAAGGATATGAGGTTATTCTTGTGATGCCTGATACAATGACTGTTGAGCGTCGTAAATTCATGAGTGGTTATGGGGCGCAATTTGTGCTGACTGATGGTGCTCTTGGGATGAAGGGCGCAATGGCTAAGGCTTTAGAAATGCAACAAGAGGATGAGACTGTGTTTATTCCGTCTCAATTTGATAACTTGGCAAATGTTAGGGCTCACTATTCAATGACTGGTCCTGAAATATTTAATGATTTAGAGGGTCAGGTTGATGTTGTTGTGAGTGGTATTGGGACGGGCGGTACGATTACTGGTATTGCTCAATACTTAAATGAAAAGGGGACTAATACTAAGTTTGTAGCTGTTGAGCCGACTACTTCTGCGGTTTTATCTGGGAATGAGCCTGGTAAGCATGGCATTCAGGGGATTGGTGCTGGGTTTGTGCCTAGTATTCTAGATACTGAAGCATATGATGAAATTATTCAGATTTCGACTGAACAAGCGATTGAATCTGCGAGAGAACTTGCGAGAACTGAAGGATTACTGGTTGGTATCTCGAGTGGAGCGGCTTTAGCGGCTGGGATTGAGTTGGCGTCTAGAGAAGAACTAAAGGATAAAAACATTGTTGTTGTTCTTCCGGATAGTGGCGATCGTTACTTGTCTACACCATTATTTGATTAAAAATTTATAAAAAAAAGGGAATGTTCAATTTGAACATTCCTTTTAATTTGGGATTGTATTGATTAATTCACCAAAGGCGAACCAACGGTGAGTTTCGTGCATGGAGGTCCAACAACTCATGAGTGAGACAATGGGTGAGCCGTGATTGTCTGCCATGTAATCTTCAATGAGGTGTACATCTGAGGCTAAAACGAGGGCCGTTTCGTAGACCTTATACTCATAGGTGTTTTCTTGGTCGACAAGTTTTATGATGGCTCCTTCTTCAATGTCTGGTAAACGAGAGAGTAGGACTCCATCATTATAGGACCAATGTCCGGCTATTGAATAATTTCTTTCGCCTATGACTTGGCCTGGTTTCATGGTTGTGACGCCGACATAGAGTTTGGCGTCGTTTATTCCGTTGAATATGACTAAGTTAATGTCTAGGCTTTCAATAATTAGTTGTCCGACAATGTCTTGGCGGTAAGTATTGATGACATCTTCGTTGCCCCAGATTGTGTTTTGTAGGGCTTGGTTGACGGTAATGCTTGTGATTGCGTCAAAATCAAAGGACACTTCTTCGCGTTGAGCATTTTCGAGGAGCTCTTCTTGTCTAATTTCTTGGAAGACTGCGACGGCTTTGTTTTGTTCTTCTCGAATGAGGTGGACTGAGATTTGTGGGATGACTAATAGGACTAATCCTATTACGATTAAGATGATTCCGATTGTGATTCTTGTTTTTCTTTTCATGGTGTAATTATAAATGAGTTATTGATGAATCACAATGTTAAAGATTGAAAGAGAAGTATTTATTTACAGAAAAGATTTTTCAATGTATAATGTATCACGTGAGGATGGATATGGAACAATTACTGAATAACGCCTTTTTTTGGCAAAAGCTTGATACACTATTATTTACATTAGATTACAATAAAGTTAGAGGTGAGGGTGATGAACATCCTAAATACCCTAACTTAGTTTATCCTGTTGAATATGGATACCTAGTAGATCCAGATAAAGATGGGGTAGTAGTTGCGAAAGCATTCAGGGGGAGTGCGAGTAATCGTAGGAGTGATCAAATTATTTTGTGTGTTGATATTTTACAGAAAGATATGGATGTAAAAATTTTAATGGGGTGCACAGAAGAAGAACAGATGAAAGTCTTGGAGTTTTTAAACCAAACGGCTTTCCAAAAAACAGTCTTAATTCGTCGTGGGGATGAGACTCCTCAATGGGCGATGGATGATTAGAAGCGAGAGCTTCTTTTTTTCTTACAAGAACTTTCAATTTTATTTCAAAATTATGATAGAATACTACAAAAGAAGGGAAATGACATGGATACTTTAAATGGAAAAATATTAAAAGAAGGGTATACCTTTGATGATGTATTGCTGGTGCCTGACTACTCGGAGGTAGTTCCTAATAATGTTGAGGTTCATACTCAATTGACTCAAAAAATAAAACTGAATATCCCTTTGTTGTCTGCAGCGATGGATACGGTGACTGAGGATAAAATGGCGATTGCGATGGCTAATGAGGGGGGTCTTGGTGTTATTCATAAGAATATGCCAATTGAGGATCAGGCGAGGATGGTTCGGGCTGTTAAAGAGACTGAGCCTAGTTCTGATAAGGCTGCTGTAGATGGATTGCATCGTTTAATTTGTGGGGCTGCTGTTGGTGTTGGGCCTGAGACTTTAAAGCGCGTGAGTGCTCTTGTTGAGGCTGAGGTTGATATTATCGTTGTTGATTCAGCTCATGGTCATTCTAAGGGTATATTAGATACAGTTAGGAGCATTCGTAGTGAATTTAAAGAGATCGATATAATGGCGGGTAATATTATATCGGCCAGTGCTGCGACTGATTTAATTTATGCAGGGGCAACGTGTGTCAAGGTTGGTGTTGGTCCTGGTTCTATTTGTACAACTCGTGTTGTTTCTGGTGTGGGTGTCCCTCAGTTAACGGCTATTAGTGATGTCTATCAAATTGCTAAGCAGTATAAGGTTGGTATTGTTGCTGATGGTGGTATTAAACAGTCGGGTGATATTGTTAAAGCATTGGCGGCAGGTGCAGATTGTGTCATGCTTGGCGGATTATTTGCGGGAACAGAGGAAACACCTGGTAAGATTATGGAAGTGTATGGTAAAAAGGTAAAATCTTATGTGGGGATGGGGTCTCTTTCGGCTATGCAGAGAGGATCTTCAGATCGCTACTTTCAGGGTGGTGTGGCTGAGCTTGATAAACTTGTTCCTGAGGGCATTGAGGCGACTGTTCCATATAAGGGTCCTGTTAAGGATACATGCTATCAGATGATTGGTGGCTTGCGTTCTGGTATGGGCTATTGTGGTTGTAAGGATATTGAAGAATTGAAGATTAAGTCTAAGTTTATTGTTATTTCTGGGAATGGCTTAAGAGAGAGTCATCCACATGATGTAACAATTGTGAAGGAGGCTCCTAACTATCGTGTTTGATAAAATTATTGTTCTTGATTATGGTTCAAAGTATAATCAGTTATTGGTTCGTCGTGTTAGAGAACTTGGTGTGTATAGTGAATTATGGTCTTATACAACTCCGATAAATAAGATTAAGGAAGATTCGTCTATAAAGGGGATTATTTTGAGTGGTTCACCACATTATGTGAATGATGAGGGTGCGCCTTTGGCTGATAAAGAATTGTTTGAGCTTGGTATTCCTGTTTTGGGTGTTTGTTATGGGATGCAATTGATGGCTAAGGTTCTTGGTGGTGAGGTTGAAAAAACTGAGTCTGGTGAGTTTGGTGCCAAAGAGGTTACTTTTAGTCTTGGGTCATCTCTTACTAAGGGATTAGGTGCTAGTCAGATATTAAGGATGAGTCATTATGATCGAGTGAGTAGGTTACCTCAAGATTTTGAGAAACTTGGTGAATCTATACTTACTAGTGTTGCTGCTATGAAGCATAAGGATAAGGAACTTTATGGTGTTCAGTTTCATCCAGAGCATGATGAGTCAGTTAATGGAATGACTATTATTAATAATTTTATTGAGAATATTGTTAAGGCTAAGAAGAATTATTCGATGGCTAATTTTATTACTTATCAAGTTCGACAAATTAGGGATAGGGTGAAAGATAATAATGTTATCTTAGGTTTGTCAGGTGGAGTTGATAGTAGTGTTGTTGCGGCTTTGTTGTCTAAGGCTATTGGTAATCAGCTCTATTGTATCTTTGTTGATCATGGGTTACTGAGAAAGAATGAAGTATCTGATGTTGTGGACTCTTTTGGGGGACATTTTGATTTGAATTTGATTGTTGTTGATGCACAGGATAGATTCTTGAATAAACTACAATTTGTTGATGATCCTGAAAGAAAGCGTAAAATTATTGGTTATGAGTTTATTGAGGTGTTTAATGATGAAGCAGCTAAGATTGAGAGTGCGAAGTTCTTAGCACAGGGGACATTGTATACGGATGTGATTGAGTCTGGGACAGATGCGTCTAAGGTGATTAAGTCACATCACAATGTGGGTGGCTTGCCTGAGGACATGGAGTTTGAACTAATTGAACCTCTGAATACTTTGTTTAAGGATGAGGTGAGAGAATTGGGTCGAGAACTTGGTTTGCCGGATAAACTGGTTGATCGTCAACCTTTTCCTGGTCCTGGTATTGGGATTCGCATTATTGGTGATGTGACGTTTGATAAGGTTAGAGTTGTTCAGGAGTCAGATTTTATCTTAAGAGAAGAAGTTGCTTTGGCGAATCTTGATAAGGATATATGGCAATATTTCACGGTCTTAACACCGATTAAAACTGTTGGGGTTAAGAATAATCAAAGAACGTATGAGAATGCGCTTGTTATAAGAGCGGTTACTTCGACTGATGGTATGACAGCACAGTTTGCTCATGTGCCTTATGATGTCTTAGATAAAGTCTCATCTCGTATCATTAATGAAGTCTCTGGTGTTAATAGAGTGTTGTATGATATTACTTCTAAGCCTCCCGGGACGATTGAGTGGGAGTAGTAGACTACAGTTTAGTGAAAACAAGAAAAGCCTTTAGATAAAGGCTTTTTTGATGTTATACAATTAAAATATATCACTTTTAAGTGTTAGTGATGTCAAAGTGATGTCAAAAATAAATTGCATTTTTAAATAGCGAACGCTGTGTGTTATATTTTTAGTCACTTTAAAGATTGATTTCATAGGGCACAATTATTTACAATACTATTACTGTGGACCGGCTACAATGTAATAGACAAATCTGTTAGTTAGTCTTTGGACTGTCAACACTTTAGTAGACAAAAAGTTAAGTTAATTTGGTGAGCGTTCATATTCAGCGGGTGTTAAGTAGTTTAGACTAGAATGAATTCGCTTCGTATTATAATAGTTTTCTAGATAATCCACAATAATCATTATCGCTTCTGCCTTAGATTTAAAGACATATTTTTCAAGTACTTCCCGCTTTAATGTCTTATAGAATGATTCCATGAGCGCATTGTCGTAAGGATTGCCTTTTCGAGAGTGTGAGAGAATCAGTTTGTGGGCTTGAATCACTTCGAAGAAACGATGTCCTGTATATTGAGAGCCTTGATCAACGTGTATAATCAAGCCTGACTTGGGGCTCTCTTTCTTAAGTGCCTCATTCAAACATTCTATAACCAATTCATCCCTCATATGGGTATCTATACGGTAACCGACAATACGACGAGAGTAGGCATCTAAATAACTACTTAGGTATAATCTTCCCTCCACGGTTTGAATATAAGTGATATCTCCAAACCATACCTCATTCCTTGCTTTTACTTTGAAATTTTGGTTCACTATATTTTGTTGAATTATAGGATTCTCTTGCTGTTGACGACGGAACTTTCGTCGTGCACCGCGAGTATACAGTCCTTGTGATTGTAATAAACGAGTTATGCGTCGTCGGCTCACTTTTAATTGGTAATCTCTGTGAAGAATGAATTGAATACGTCGTGAACCATAGCGACCTTTGTGCTCTTGAAAGATACTCGTAAGCAAATCACTGAGCACTTCATTTTCAATTTCAGTTTTTGAAGGAACCCATTGTTTATGTTTATAGTATCCTGATCGTGATACATTCAGTATCCTGCATATTTCTGAAATACTGAGTAATCCTTTGTACCTATCGATATAATTGAAGATTATTTTTGGTTTGCC
>LSQX01035234.1_pt3 | contig 13821 bp, 12 predicted proteins | sample 654561 | NCBI WGS metagenome assembly LSQX01 (sample SAMN04489861, study PRJNA283612) | anaerobic digester metagenome | isolation source: 4 biogas reactors fed with cattle manure at either 37C or 55C with and... | place: Denmark: Kongens Lyngby | collected 2014 | reverse complement strand
GTAAGCGGGTGGAGTAAGCGTACCGATTAAGAGTGAGTTTAAGTGTGGGTTTAAGTGGGTGCTCCGCGCTTGCACTTTGTCTCCACACCTTGTCTCCACACTTTGTCGGCTACGCTTCGTCCCCACACTTTGTTCCTACGCTTTGTGGAAAGCGAAAGAGCAAGCGAATGTTCCGGCTCCCCGTTCGCTTCCGATGCGCCTGGAGCCCGCGGTCGCCGCGGTGTATTGGAGAGCGCATGAGGTGGAGCACGATACCGCCGGGGACGGCGGGCTCCAGCGTTCCGGCTTTTCCGTTCACTCCAGATGCGCCTTGGAGTCCGCGGTCTCCGCTGTTCTGCGGAAACTTCCCCCGGCTCTCGACCCCCGTCAACCCCCATCAAGGCTTGTGAACGTCACAGGAACCAAGTCTTGCGCGGGGAGTTGGAGTTTCGCTCCAGTCTTTCATTCAAATGGCACTTACGAGGTGCTGCCGGAGAGTTCGGACTTCTGCGGTCAGCATATACGCGCAATCAGGGACTCGGATGGCTACGGGGGAGAATAGATATGAAACATTTTATTGTGATAGTAACAGCCGTCCTCATTGTGACATCGGCAATATCCGAACAAGGGGTACGAGTAGTACTCGACACGCCAACCATGCTTGTTCAAGGCTTTCCACTGCTCTTGTCAATCACGAGCCTTAACGACAGGGCGCATTCGCTGGACATAATGCCGAAGCTCGACTTCGCCACTGACCTTTCAGGGAGTCAGGGCGCTGGTCTTTCCGTGAACTTCAAGGGGCCGGCAGGAACCTGTCAAATCGGAAGCGACGGCTATGGAAGCCCCGAAAGCGTAGGCTGCGGAGACAAAGGCACATGGTCTTTGAACCCTTGGCAGAGAGCCACGCTGTCCTTTGACCTAAAGCAAATCCTTCTGAAATCTACATATTGCACTGGCAGCCAACTTCCCGCGCCGGGCAAGTACGAGGTGACAGCATCGCTATACTACGGCACATGGATATCCACCTCAAGTGAAGTTACGGTTCGAGAGCCGACTAGCGACGAAAAGCGATTTTTGGTAGCCATGCACAAGCAAGGCGTCGGGGAGAAATGGTTCCCTGCCATCATCTCGGATGACAGCCTGCAGATTCCCAACGATATCGTGTTGCCAGCTGACACCGCGCAGCTTCGCGACTTCATCAAGTTGCTACGTCTTGCCGTGCGCAATCCCGACTCGGCCGCCAGTCAGATCGAAAGTCGGAAAGAATCCTGGGGCTACTTTCAAGACATCTTGTCCGAACTGAGATACGAATGCGTCACCGCTTCCAGAGGCAAAGAGTCTGCGAAGGCGCAAGAAATCAGGCAAGCTCTCGACTCAGGTTTCAAAACGAAAGGCGGACTTACACGTATTGATAAGATCGGAGGATTGCTTGATCACTTTAAGGAAATCCAGAGTGCCAAGCAACTTGGAATCCGTAAGTGAGTATTGAACCCAACCACTATCTTGAACGCACGAGGCCTTTCCGAGGCACCTGTTGCGGATATGTCGGAAATTTTCACGCTTAACCCAGTTGGGATGTCCAGACGATGCTGACACTCGATCCCCGGCTGACGCGCGGGGTGATTAGCGCGCGCCATAATATTCACACAGGCCGTATTGTTTCCGGTTCCGCTTGTGTCGTATCAGTGCCCCTGCCTTTCTGGAGTCGCAATGACTAGTTGTTTCCAAAGGCTGCACACGCTCCGCGCCGCGCGATGCACCATGTTTATCGACAAGGTGCAACCATGAGGTCTCGTGTCCGCCCAGGCTTGTGTTGTATCCTACTGCTTGCCAGTCTCATGTCATGCCGGAAAGAACACACGATTATGAAGACCTTTAAGTCTGCCGATAACTTATCCAGAGGCTTAAGGGTTCTTTGGGAGGCCGCGAAGTCTGACTTTGGGCTGAGTCAATGAAGGAGATTCCCATGCGGAAAAACCTACTCATCTTGCTTCTCAGCCTCGCTGGTCTGTTGCCGACCATAGGCAATGCCGCCGAAACGGCGCGCGACAAGACCGAACGCGAGGCCGCAGAAAACAAAATGACGAGGATGAAGGAGAAACTCAGGCGGCAGAATGTCGCCATACGCTTCTATGGCAAGGTTCAGGATCAGCTTGACCAACCGGTCGAGGGTCAGAAGTTGTTCTGCACATCACAGGCTTCAGCCCCAACATTGAGAAGTTGTTCGGCGAAACCAAAGAAGTTCTCGCCAAAACGGACTCCCAAGGGCACTTCACGGTCGCCCAAGAAATGGGGCGCAGTCTTTACGTAAAAACAATCCGGAAAGAAGGCTACGCCTTTTCGTCAAAGCAATACCCCATAGAGGGATATCGATACGCAGGCGAGAGTCAGAACTTCAAGCCGGATCAAGCCAATCCGATTATCTTTCGCGTACGCAAAACAGGGGCAACGGCCTTCCTGCTTCAGGCTCGTTCCGTCGATTTTCAGTTCCGGGTTGCTGAATCCGGCAAGGTGATCGGCTACGACTTCGTTCAACGCGGTTCGATCAGGAATGTTGCGAATCCTACGGGCGACGACGCGGCGCGCGTTTGCGACCTCAAGGTCAAGGCCACGTTCAACACGAACGATGCCACGTGGACGGCGATCCTTTCGCCCGGCAACACCAACGGTGGAATCATCGTATCCGACCAGTTGCTATACGAAGCACCGGACAGCGGCTATAAGACGCAATACACCTTCACGCCCGAAGATCGAAAGCCCCTTAAGGCGAAGTACGTCTATCTTAAGACTCGTGCACCGGCCATCTACACTCGTTATGAAATCGAGCACGTCAACGCCAACAAGGAGTTCTTTCGGCTGACCGGCAAGTCCGTTACCAATCCCTACGGCGACCGGAATCTTGAGCAGGCGACCGCCCTTCCCTACGAGGTGACAAAGCAACTTGCCGACGAGGCGAAGACGGCCTTCCGCCAGAACAAACGTCCCACGAAACCGGATCTTCCGAAACTGGTCAAGGAAGCGAAGGAGAAGGCGGAAAAGGACAAACCGAGACAGTAATCCGACCCATGGAACCGTACCGCTCCATCGAGATCGTGCAGGCCCTTGCAAACGGGGTTGACCCGTTTACTGGCCAGCAGTCCCCCCCGTCCGCCTCTCCCCACCAGCAGGCCGGCACGGTGCGCGCGTTACATCTGGCGCTTGAGGGACTGACGAAGCTGCGACGCTCGACGGTTCGCAAGACCGGCCCCACCCGCGGCTGGCCCGAGGACGAGGTGCAGGAGGAGACGCGTTTCATCATCGTGCCGCTCAACACCAACCGGGTGGATGATATCCGCTGGCTCCATCTTGCCGACCCATACGACGACGATCAAAGAAACGGGCGTCCCAAATTTCCGTATGGCAAGCCCGTGAACCCCGACATCACGCTCCACTGGGAGGCGGGGAACTCGCTCGCCCTGCTCGGGGGTGGCAATGTCTTCACGGGCGAAATCAAGATCAACGCCAAGACCACCGCCTGGCCGCTTGATTACGCTGTCAGGGTGCTGGATTCGGAGTTTTCCTTCAGGATATTCGCCAGGGGGCAGGCCACCGGGAGCGGCAAGGCTCTTGACACGATCCACGGGCGCATCGTAAACGTGGATCTCGATGTTGACGCCAACCACGACGGTAAAATCAATGAAACCGACGAGCGTCCAGAGGAGAACCCCGGCGGGCTGGCCTGCGTCTGCACGAACAACCTGACGCCGATTGAGTTGAAACTGCAGCCCGCCGGTCTGCCGGGCAAGGTGACGCTCTACTCGAACGCATCCACAAACAAGATCCGCCTCTGGCACAATGCCAACCGCTCCGGGGAACTGGCAATGGGCAAAGTCACTGGCTCGCAGTGGAAGCACGAGTGGGCCAAGCCCGCCGGCATGCCCGCGACGCTCTATGTCGAGGGGGTAACCAACAGCACTGCCGCACGCGACGTGGAACTCCGCCTCGAGTATGACGAGAACCAGGAAGGCCAGAGCAACCCCCTCTTCAAGTGCGAGGACAGGGTGCGGCTGACGGTTATTAGGGTGGACTTGGATATATGGAACGGTGGTAGTGATCTGGACAACGGACAGAGCGCCGGAAGTCAGGGTGCGCAGGTTCCCGAAGGCAGCGAGGTTTTAATCGGAGCTTATGTCTTGGTAAACTGGGACGATGACGATGCCGACGGAACGATGAACGCCGATGGCACATGGTCGGCGCTGCCCGTGCCGGACTTGACAGAAAACTCGGTTGCCAATGAAGACAATCTCGCCAAACTGAAGCCTACCGTTGAACCTTTGTTAGACACCGGCAGCATAGAGTTGGAGGTGTCCGGCGCAGACGCGGACAAGGTCAAGCTGTGGACGCAGAGAACCAAGGGAACAGAGTTGCGCTAGCCTCCGGCAAGAGGACGTGGAATCTCGCCAGTCCAACGGAGAGGGCTGACTTCCAAACCTTTATGAGCGGTGGCTATTGGATCGAGAGCGTTGATACCGGAACAGTTGAACAAGGGGTTACTTATACCCTGCGTTACAAGAACAGCGGCGGGATGGAAATCTGCAAGGACGAGAACAAGGCGACCGTTGTCATGATCAATCTGGCGAACGCGGTCTATCGTGACAACATGATTTGGTCACAAGGTTCGCGAGGTCATGGAGCCTTGGTTTGGCGTTACGCCGGAACCGGCACAAAGGCTGACCTTCCCAATGACGTCAATTTCATTCTTATCGAAATGGATGGACCAACAGATTACCGAACCCTTGCCACAATTACGCAACAGGCGGGCTATCCGGCTTACGGATGTTTCAGGAATCCATCAATAACGCACGTGCAACGGCTTAGAATTATCCAAGCTGCACGTGCATTGGCAGCGCGCGCCCCAATCACATATACCGCGACAGATGCGGTACAACCTTACGATTGGGACGGTGCGCTTAACTCCATCACAGCACTGCGTTGCGATAGTTTGATTGAGGTGTGCTATGAGATCAACGGCGTGAACGTGTGGGGCATGGAGAGAGATGCGGATAGCCACACTGTTCACTATCCCATCAACGATCAAGCTGACAATTGGAGCTACAACGCCACATGGGGTACATGGAAAGTGGGCGCAAACAATCGGCCGGACAACCTTGAGGAGCACAATGACTTTGACGCTATTGGTTGGGGCGACACCTTCATGCCAGCAACTCAATGTGGAAATGTTGCCCCAGTCGAAGCAGACACACGTTTTCAGGCTCAGGATCTTTGCCAACCCGTTGGCAGCACCGGAGGTAATTGACATGAAAGATGCCGGGGTATTAGCAGTCATATTCCTTGTGGCCCAGCTACTCGTTTATGGCGCAGGCCACCATTGGAATCATATCCAACGACTTGTAAAAGAACACGACTCCCCACAGGGCAATCCACAGTTGGAAATGTACCTCAAAAGTCTTACTCCCGACCAAATGATTCAAGCTGCTCGTGAATATTCCCAGTACGCAGCTGACAAGTTCCCTGCGGACAATTGGGCTGAGGCCGTTATGGATGTCGGACTTACCTTGACCTTTTATGGAACTGATCAAGGCGGTCTGACGAATGACAGGCTTCGCGTGTTGCTTCAATGTATATCCAACAAAAATGAAAATGATTTTTTTCAGGGAAGCGCTCGTTCGACTTGTTCGGCAACGGTATTGGGAGCAAATGACCGATGACCAACGTCGGCGGAGTTGGCAGTCTTTTCTTGAGGTATTATCGGACAAGAACGCGCCCGGGCGATTGAGGGTCATGAGTTGTCGGGAACTCACGCAGGCGCTAGCCGAGAGCCATCGTCGCATTATAATCTCGGACAGGAATATCCGTCCGCTCAGAAGCGACAGGTCGAAGTGGCAAAACGTCAATGGTCTTGTCCGCAATGGCGAGATACGCCTTGAACCCGAGACGCGAAAAGCTCTGAAAACGCTTCGTGATGAGATCGCGGGCATCATGCCAGCACTCACTAAGCTATCACAGAGCGCAGACGAGCCGCCGGAAGTGAAGGACTGTGCGCGTTCGGCTCTGAAGACCCTTGCCGACCTGCCGGCTGCACCTGAACAATGACTGTTGCCAGCAACTTATGGACAAGGCGTATGGACAGTGTGCGAGCCCTCAGCACGCCCTGTCACCAACCGATTACCACACGCAAACACCGCGCTTGCCGACGCGTCCCGATCATACTCCTTCCGTACGGCAAGCCCGTGAATCCCGACATCACGCTCCACTGGGAGGCGGGGAACTCGCTCGCCCTGCTCAGGGGCACCAGTGTTTACACTAACGAAATCCAGATCAATGCCAAGACCACCGCCTGGCCGCTTGATTACGCTGTCAGGGCGCTGGATTCGGAGTTTTCCTTCAGGATATTCGCCAGGGGACAGGCCACCGGGAGCGGCAAGGCAGAATAGGGCCGGACAATGCTGGCTTCTCTATTTCAAAGACAAGAAGAGACTCTTGCCAAACCCTATACCTGCACACGTGACACGGGCATCTTGCCCGTGCTTCAACACCCATGCCACGAGGGGTTTTTGCAAGAGCCTCAATAAGACATAAGCGATACTGCTGATCACGCGGGCGGCGCGCCCTCGAGCACACGCAGCGCGATCCGGACATTGCCCAGCGGTGCCGAGACCTCGAAGCCGGCCACGCGGTCGGCGATGCGCGCCATGACCTCGTGCGCCATCTCGACGCCCGCCGCGCGCGCCGACTCGCGATCCCCGCAGGCCGCCATGCGCTCCATGACGGCATCGGGTATCACGACCCCCGGCACCTCGTTGCGCATGAACTCCGCATTCTTGAGGCTCACGAGGGGGAACATGCCCGCGATGATCGGGATGCGCCGCGGCGCGCCCTTGTCCACCCGGTCGAGGAAACGGAGCAGCGCGTCGGCATCATAGACCGGCTGCGTGATCGCATACTCCGCCCCCGCCTCGATCTTGCGGTAGAAACGGTCTATCTCGTGGTCGAGGTCGAGCACGCATGGATTCGCCCCCACGCCGATCAGGATGGCCGTCGGCGGAACGAGCGGCGCATGCGCCATGTCCAGACCGTGGTTGAGCCCCTGGATCAGTTGCGTCAGACCGATGGAGTCGACATCGAAGACCCCCCGCACCTCGGCCGCGCCGCTCACCTTGGGCGGATCGCCGGTGATGACCAGCAGGTTGCGGATGCCCGCAGCCGCCGCGCCGAGCACGTCCGACTGCATGCCGAGCAGGTTGCGGTCGCGGCAGCAGTAGTGCGGAATCGGCTCGATCTCCAGACCCGCCTGGCGGATCAGCATCGCCGCCACCAGCGGCGAGACGCGTGCCGTCGCGCGCGGCCCGTCGGGAATGTTGATCGCATCCACGCCGGCCTCCTGGCAGAGGCGCGCCTTGGCAAGCATGTCGGTCATGTCGGGCGCCCGCGGCGAGAGCAGCTCGACGCTGCTGACACGCTCGCCGCGCGCCAGCTTGGCACCGAAGGGCGACTTCTTGTCCATCGGCACCACCTCCACCTGCGGCGCCGCCACGACGCTCTCGACTGTGACGCGTTCCACGACCGGCATCTTGAACTCGCTCAGGCAGGAGATGGCGCGGGCCATCACCCGGATGTGCTCCGCCGTGGTGCCGCAGCACCCGCCCACCCCGCGCACGCCAATACGGATGAACTCCTTGGCCTTCTCGGTAAAATACTCGGGGCTCGTCATGTAGAGCATGCGCCCGCCCACCTGCTGCGGAAAGCCCGCGTTGGGCTTGACCAGCATCGGCTTGGAGACGCGCTTGATGAGCGTCTGGGCGATCTTGAGCAGACCCGCCGGCCCGACGGCGCAGTTGAGGCCGACGGTATCCACGTTCGGATCGGCCTCGAGCTGCTCCATCAGCGTCGCCGCCGCCAGCCCTGTGGCCGTCTCGCCGCGCTCGTTGACGGTGATCGAGGCGTGTACCGGCAACCCGGTGGCGCGTGCCGCGCGCGCGGCCACCTGCAGCTCGTAGGCGTCGGAGAAGGTCTCCAGAAACAGCATGTCGGCACCGGCATCGGCCAGCGCGGCCATCTGCCCGGCAAAGGCGGCCTCGACCTCCTTCTCCCTCGACTGCGCCAGCTTGCCGCCGCCCTCCTGGCAGGGGCCCACGTCACCGCCCACCATGATATCCGGGCCGGCCGCCTCGCGGGCCAGCTTCACGGCGGCGCGGTTGATCTCCTCAGTACGATCCGCCAGACCGAAGCCCCGCAGCTTGATCCGGTTGGCACCGAAGGTGTTGGTGAGGATGAGCTGCGCACCGGCCTCGACATAACCACGATGGATCCCGGCGATCAGCTTCGGCTGGGTCAGCGAGAGCTCCTCGTAGCAGGCGTTGACAAAAACACCCTTATCGTAAATCACCGTGCCCATCGCTCCGTCGAGGATCAGGGGGTGGCGCTTCAATGTTTCCAGATAGTTCCGCATGTGTTAATTGAACCAATTCGCGGCCGAAAGACAAAGTTTTTTCTTTCAGGCACCTAGCCGGATGAGTCGCGATACGCTATCATTATTCAATTTACAAGCGAGGCCCCTGCCCCCTCGTGGCATGGGCGTTCCGCCCATGGAACACGGGCAAGATGCCCGTGCCATGTATGTCCGGCAGGGGGCTTTGCATAATCCCCCAACCAATTCACCAACGGAAGACCACTGAAAGCCATACGCACATTCGTCGCGATCGATTTTCCCGATACGCTGAAGCAGGCGCTCGCCGGCGTGCAGCAGCAGCTTGCCCCGCCCAATAGCGGCAACAGCCTGGCCTGGGTGCCATTGGCAAAATTCCACCTGACGCTCTTCTATCTGGGAACCACGCCGGTCTCGCTGCTGGTCCCGCTCAAGGCCGCCCTGACAGAGGCGGCGGGCACCTGCCCGGCCTTCCCCCTCGGCTTCGGCAAACTGGACTGCTTTCCCGCCACCGGCACGCCACGGGTGCTGTTTGTGGAGGTGCTTGACCCTATCGGCGGCCTGCAGCAGTTCTACACGCAACTCTGCAAGGCCCTGGCGCAGTTCGACTTCCATCCCGATCACGACCTCTTCCGGCCGCATGTCACCATAGGGCGCGCCGGACGCCGCGCCACCACACCGCGGCAGCGCATCATGCGCGAATGGACAGCCCACGCGCCGGAAGGGCTACCGGAGAGTCTGATGGTCGAGGAAGCGGTCTTCTTCCGCAGCCTGCCCGAACGCGGCGCGCCGGTGTACCAGGTGCTCGAGCGTTTGCCGCTCGCCGATCCTGCGCCGGCAATTGAGTAGCAAAAGGGAATGCGCAAAAACACTTGGTCGCCCGACGTCCCCGGCGGTACCGTTCGCCATCCATGCGCGCACCAAATTAACCGCGGAGACCGCGGGCTCCAAAGTGCATCGGAAGCGAACGGGAGGCCGGGGAGCTTCGATGGAATCGTTAGAATCGAGTGATTCGGCAGATTCGAATTGTTCGATTATCTCGATTCATTCGATTCGCTCGACGGCAATCCCCGGATTTCCTGCTTTGCCACCGGGCGGCGAAAGGGCGGCGCAGCGCTTTTACCCTCTAAATNNCCACTGTGTGGTCGCAATAACCGCCCTGCCTACTGCCACTGCCTACTGCTACTGCCGGCGGCTAGCCGCCGGCAGTCCGCCGCAACCTCTTCCACCGCCGGCCAGTCGCGGCAGCGCGTGAAATGCTGGGTCAGCAGCGGAACGCCCCGGTTCCAGGGGCGGTCGAAGATCACAACCCGGCAGGGCGGCATCGCGGCGAGTTGTTCGAGCGCCATAGGGGCATCCTCCACGGCCAGATCGTAGCGGCGCTCAGCAAACTCCCCGCGCGTCAGCGCGCGCGCCTGCCCCTCCGCGGCCGGCGGCTCGCGGTTGTACTTGTCGACATGCACAAGGGGCACGCCCTCCAGCCCGTGGCGCCGCAGCCAGAGTGCCGAGGCCTCGTGCGTCGCGTAGGGGCGGCCGGTGACGATCTCGACCGTGTATCCCTCCCCCATCCAGCCGGCCACCGCCGCCACGGCGCCGGGCGTCGGCTCCAGCGCCAGCAGTTGCTCCGCCCCGTGCGCAATGTGCATCAGGTGCAGGTAGCGTGCCTCATCCAGCCCGAAGGCCTCGCGCAGATTGAAGGCATGGATCGCCTCGTAGGGCACCCGGCAGCCGTAGAGTTCCAGCACCAGACGGCTCAGCTCGCGCGCCGTCTCGCACAGTACATCGTCGAAATCAACATAGATGCGCATCAGGCCGAGGCTCCGGCTATGGCCGTCGCCATGCGCAAGGCCGCAACGGATGCGCGGACATCATGGACACGCAGGATCGATGCGCCGCGCCAGATGCACCAGACCAGCGCGGTCAGGCTGCCGGGCAGGCGTTCGTCGACCGGCGCGCCGATGACCTTGCCGATGAAACGCTTGCGGGAGAGTCCCATCAGCAATGGCGGCCCCATCTCCGCAAAGCGCCGCAGCGCGCCCAGCAGTTGCAGATTGTGCTCGGTGGTCTTGCCAAAGCCGATGCCGGGATCGATCGTCAGCGTGTCAAGCGCGATACCGTCGGCAACCACATCATCGACACGCCGTCGCAGCCAGTCGTACACCTCGCCGACCACGTCCTTGTAGACCGGCTCCTGCTGCATGGTGCGGGGCTCGCCCTGCATGTGCATGATGACGGATCCTGCGCCGGTCTCGCGCGCCACGGCGCGCATTTGCGGATCGCCGAGCCCGGTTATGTCGTTGATGATCACGGCCCCCGCCTCGATGGCCGCGCGTGCAACCGCGGCGTTGCGCGTGTCGATGGAGATCGGCGTATCGGTCTCCCCGGAGAGCTCGCGGATCACGTCCTCTACACGCGCGATCTCCTCCTCCACCGTGACCGGCGCGGCACCGGGATGCGTTGATTCGCCGCCGATATCCAGGATATCCGTCCCCTCCTCGACCAGTTGCAGTCCGTATGCCACGGCGGCAGCCGGCGAGTTGTGCCTTCCGCCATCCGAGAAGGAGTTGGGCGTGACATTGAGGATGCCCATGATGAGCGGACGCTCCAGCGTAAGTATCCGGTCCCGGCAACGCCAGTAGGGCGCGGCAGTTCCGGCAGCGGGCGATGTGTTATCCAAGGTGTTCTTCATGTCCGTGTCTCCTGTTGTAATCCTCACTTTGTTGCGAGCTTTGTCAGTAACTTTGTCGAAAGCGAAAGAGTAAGCGGGTGGTTTAAGCACGGCAATGTGCGGCAGACATTCCTGTCTGCCCAGATGCGGCGCATGATTGGAGAACGATACCGCGGAGACCGCGGGCTCCACGTCCCGTCCTTTCCGTTCGCCCTTGATGCGCCAGCCCAGTCACCCAGCACACGCACTTTGTCTCCACACCTTGTCTCCCCCACTTCGTCGAATACGAGAAAGGGGGAGCGACTGGGGAAGTGTCCAGAACCAGTTAAAAAGGCAATAAATCCTGTTCATCATCCTTCGGTTCATCATCCGCCTTTGCGTCATCCGCGGGCGGGGTGTCCTCCGTCGGGTCATCCGCCTTGGCATCATCCCCTGCTTGCGGCGGCACATCCGGCGGTCCGGCGACGCCGGCGTCCGTATCGCCATCTGCCTTGGCAGCCGTTTCGCCATCCGCCTTGGCATCGTCCCCGGCCTCGTCCAGGGGCGGCAGCCCGGCTCTGGCGCGTGCGGCGGCCTCCCTGGCCTTGCGGTCGGCCTCGCGCTCCTCTTGCGAGCGGAAACGGCCAAGCTTGATCAGATCCTCGGCATCCTCGCCATCCACCGTCTCCTGTTCGAGCAGCATCACGACGAGCGCCTCGACGCGCTCCCGGTGGGAGGTCAGGATGTCGTGCGCCTTCTGGTAGGCCTGGCGCAATATGGCATCCACCTCGGCATCAATCTTCTGGGCCGTGGCCTCGCTGAAGTCCTGGGTGCGCCCCACCTCGCGCCCGAGGAACATCATCTCCTCGCGGCGGCCGAAGGTGCGGGGGCCGAGTTCCTCGCTCATGCCCCAGTCGCAGACCATGCGGCGTGCCAGATTAGTGGCCTGGAGTAGATCCTGGCTGGCGCCGGCGCTGATGTCGTCGAGGAAGATCTCCTCGGCCACCCGTCCGCCCATGGCGGTGGCAAGCTGCGCCAGCATCTGGGTGCGCGTGAAGTGCAGGCGATCCTTCTCCGGCAGGAACATCGTCGCGCCCAGCGCCATGCCGCGCGGGATGATGGTGACCTTGTGGATCGGCTCGCCGCCCTCGACCAGCGCCATGACCACGGCGTGTCCCGCCTCGTGGTAGGCCGTCAGGCGCTTCTCGTCGTTGTCCAGCACGCGGCTCTTGCGCTCGCGTCCCCACCAGACCTTGTCGCGCGCCTCCTCCAGGTCCTCCTGCTCAATGCCATCCTTGCCGACGCGCGCCGCCATCAGGGCCGCCTCGTTGAGCAGGTTGGCCAGATCGGCACCGGAGAAACCGGGGGTACCGCGGGCGATGCGGCTGAGCTCGACTTCCGGTGCCAGCTTCAGCTTCTTGGCGTGGATGCCCAGAATCTCCTCGCGTCCCTTCATCGAGGGCAGGTCGATGACGATCTGCCGGTCGAAGCGCCCGGGGCGCAGCAGGGCCGGATCTAGCACGTCGGGGCGGTTCGTGGCCGCCACGATAATGACGCCATCCGAGGTCTCGAAGCCGTCCATCTCGACCAGCAGGGCGTTGAGGGTCTGCTCGCGCTCGTCGTGGCCGCCACCAATGCCGGTAAAGCGGCTGCGGCCGACGGCGTCGATCTCGTCGATGAAGATGATGCAGGGGGCGTGCTTCTTGCCCTGCTCGAACATGTCGCGCACGCGCGAGGCGCCCACGCCGACGAACATCTCGACGAAGTCGGAGCCGCTGATGCTGAAGAATGGCACACCGGCCTCGCCGGCGATGGCCTTGGCCAGCAGGGTCTTGCCCGTGCCGGGCGGCCCCATCAGCAGCACCCCCTTGGGGATGCGCCCGCCCAGCCTGACGAACTTCTGCGGCGCCTTGAGGAACTCGATGATCTCGGCGACCTCGTCCTTGGCCTCCTCGATGCCGGCCACGTTGGCGAAGGTGATCTTGGGCTTCTCCTGGTTGAGCATCTTGGCGCGGCTCTTGCCGAAGTTCATCGCCCCCATGCCCGACGCGCGCGCCTGGCGTATGAAGATGAAGTAGAGCAGGCCGAGGAATATCAAGATCGGCACGATCTGCACCAGCAGCGCGCCCCAGATGGGGTTGGAGTAGTTCACCCGCATGTTGACGTCATGGGCACGCATGAACTGCTGCAGTTCCTGCGTATCGGGCATGACGCTGAGGGTGAAGCGCTTGGGAAGGCCGGTTTCGTCACCGTCCTTGCCGGTGCGAATGCCGCGCACCATCGTCTTGCCAGAACTCTCCCGGACAAGCTCGACCTTCTCGATTTTGCCATCCACCACCAGTTGGCGGAAGACTCCCTCGTTCTCAAGTTCCTTGTAGCCTCCGTACCCATCGCTGTTGAGGGCGAAGATCATCACCGAAATCAGGAAGAATACAACCAGCCAGGCTGTCAGGGCACGGTGCGGCGGTCGCGGCTCTTCGCTGCCACGACGCGGAAGGGGCGGTGGGACCGGCGGTTCGGGTTCGTTTTTTCGGGGATCGGATTCCATGAAACTTCTCACAATGGCCCGCTTCAAGACTATGCTGCCGAGGCCATGCCTAGTGAAGCAGGTATAATAGACTGCCCGCCCGCCATAGGCAAGCGCAAGATGCACCCCGGCTTGCGCACGGGTGCGATTCCACAATAGTGGATGCGCACCCAGAATTTGGAGTAAGCGGATGGAGTGTTCAGTTTAAGTGTGAGAGCGAGAGTAAGTGCGAAGCACCCACTT
>LSQX01224213.1_pt1 | contig 13822 bp, 6 predicted proteins | sample 654561 | NCBI WGS metagenome assembly LSQX01 (sample SAMN04489861, study PRJNA283612) | anaerobic digester metagenome | isolation source: 4 biogas reactors fed with cattle manure at either 37C or 55C with and... | place: Denmark: Kongens Lyngby | collected 2014 | reverse complement strand
CGATGATGGAGGCCGGTGACAGTCACCAGATAACTGCCATCACGATAAACCTTGTATGCGTCAGGACCGACACCTTCCGGACCGGGCAAAGCCGGAACCTGCCAGGCAAGATCGACATATTCGTCCCCGGAAGTTTGAACCAATTCCTGTGGCTGAGGGTAATAGACACCCATTTCCGGGAAAATGATGTGGTCAAGCCAGGCGCAGTCGCTGCCGCCGCCCCAGAGATAGTCTTTCTTGTAAGTCCAGGTATAGGTGTGAGGACCTGCCAAAACGGGATAACTGACTTCCGTCCAGTTCACAGAGCCAGACCACTGGCCTTTCTGCTCGCCGTCGATGTAGAAACGCAGCCAGTCATAATCCTTTTCGGAGGATACTTTGATGCGGAAGCTGATATCGCCGGCGGAGACAGCCACAGCGGTGAGGCTGAGACTGGTGCTGCCGTTGTCGTTGATGGCGCCGGATTTTGCGGCATAGCTGCCTGTGAAAGCTTCATCATCCTGCACAATCCAAGGTATGGAGCTGTTATTCTGCCAGGGGAAAAGGCTGAAATCGCCTGTTTCGAAGCCTTCGTCCGGAGCATGAAGGAGGGTTACTTTCACGGAACGCTCAACGCTGTTTCCATCGTTGTCCCAAGCCACCACTTTGATGATGTGTTCGCCAAGTTCGCTGTTTCCGGTATTCCAGTCCCAAGAGTAGGGAGCGCTGGAATCAGTTGCCATAAATTCATCATCCAAATAGAAGTCCAAATGAGTGATGTAACCGTCAGTGTCAAATGCAGTTGCGGTGACGGTGACCAAACTGCCCTGGATCATGTGCTGACCTTTGACGGGGTGGGTGATGGAGCAGGAGGGCAGGGTCGGATCCACTGCCATCAAGGCTTTGTGGGCATTGACGCGGCCGGTGCCGAGCGTGCCTTCAAAACCAAGATTCACGCCGTAATTGTCGTCCGTGGTATTGCGGATGATGTTCGCCAGTTCGATGTTATCGATGGTGCGGCCGTTGCGATGGGTGTAGGAAAGCACAAGCGCGGCGATTCCTGAAACGTGGGGACTTGCCATTGAAGTTCCCTGGAAAAAACCGTAACCGTTTCCGCTGACGCAGCTGAGAACGCCTTTTGAGTCGCCACCGGTGAGGTCTCCACCCGGAGCAGAGACATCAATCCATGTGTCATAGTTTGAATACCAGGCGCGGCCATCGATGTTATTTGTTGCAGCCACAGCGAAAGAACCGCTGTAGCAGCCAGGATACCAGAGGCCTCCGGCGTTGCTGTTGCCAGCGGAGAAGATCGTAATGCCGCCATCCATAACTTCGCCGCCGCCATTAACGTTGAAATAGTCGATGGCGTCCAAAACGGATTGATCGTAGGCACCGATAAAATCGTAGCCCCAGCTATTTTGGTTGATGGCAGCGCCGTTGTCGGCAGCGTAAACCATGGCAGTTTCAAAACCGCCGTCTCCAGCCAAAGCACCAAAAACCTGGCAGGTCATCAGTCTGGCACCAGTGCCGGCACCGTTTCCACCAGCCACTCCAGCAACGCCGACAGCGTTGTTGTTCACCGCGGCCACAGTACCGCCAACGTGGCAGCCGTGGTCACCGGGGTCGATGGTATTGCTTCCCTGCACAAAATTGTAGCCGTGAATGTCGTCGGTATAGCCGTTTCCATCGTCGTCCATGTTGTTTCCAGGAATTTCACCGGGATTTGTCCACATGGCGCCAGCGAGGTCGGAATGGTTGACTTGAATACCTTGGTCGATGATGCCGATAATCACCGCGGGATGGCCTTTTTCGGTGTCCCAAGCTTCGGGTAGATCGATGTCGGCATCAGGGGTCCCACCGCTTTGTCCGGTGTTGTGATAGTGCCATTGTTGGCTGTAGCGCGGGTCATTTGGGGTCCAGCGGTCCATCGTTTCCACAATCTGTGCGGCTTCTGAGCCACCCAGGTGGTGCAGACTTTTCACATATTCGGGCTCTGCCCATTGCAAGTCTTTGTCCAGGGCGCGGTAAGCCATCACGATGTCGCGAATGTCTGTTTCGCTCTTGAATTCAAGCTGGAACCAAAGGTGGAAACCCCATTCCACGTGACGCCAGCCCCATTTCTTATTCAGCTTGAAATCGCCAAACACAGGTGTGATACTGGTTACGTTATATTCGTCGTTCAGCGCGTCCAAGGCTTCGATGCCGAAACGTGGTAGAGTGCCATTTTGAAACGAAAAACTTTGCGCCAAGCTGCTATGGGATTCGCTCAGCTTCACGCGGATGTGGCCGGTCTTCATGGCTGCATCCGGCATTTTGTAAATGTCGATGAAAGGGCGTTCGCCGAATTGCGGTGCGGCAAACATTGAAACTGCTGCCAGAATGGCAATTACGGTCAAGATGATTTTTGACCTTGTCATGGTCTTCTCCTTTATAGATTTTTATACTTGAAAAAGGTGTATTTTTAGGGCAAAAAATAAGTTTACTGCCCCCGCGAATCACGCTGAGGCAGAAGCTTCATCCCTGTACGATATTAAAATATCTTGAAGCAACGGTAACATTTTACATACGTCTATATTTGTCAACATATTTTACTTTCCGTTTCCTCATCATTAGTTCGTAATCCACTATGCGAGTTGATGTTCCCCTTGCCACAGATGATGATAATTCTCTTAAGCATCGTTTTTTGCAAAAAAACCTTTGCCCATCCGCAGCAACCCGTATATCATATAAATATACCAGGAGATTAAAAACAATGAAAAAACAGATAAATATCGGCATCGATGGCATGCACTGCGCGGCTTGCAGTGCCCGCACCGAAAAAGCACTCTGCGCTTTGCAAGGCGTGGATACCGCTCATGTGAATCTCGCTCTCGAGGAAGCGAGTTTGGAATATGATGACCGCGTGGTGGATCTCGACACCTTTGCTTCCACCATCAAATCGCTGGGCTTTTCCATCCGTGAAGATGAAATCAGCGCGGATGATGCCCAAATTGAAGCCATGCACCAGGCCAGTAAAAGAATGTGGCAAATCTGGGTGATTGCCATTTTGGTGATGATTATCATGCTTCCCCTCATGCTGATGCATCCCCCTGAACCCTGGAGCAGCCTGGGTATTTGGACAATTTTCGGGCTCACCTTGTTTGGAATGCTCGTCCCCGGACGTAACGTTTATGTTTCCGCCTTCAAATCCGTCATCAGCGGTGGCGCGAACATGGATGTGCTCATCGCTTTGGGCACGCTGGCTTCCTTTTCCGTGACCCCGCTTTCCCTGCTGGTGAAAGACATTAAACCGCATGACTTTTCAGGCATCGCCGCCATGATTTTGGCATTCCACCTCACTGGACGCTATTTGGAAGCCAAAGCCCGTGGTAAAGCCTCCGAAGCCATCCGCAAGCTTCTGAATTTGGGCGCAAAAACAGCCCTGCTTGTGGTGGACGGCGAGGAAACCGAAGTGCCCATCCACAAAATCAAGGTGGGCGACATCTTTGTGGTGAAACCAGGCGCCAAGGTTCCCGCCGATGGCGAAATCATCAGCGGTGGTGCGAACCTTGATGAATCCATGGCCACAGGTGAATCCATGCCCGTGCGTCGTGAAAAAGGGGAGAAAGTTTTGGGCGCCACGGTCAATCTGGACGGCGTTTTCCAAGCCCGCGCCGAAAAAGTGGGCAAGGACAGCTTTCTGGCTCAGGTGGTAAAAATGGTGCAGGAAGCCCAACATTCCAAGGTTCCCGTCCAGCTTTTAGCGGATCGCGTAACCGCGGTTTTCGTGCCCATCGTCTTAGTTTTGGCGCTTGCCACCTTCCTTTCCTGGCTCATTTTCCCCAATGCGATGCATACTGTTTGGGCTTTTTTCCATCGATTCATACCGCTCAGCACCCCAAATCAAGGTCTGGCTGCGGCTTTGATGGCGACTGTGGCAACTCTCGTGATTGCCTGTCCCTGTGCTCTGGGATTGGCAACGCCCACAGCCCTCATGGTTGGAAGCGGAATGGGTGCCGAGCGTGGCATTTTGATTCGCAACGGTGAAGCCCTCCAACGCATGAAAGACATTCGCGCCATTATTTTTGATAAAACCGGAACCCTCACTCACGGCCAGCCTCGCCTGCTAAAAACACAAGCGGTTAATTTGGATGAAAAACAATCCCTCGCGCTGGCATTGAGTCTGGAAAAATCAAGCTCCCACCCGCTTGCCACTGCGATTGTGAACGCCGCCCAAGAGCAAAATCTGGAAGCCCGGGAAGTTAGTGATTTCACCGAAACTGGCGGACGTGGCGTTTCCGCGATGCTTGGCGAACGCAGGCTTTGGCTGGGAAGTGCCTCGCTTCTGAAGGAAAACAATGTTCCCGGCGTTGAAAAAGTGATTTTGGAAAAAGACCTTGCCCATGCCGGAAAGGTCTGGCTGGGCGATTCTTCCGGGGTTTTGGCAGTCTTTTATCTGGCAGACACCGTGCGTCCGGAAGCGGCTCCCATCGTGGAAAAACTTGCCTCCCTGGGCATCGAAAGTGTGATGCTGAGCGGTGACAATGAGGAAACCGCCCAAGCAATTGCCGCCCAGCTTGGCATTAAACGTATCCGCGCTCAAGCCCTGCCGGGTGAAAAAGCAGACATTGTGCGCGAGCTGCAAAAAGAATTCGGCGCTGTGGCAATGGTTGGCGATGGCATCAACGATGCCCCAGCCCTCAAACAGGCTGATATCGGCATTGCCATGGGTCAGGGAACCGAGATAGCGATTGAAGCCGCGGATATCACCATCCTGCGCGACCGCCTCGAACTCATCCCCCAGGCCGTAACCCTCAGTGTGGAAACCTTCCGCAAGATTCGCCAAAACCTGTTCTGGGCCTTTTTCTACAACCTTGTTGCCATCCCGCTCGCGGTTTTTGGCGCGCTACATCCCGTCATCGCAGAAATTGCCATGGCATCCAGCTCCGTCACCGTGGTCACAAACGCGAACCTGCTGCGCAGAAAGATGAAATAAACCCTCTGCTCTGCAGGTCCAGGCTGGGATCATTGCCTAATATAGGGTTTTCAATCTAAACCTGCAAAAGGAAAAATCAAGGGGAAATCCTGCAAAGGCGGATGCCTGTAAACAAGGTGTAGTCATCATATTCGCTGTTGTTGACACTGTCGTTGTCCCGTTCCGAAACAGTGCACGAGCTGGCACCAAAGTGAAAAACGCCACCACGTATCACACGGCAGTCACCGCTATTTGCTCCATGCGGATTAATTTGTGGAGCGCTGGGATAATAACCCCAAATATCCCAACACAATTCCCAAACGTTGCCACTCATATCGTAAATACCAAGCTCGTTGGGAAGCTTGGTGCCCACCCGGTGAGTTTCGTTGCCGGAATTATTTCGATACCACGCCACGGCATCAACATCATTGCTACCGCTGTAGGTGTGGCCCTGGGACTGGTTTCCTCCCTTGGCAGCGAACATCCATTCCATTTCTGTGGGCAAACGATAACCATCGGCGCTCCAATCGCAGGATACATTTGAACTTGTCCTCCACCCCCATGGCCAATTTTCAGTGTCTGTGCCATAGTCCAAATAACTGTAACAGGGCGTCAAACCTTCCTGCAGGCTGAGTCGGTTGCAAAACTTTATGGCAAGACCCCAGGGAACACGTTCCACCGGATAATAAGGATTGATGAAGTATGATGGATTGGTTCCCATCACAGCCTGATATTGAGCTTGGGTAACCTGATATTTACCAATGTAAAAACTGGAAACAGTCACGTCCGAAGTGCCATTGTGGAAAGTGCCGCCGGAAACATGAACCATTTTACTGTAATCGTAACTGAGCTTGTAGGTCGCTATTGCGGTTTTGCTGTCCCACATGCCAGATTTAAACGCCTTGGCTTTGATGGTTGTGGTTTGACTTATCATAATCGGTTCAGAATATCGTGGCGAAGCGGAATTTGGTTCACTGCCATCCAAGGTGTAAACGATGGTGGCACCCAAGGTGCTGCTGTCCATAGTGATTAGCTGCATCTCTTCATAGATGCCACCGGGCAGGTTGAACCTGGGTTTTTCCACTTGGTTTGTTTCCGTGAACAACGAGCAGCTCGACACAGTCAGAACCACAATTATCAAAAACAGCAAAGATAAAAATCTGTTTTTTGCCATGCTTACGCTCCCATGCAGGTTTATATGCATCATTTCATTATCTCCATTTTGTGCTCTGGCCGATTCATTGTGTCTCCAAAATTTTAAGGGCATCTCGAATTCCTTGTTTATCACACTCTTTGCGGGACAGAAAAATCAGGGGGAATTCCTGCAAAGCCGCAAGCCAACATCGTAGGTGATTTTTGAGGCCGGAATCTTGCCTCTATGCAAAACAGCGCAGGTGTAGGCACGGCTATTCCAACTTCCACCACGTCTCACACGCTGGTGATAGCTGGGTTCTCCATGCGGATTTGTCTGAGGGCTGCTGGGATAATCATACCAAGAATCCCAACACCATTCCCAAACGTTTCCGCTCATATCGTAAATCCCAAGCTCGTTGGGCAGCTTGGTTCCCACTTGCTGGGTTCTGGGGTCGGAATTATACAAATACCAGGCAACAGCATCATTATCATTGCTGCCACTGAAAGTGTAACCATGCGTCTGTAAACCGCCCCGGGCGGCATATTCCCATTCTGCTTCTGTGGGCAACCGATAGCCATTGGCGGTCCAGGAGCATGATACATACATATCCGCATCATGTCGCCACCTCGCTGGCCAATTGTCAGGATTTGTGCCATAGTTGCCATACCTGTAACAGGGTGTCAAACCTTCCAGTGCGCTGCGACGGTTGCAATATAGAACGGCGTAAGAAAACGAAACACACTCCACTGGATGATTGGGATTACCGCTAAAATAAGATGGATTACTTCCCATCACAACCTGGTATTCAGCCTGGGTTACCTCATATTTCCCAATGTAAAAACTGGAAACAGTGACGTCTGAAGTGCCATTGTGGAAGGTGCCGCCAGGGACGTAAACCATTGTGCTGTAATCGTAATTGATGTCGTAGTTTGCCATTGCGATTTTACTGCCCTTCATGTCAGGCATGAATGCTATGGCTTTGATGCTTGTGTTTTCGCTGATCAAAATCGGGTCTGAATAAATCGGCGAACTGGAATTTGGTTCACTGCCATCCAAAGTATAATGGACAGTGGCACCTAAAGTGGGGCTGCTCACGGTTACGAACTGCATGTTATCATAACTGCCGCCAGGCGGGTTGAACCTGGGCTTTGCCACTTGGTCTGGTTTCGTGGTCTTGTAGCAGCTTGAAACAGCCAGAACCATGATTATTACAGGCAGCAGAAAAAAGAATCTGTTTTTTGTCATGCTTAAGCTCCCGTATAGGTTTGTATGTTTATAAGCATCATTGCGTTATGTCCATCTGTTGCCATCAAACCTACCATGGTAAGTAAGATATCGAGCTTTAACGACGTTATCATTATTCCTTCTATTTTGGAACACAGATTTTCTAAGTTGTTTGGGAGCCTTTCATATCCCCCATTATTCACTTTCTATATATGTCCAAAAAGACCAAACGCACTATTTCATCCAATCCTTTTTATGTCAAGTTATTTTTTTCATATATTTTCCCGGGATGAATTCCTGCGCCTCAGGCCTCTTTTTCAGGGCTCTTTCTTGGTTGCCGCCTTATGTCTCCCTTATGTTTATAAAGGCAACCATATGCCAGATATAGGTTTAGGCTTCCGAACCCTTGCTTTTTTGATAAAATCCCCTGTTGACAAGCCAAAAATACAAAGCCAAAAAAGGGCGGACAATCCATCCGCCCATATTCAGGTTCTTTGATGAATGATGCTTCAGGGCAATGTTTCGTCGATATACTGCACCAGTTTGGAAAGGCTGTAGGTGTAGGAACCCAGTTCGTTGTCATACCAGCCGCAGATTTTGGCATGGGCGACAGGCACTGTGCCTTCCCCACCCGGAATGGGCATAAAGCCTGTGCGGGTGGTGGTTTCATGGGCTTCCAAAACTGCTGACGCCATGGTGCCAATCATGTCCGCGGAAACGTTTTGGCGTTCGGAGTAAACCAGCAGGTCTTTTTGCGGACCAGCCGCGGCTTCCTTGTAGATGCGGTTGATTAACTCGCTGGTAACAACGGGGTTACCCTGCTCGTCCAAGCGGGTTTGGAGCGTGAGATTCAGGTTTATCAGGGAAACCGTGGAGGTGGGAATGCGCACGGAATCCGCCATGAATCCCACAGATTTGATTTTGGGCATCACCAGTTCCAAAGCTTTGGCAGCGCCGGTGGTGGAAAGAATGATGTTGTTCATCAGGCTGCGGGATTTTCTGAGGTCGCTGGCTCCGGTTTTGGGGATGTTGTCCAGAATGCTTTGCGTGTTTGTGGCAGCGTGAATTGTGCTCATGTGGGCGGTCATGATGTTCGCCGTATCTTCATGTTCCAGAAGCGGTTTCATCATGTGTGCCAGCCCGGTTGTGGTGCAACTGGCAGCGCTGATAACATGGTGTTGGGCGGGGTTGTAATCCAGATGGTTGATGCCATAAATCATGGTGATGGCATCAGGTGAAGCGTGGACGTGCGCGCTTTTACTTTTGAAGGGAGCGCTGTTGATAACCTTGAGGGCCCCGGCTTCCAAGTGTCCGCGCAGGCAGGGTTTACCCTGGTCAGTGGTGGCGTTGGGGTCGGTGAACTGCCCGGTGCAATCCACCACAATTTTCACCCCTTCCTTCAGCCAATCGATGTCTTTGGGATTGCGGGCGGTGCGCAGCACCTTCACAGGGATTCCCTCGATGCTGAAAAGCTGCTGTTCGGCATCCAGAATCTTGATTTCAGCCTTGCGCCCCACCATTCCAAAGAGAAATTTGTGGATGCTGCCATAGGTGGAATCATGTTCGATAATCTGGATCAGGTCATCCAGTTTTTTGCCCACTTCACGGCCGCAATTAACCACGATTCCATCGAAATGGCGGAGATGGATCATGTTCCAGAGCAATTGTTTGCCAATCCGGCCGAGGCTGTTTATCCCCAGCAGTTTTTTGTTTTTCATGTCCTGATTCATGCGATACTCCTTTGTATGTATTTTTTTTAGTTCATAATCGTTTCAACTGGATAGTGTCCCAGATAAATCCCGCCGCTGTTGGCATCGATGGCGATAAAATCACCCGGATGAAGCGTTTTCTCGCCAATGCGGCAGATGTTTTCCTCTTCCAAAACCCGCAACTGGCGGCAATTCACAATCCCGGAAATGCCCAGCCTGGCGGCGGTGACAGCGGCATGGGAAGTCACTCCGCCCCTTGAGGTTAGCAAGCCCTGACAATCAAAAAGCAGTTCCATGTCTTCGGGAACGGTGTCCGGGCGCACCAAAATCAGCGGCATGCCCTGCGCTTTGAGGGCGTCGATATCGGCACGTGAAATGGCGACAAGTCCGTTCACCACGCCTTTTCCAATGCCAATGCCGTTGCCCAGCAGTTTCAGCTCGCGCTTGGGAACGTTGAAAACGGTGTGGGCGCTGGGTTTGGTGATTGTCTGGTTCCTGGTTTGGAGGATATAAAGCTGGGAAAGCCGCGGACCCTCGAAGGTAAATTCAATCTCCTGATGAGGATAGCCATAGTCCTCAATCAATTGCCGCGCCAAATCCAACAACCCGCCATGAATTTCGGGGAAATCCTTTTCCAGGGAAATCTCCACCGGTTCACGTGCCTGTTTGCGCTGCTGCTCGGAAATGGGCAGGGTATGCACCAATCCGCCCACAACGTCCTCACCCTGGCTGCAGAGGGTAAAATCCCCATTCAGCGTGATTCCCGGTGCCTTGCTTGAGGGCGCGTGGGTGAAAACCACTCCGGTTCCGGATTCCAGGCTCATATTGCCCAAAACCATCTGCTGGATGGTGACGGCGGTGCCCCAGTCATCCGCGATTTGCATCTTTTGCCGGTAAAGCCTGGCGCGGTCTGTGTTCCAGGAATCCATCACGTGGTCAACCGCCTGCTTTATCTGCAGGAAAAGATTCTGTTCCAGTTCAATGCCGTGCCGCTGCAGGATTTTCTTATAATCCTCCGCCATCCCGCGCATCTGCTGCGGTGTGAATTGGGTTTTGAGTTGCACGCCGTGACGCCGCTTGAAGGCAATCATCACAGCATCAAATTCATCACGCGAAATCCCGTATGCCATGCCCCAGCTTTGAATCAAACGGCGGTAGCAATCCCAGGCTGTCCAGCCGTAATTCTCTCTGGCACTGAGTTTTAAGGTCACCTCATCGTTCAGCCCGATGTTCAAAAATGTGTCCATCGCCCCGGGGAGACTGAGCGCCGCTCCGGAACGCACGGAAAAAAGCAGCGGAGCTTCGGGATTGCCAAACTTCAGTCCGGTGCGCCTTTCCACCCGCTGGATATTTTGCTTTAAAAGCTCTTCCATCTCTCGCTGAATTCCGGCATGGGCACGCAAAACCGCTCGAAAACGGTGCATTTCGGTGCTAATCACAAATCCCGGCGGGATGGGAAAACCATAGCCGTGCATTCTTTTCAAAAAATGCGCCTTGGAACCCAGCAGCACCTGATTGTCCAGCCTGCTTTTTTTCACCTGCAGGGGAATGAACATCAAATCAGGGTCGTAACTCATTACCCGGCGGAGCTCTCCGCTTCCGAAAGCGCGCTTCATGGAGTCCAGCGCTTCCAAAACCCTGGCGATGAAATTATCCATCAGTTGAACCAGAAAACTGGAGCTGAGCAGCTTGCGGAAAAACTCTTCCGCCACCATCTGTTGTGCCATGTGGCGCTTGTATTTACGCGTTTTCACCGGGATTCGTCCCAGTTCCTGTTCATAGAAGCGGTAATAATATTCCTGAATCAGTTCGGTGATGCTGTCCTTAATCTGTTTAAAGAGGTCAAGATATTGGTCAAGTGACAGCGGCACAGTCTGTTGACCCGTCTTCATCATCTCCAAAGCGCTGGAAAAAGCCTCGCTGACCACACCTTCCCGTGCCATACCCAGTTCAAAAAGCTCCAAAATGCGGATGATGCGCTTGAGCGTGCTGGCGGTGATATAATCCAGGTTCAGGCGCGCAATGTTCTGTTCCAGAAGGCGTTCCATCAAGTTTTCCAAGCGGAAAACCATGCCCAGCGCCTCCAGTTTCGGCTCCCGGTATTGTCCATACATGGATGGAATTCCCGCAGCGATATGGCGTTTATAGTAGATATTTTCCCAGCTTTGGCTGGGGTCGGGATCCAAAACCACCCGGTTCAGGCGCTCGATATAATCCAAAATCTGGCGGATGCTGCCGTCCTGGTCTTTGCGTTTCAAACTCTGTGTGAATCGCTGCCGTTCACGTTCGTCGAACCAGTTGAAGCGCGCCAAAAACTTCAGAATATCGTAGGGGTCCAGCTTATATTTATCCAACAGCATATAATGGATGCGCACCAAAAGCTCCAGACGCCGCAGGGAAAAATCCTCTTTTTTCACCCTGCGAAAAAGCGGCGCCACGGCATGCCAGGATTGTCCCAACAAACTGTCCGCGTTCACTTTATGCTCCCGGAAAAATCCGTTTACCGCCTCTTTTTGGGCTTGAGCGCGCGCGTCTGGTTTTTGGATAAAGACATCCACGTCTTCGGGCAAAAGTCCCTTCAGATGTCCGGGGTCAAGGTCGGTCCAATAGTCCAAAATGTTGTGCAAAAGAATGATGTGCGTGTTGTTGCTTTCGGTGTGTAACTGTTTGCGCACAAAGTGGATAAGCCTATCCCGGCGTCCGCTCATTTCGTCGATTTCAGTGCTGAGGTCGCGGATTTCACCCTCGGCGCCGATTTCGTGATAAAACACGGGAAAGAGCCTTAGAAGCTGTTTCGCCTGCACGTAAAGCGGTTCCAGATGGCTGTTTAGAAATTTCGAAACGTCTTTTTGAAACAGGTCGGTGTCGGAGATGAAAATGCCGCCCTGGATGAGATTTATGATAAGCGCCGCCAGCAGGTCTTTGCAAAAAACGGGGTCGATGCCAATCAGTTCCAGCCACACACGGATGTTTTTGATGTGGTTTTTGTTCGCCACAATCTGCCAATCGCTGTTAATCTTGATTTCTCCCGGCGGGATGAAGCCCAAATCGATGATCTGGCGCAGACAGCGGCGTCCCAATTCCGGTTCCTGAGGGTTCAAAAGCGCCCTGCCGATGGTGAGCACGCAATCCAAAACGATGCCGCTGTGACGTTCCTTGAAATCCTCCAAATTCTCAAAAATGCCATCCAGCAACAAGCCTATTTCCTTGACGCTCAATTCCTTATGCAAATCCGCCAACAGCCGGTTGAGGTCCCAAAGCAGGTGGTCGCTCAGGGCGGACATGGCGTCCAACCCCAGCAGATAAAAGATGTAGTGAATTTTTTCCGGCAGGCTCTGAAAACTGGAAATCTGGTCCCGCTGCCGGGCTGCGATGTCCGAAAAAGAGGGGATGGAAGCAAAGTCCTCCAGGGTTTGAGCCGCCTCAATGCGTTGCAGACAATCGGCAAAAAACTCCTGTCCCACCGCTTTTTCCAATTCTTTATCACTGACGCTTACAATATCCTCATATTTGGCTCGCCAGGTGGAAATGGATGCGCTGGCAGCCCAAAGCTTCACCGCCGCTTCATAAACGCTGCGCAGCAGGGAGATGGCTTCATCCTGTTTTTCCAGGCGCGGCCAAAGCTTTTGCAGGGTCTTAAAAAGCTGTCCGGAAGCGCGGATGAAAAGCTCGCCCGCCTCTGTGTGCCACTTTTCCAAAACCTCAAAAGCCTGTTCCAGAATGCTTTGCGGCACATCCTCGTTTTCCGCCAGTGCGATGGCAAAACCCAAAAACTCTCCCAAAGCGCTCTGCCGGATGGACTGTTCCGGGGCACGGGAAAAGATGTCTTGAAAAATGTTGAGGATGGTCTCCAAGGCGCGTTCACGCTGGGGAAGCTGCGCCCAAAACCAAAGGTCGCCGGTGATGCTTTGCCGCAAAAGTTCCAAAGCCGAGCCCAGATTGGCGTAGGGATGGTGCAGCTCTTCCAAAAACAGCCGGGTGCGCCGGTGGATGCCGAAATAAGCTTCACTCTGCTCAAGCAGCCACAGGCTTTGCGGGGAAAGGACAATCTGCTTCACCTGCGTTTGCGCCAGGTTGCTCGCCAAGGCTTGGGATTCAATCTTATCCAAATTTTCCTCAACCAGATATTATTGCAAGAGCGGCAGTTACAAATTTTAAAACCGCTTTTTCAGCCGAAGGACACCAGACCTCCGGCACTTTTTATCAAGACAATATTTCAGGCTTTAAATGTCAAGCCCATTTTGGCGTTTCGGGGTGGAATCTGCCGCCCCTGCTCCGCGCAAATCGGCTCAATGCGCTTCAAACCAATTGTCGCCGATGCCGATGTCTGTTTTTAGCGCCACGATGCTGCTCCATTGTTCCGGCAAAGCGCCTTCCATTTCAGAGCGCACCAGGTTTTGGGCTTCGTCCAAAAAATCCCGCCGCACTTCAAACACCAATTCGTCATGAACCTGCAGAATCATGCGGATACGGGGATCGTCCTTAACGCGGGTGTGGATGCGAATCATGGCAATTTTGATGAGGTCTGCCGCGCTGCCCTGAATGGGCATGTTCACCGCCACGCGTTCCGCTTCGGCACGCAAACCCGCGTTTGCGCTGTTGAGATTTTTCAGGTATAACCTGCGTCCAAAGATGGTTTGGGCATACATGTGCAGCCTGGCTTCGGCTTTGCTTTGGCTGATGTAGGCCTGAATGGAAGGAAAGCGCTCGAAATAGTTGTGAATCATGGACTTGGCGTCTGCCTGCGAGATTCCCAGCTCCCGGGAGAGCTTTTTTTGACCCATGCCGTAGAGCAGCCCAAAATTGATGGTTTTCGCTTGG
>LSQX01195375.1_pt1 | contig 13822 bp, 14 predicted proteins | sample 654561 | NCBI WGS metagenome assembly LSQX01 (sample SAMN04489861, study PRJNA283612) | anaerobic digester metagenome | isolation source: 4 biogas reactors fed with cattle manure at either 37C or 55C with and... | place: Denmark: Kongens Lyngby | collected 2014 | reverse complement strand
CTAGCGAAAATGCTCGAAAAGGGCTACGTATTCCGTGGCCTCAAGCCAGTTAACTGGTGTTTTGATTGTGGTTCAGCCCTAGCAGAAGCTGAGGTCGAGTATCAAGATCGCGTTGACCCTGCCATTGATGTAGCCTTCCCTTTTGCTGAGAAAGACAAACTCGCTCAGGCCTTTGGATTAAATAGCATTGCTGACGGTGCACTTGCCATTTGGACTACGACACCGTGGACCATCCCAGCTAACCAGGCACTGAACATTCACCCTGAATTAGAGTACGTACTCGTTAAAGTTAGTCCTACACCTGCCAGTGGCGAGTTATTGCTGCTTGCCAAAGACCGCTACGAAGCGTGCTTAGAAGCCTACCAGCTGACTGGCGAGGTTATTGCCACTTGCTTAGGTCAAGCCCTTGAAGGTATTGCTTTTCACCACCCATTAGCTAACATTGATGAGGACTATAAGCGCTTATCAAAAGTAAATTTAGCTGATTATGTGACAGTTGATGCGGGTACCGGTATTGTTCACTCCTCTCCTGCCTATGGTGTGGAGGACTTTATCACCTGCAAGCAATACGGTCTCAGTGATGATGAAATTATCAACCCAGTCATGGGTAATGGCGTTTACGCATCGACCTTAGGCCTATTTGGCGGTATGAAAATTTGGGACGCCAATCCTAAGATTACCGAAGCCCTGCAAGCCAGTGGCAATCTACTGAAGTTAGAAAAATCAAACCACAGCTACATGCACTGCTGGCGCCATAAGACACCAGTGATTTATCGCGCCACTAGCCAATGGTTTGCGGGTATGGACAAAATGTCCAATGACAGTGATCGCACCCTACGTGAGGTTGCACTAGCTGGTGTTGAAAACACCAACTTCTACCCTGCTTGGGGGCGTGCACGCTTACACAGCATGATTGCTAATCGTCCTGACTGGACCTTATCCCGTCAGCGCCAATGGGGTGTGCCAATGGCTTTCTTTGTTCACAAAGAAACAGGCGAACTACACCCACGCACAGTTGAGTTGTTAGAAGAAATTGCACTTCTCGTTGAAAAAGAAGGGATTGAAGCTTGGCAATCGGTTGAGCCTAAAGACTTCTTAGGTGATGAGGCCGAGCAATACGAGAAAAATCGAGATACCCTTGATGTCTGGTTTGACTCAGGCACCACGCACGTTCACGTGATGGGCGGCCAAGATCACGAGTTCAAAGGCTCTCATGCCGATGACCTACGTTGGCCTGCCGACCTCTACTTAGAGGGTTCTGACCAACACCGTGGTTGGTTCCACTCGTCATTATTGACCTCATCGATGCTCTATGGTCGTCCACCATACAACGGCTTATTAACACACGGCTTCGTGGTGGATGGTAATGGTCGCAAGATGAGTAAGTCAGTTGGTAACGTCGTTGTGCCACAAAAAGTATCTGACAGCTTAGGGGCTGAGATTATTCGCCTCTGGACTGCGGCGACGGATTACTCTGGCGAGCTATCAATCTCCGATCAAATTCTTAAACGCGTAGTTGAAAGCTATCGTCGTATTCGTAATACGCTTTGCTTCCTACTAGGTAACTTAAGCGACTTTGACGCTAGTAAAGACCTAGTAGCGCCTGAACAGTTATTTGAAGTTGACCGCTATGCGGTAGCGGCAATTGCTGATATGCAGGAGCATATTAAGGGCCTCTATGAAAAGTATGAGTTCCACCCAGCAGTTCACCGCCTACAAATCTATTGCTCTGAAGACTTAGGTGCTTTCTACCTAGACATTCTAAAAGATCGCCTCTACACCACTGCAAAAGATAGCTTAGCGCGTCGTTCCGCACAAACTGCGCTGTACTATATCACCATGACCTTGGTGAAACTGATGGCTCCTATTCTTTCCTTCACATGTGAGGAAGCTTGGACTGAGATGCGTCGTACTTTCTTAAGCAATACAGCTCACAAGGATGGTCTAACTATCTTTACAGAGCTTTACCAAGAGCTACCGAGCATTGAGGGATCAACTGATTTATTAGACAAATGGAATCGTATTCTAGACATTCGTGCCCAGCTCAATAAAGAATTAGAAGACGTCCGCAGTGCGGGTAAAATCGGTTCCGCATTACAGGCTGAGGTTGATGTCTATGCTGGCGGTCAAGATTACGCCCTATTAAAAAGCTTAGACGATGACATGAAGTTTGTCTTCATCGTGTCACGTGCTACCTTGCATGAAGATGCTTCAAGCGAAGGTGTTCGCTTTACAATCGCCTCCTCAGAGCACGAGAAATGTGAACGTTGCTGGCACTATCGTGACGACGTCAATCAAAACCCTGAGCATGAGGGCATTTGTGGTCGCTGTGAGGATAATCTATATGGTGAAGGCGAGGATCGTCACTATGCCTAATCAGGCACAGCACCCAGCACAAGTAGCTAGTAGCAACAAGGCGACCGTACCATTCGGTCGCTGGATACTGCTAGCTGCTGTGCTTATCGTCCTCGATCAGATTAGCAAATGGTACTTTGAGCTAAACTTCCAATTTGCTGAGCGTCTCAATATACTGCCCTTTTTTGACTTTATCCTAGTCTATAACAAGGGGGCCGCGTTTAGCTTTCTGGCTGATCACGGTGGTTGGCAACGCTGGTTCTTTGTTGCACTGAGCATCATTGCTAGTATTGTTATCGCAGTTTTACTAAAACGCAACTCAACAAAAACCTTATTTTGTCTCTCACTAAGCTTGATTCTTGCCGGGGCTATAGGTAACCTAATCGATAGGTTACTACTTGGTCATGTTATTGATTTTTTGCTTTTTTACTGGGGCGATAATTACTTTCCCGCCTTTAACCTAGCTGACTGCTGTATTACTATTGGTGCTGCGCTATTGATTCTGGATGAGATTATTCGTATCCGCAAAGAAAAGCAGCAAAACACCCCTCATTAAGTCAATCAATGGAGATAAAAATGGCACAACTGCTTGCTGCTAAGCATATCGTGCTCGGTCTTACCGGCGGTATCGCCTGCTATAAAAGTGCAGAGCTAACACGCCGCCTACAAGATCAAGGAGCCTCAGTACAGGTAGTGATGACCGACGCTGCTTGCTCATTTATCACACCGACCACTATGCAGGCCTTGTCTGGCAAGCATGTTTATACAGAAACGCTTGACCCAACCATGGACAATAGCATGGCTCATATTAATTTGAGCCGCGAAGCAGATGCTATTTTAATTGCCCCATGTAGTGCTGACTTTATGGCTAAATTAGCGCATGGCCAAGCCGACGATCTTCTATCCACTCTTTGCTTAGCACGTGGTGACTGTCCCCTGATTATTGCCCCCGCAATGAATCGTGAGATGTGGGCCCACCCTGCCACTCAGCGCAACCTTAACACACTGTTAGAGGATGGCATTGAGGTTTGGGGACCTGGTGATGGCGAGCAAGCTTGCGGTGAAATTGGCTCAGGCCGTATGCTCGAAGTGCCCGAGTTAGTTGAAGAGGCAATAAGCTTTTTTACACCCAAACTATTAAATGGCCTTAAGCTATTAATTACCGCGGGACCAACCGAAGAGCCCATCGATCCGATTCGGGTCATTAGTAATCGCTCTTCCGGTAAAACCGGCTATGCAATTGCAGCCGCCGCACAACGCGCTGGCGCAGAGGTGACCTTGGTTTCAGGCCCTACCGCCTTGGCCCGCCCCTATGGAGTGGACTTTACTCCTGTACGCTCTGCGCGCCAAATGCACCAAGCCGTGATGAATCAAGCACCGCAGCAAGATATTTTTATCTCAGTGGCAGCGGTTGCCGACTGGTACGTCAAAAACAGTAGCGACAGCAAAATCAAAAAGACTGAAGGCGACGGATTCCCAAGCCTTGAGTTTGCTCCCAACCCTGATATTTTAGCTGAAGTTGCGGCAATGGAAAAAGGCCCATGGCCTGTTGGATTTGCCGCTGAAACAGATAATTTATACGAATACGCAGAGGCTAAAAGGCAGCGTAAAAACTTACCCTTAATCGTCGGCAATCTAGCTCAAGACGTAATGGATAAGGACATAACTCGCTTTGTACTATTTGCAGACAACGGCGTTACAGAGATGCCTGCCGCAGAAAAATCTGCTGCAGCGTCGGCACTAGTCCAAGAAATCAGCAAACGCTACTTTTCAAGGTAAGCGATGCAAGAATATATTGACCTCTTCTTGAATTTTATTTCTGAAAATGAGGCTTGGGCTGCACCCTTAATTGGCTTGATGGCATTCCTTGAGTCTTTATTTGTGATCGGCCTCATTATGCCTGCCACCGTCATCATGATCGCTACCGGTGCCATTATCGGTGCTGACGCCCTAAGCCCAATCCCTATCCTGATTGGCGCTTCCATCGGTTGCTTTCTAGGCGACAACGCCTCCTATTATATTGGTCGCAAGACTCGTCCCAGCTTAAGACGAAGTACCATTTATCAAAAGCACCGCAATATCATTTTAAGAGCTCATTTACTATTTAGAAAGTATGGTATCTATGCGGTATTTTTAGGCCGTTTTATGGGCCCCTTACGCTCTACCGTTCCAACCGTCGCTGGCATCTTAAAAGTACCTCTCTATAAATTTCAAATTGCCAATTTTTGCTCAGCAGTGATTTGGCCCCCACTTTATATGCTACCGGGTATCTTAGTGGTGTAGGCCATGCTTGAGATAATTCAACAGCTCATCGACTTTATGGAAAAGTATCAAACATGGGCGATCCTTGTCGTGTTTGCTATTACCTTTATTGAGTGCTTTTTTATCATTGGTTTTTTTATACCGGCTGCAACGATCTTGTTAGCTGTGGGTGCGCTGGTTGGCGCGAGCGATATTAACTTTTTCTTCATATCAATCGCTGCTATTAGCGGTTCGATTGTGGCAAGTAGTATTTCCTATCAGATTGGCAAAAAAATCCGCCCAACACTACGCCAACGCCGTATTTATCAACGTCACCGTCGACTATTTTTAAGCTCAAAAGTGATGCTTAATCGCTATGGTGCCAAAGCAGTATTTTTAGGGCGCTTTATCAGCCCCTTGCGTCCGACTTTGCCAACCGCAGCCGGTGCTTTTAAAGTCAACCAGCTCAAATTCGAAATCGCTAATGTGATCTCAAGTATCTTTTGGCCAATGACTTTTCTTTTGCCAGGCTATTTGATTGTGCATTAATTTAATTAAAAAAATAGGTAAATAAACATGTTAGTCAATCTAAAAATTCTTGATAAACGTATGGAAGAGCAGCTACCGCAATACGCCACGGCTGGTTCGGCAGGTTTAGATTTACGCGCTTGTATCGAGCAAGAAATCACCCTAGCCCCAGGTCAAACTGAATTAGTTCCTACGGGCCTAGCCATCCATATCGATAACCCAGGTTACGCAGCCATGATCCTGCCACGCTCAGGTCTAGGTCATAAGCATGGCATCGTCCTAGGTAACTTAGTTGGCTTAATCGACTCTGATTATCAAGGCGAGTTGATGGTGTCAGTATGGAATCGCGGTAACGACGAGTTTGTTTTAAAACCAATGGAGCGTTTAGCCCAACTAGTCGTCGTACCGGTGCATCAGGTACAATTTCGTGTGGTTGACGAGTTTCACCAAAGCGATCGCGGTGCCGGCGGCTTCGGCAGTACCGGTAAAAACTAATTATTATTATCGTAATAGCAATAACAAGGAGCATTTATGAGCACTAATTTATTTAGCAAAAAGCTGTTAAGAAGCCTAGGCTTAGGCTGCTTGGGGGTAGCGCTAAGCGTTACCAGCCTATTCAGCACAGCCGTAGCCGCTGATGAAGCTGAAAACTACCCTGAGAAAATGATTCGTTTCGTCGTCCCATATCCACCGGGTGGCCCACTTGATGCAGCTGCTCGTCAGCTCGGTGAGCGCGTACAAGAGACCCTTGGCGAAAGCGTTGTAGTTGAGAACAAAGCAGGTGCCGGCGGCAATATCGGCCTAACAACCGTCGCTAAAGCTAAGCCTGATGGCTACGTGCTAGGTATGGGTGCGGTTGCTACCATGGCAATTAACCCATGGTTATATAACAACATGCCATTTGACCCTGCTAAAGACTTTGCGCCAGTACTCTTACTCGCCAACGTACCTAATGTCTTAATTCTCAACAAAGAATTTGCTACTGAAAACAACATCACTGATGTGAAAAGCCTAGTCGCCTACTTAGAAGCGCATGGTGCAGACATTAACTACGCTTCTGGTGGTAACGGTAGTGCTGGCCACCTAGCGGGTGAGCTATTTAAAATTCGTAGCGGTGTTGATATGCTGCATATCCCATACCAAGGTGCAAGCCCTGCCAAACTCGCTCTATTAGCTAACCAAACGCAGGTGATGTTTGATAATCTAGCTTCTGCCCTACCACAGATTCAATCTGGTGACGTAGTTGCACTCGCTGTGACTACGACCGATCGCAGCTCCTTCTTAGCTGAGCTACCAACGCTACAAGAAAGCGGCATTGAGGATTTTGATATCGGTACGTGGTTTGGCGTAGTGAGCCCAGCTGGTACACCAGACGCTATTATTGAAAAGCTTAACAACGCTTACGCCGAAGGCATGAAAGACGAGCGGGTACAAACTCAAATGCGCAATATGGGCTCTGAGCTTGAACCAAGTTCTGCCCAAGACTTTGCAGACTACGCAGCAGCAGAGCTCAAAAAGTATGAAGAGATCGTTAAATCAGCTGGTGTGAAGCTGGAGTAATTAACGGTTTTTATAATTTTGCACTGTGCAAATAAAGGCCTCGTGGGAAAATTCTCACGAGGCTTTTTACTGTAATTTATATTTATTACCCACGGTATTACTGTTTACATTAAATAAGCAGTTGTGGGGGTAATACCCCCGCAAAACCGCAGTGATTTAAAGTAGTATTTCCATACGAGGAAATGAACAATGAAACGATCACGATTTACCGATAGCCAAATTAGGCTTGCCTGTTAGAGTGGTATTTTCCAAGATGGAACATACCACTTTTAAATTTATTTTAAAGTGGTTTTTTGTTTTTCGGCTGCTGCTCGCGCTTTAAGCTCTTCAGCAGTGACATATACTATTTTGCCATCCTTCCAAAACACAAGGCTCGTGCCATGCTTGATAGCATCTTCACGAGCTAGCTGAGCTGAGCGAGTTAGTGCTTCAGAGATTTCCTTGGCAAAGTCTGATAGTGATTCTGTTGGGACGCTCATGTATTGTTTCCTTCTTTCAATAAAACTATATCTTCCGTTGAGTTATTAAACAACAACCATTCGTCGACTGCATATTTATAATCGCTATGCAGCAATTCAAGACCTGCTTTGAAACGGCGTCGAATAACTGGCTCAGGTATATCATGAACACCTTGGGAGACACGCTGAGCCACTCTATCAATAGAAATACTGACATCATTTAACGACAGGTACATCAATTTTACCCTATAACCCGCTTCTCTCTATCGTTTGATATGCTTTAAATAGCTTCTACCCGATAAGGTGGTTTCAATAGAAAAACTTTCACCGCGCTGAAAACGTTTCAGGACGTGGCTCAGGCAGCGCTAAACCGCCGGTACCAACATTGTATTTAGCAATATTTTTCTGCACTAACTGCTTTATCAATTCACCAGCACGCGCCCTATCCTCTTGAGTAAATTGATAATTCTGCAAAAGAAACTCTAAGCGAGAAGGTGCACGTGAGTCAAAGTAAATCCCCTTATCGTCAATAACTAAGGATAAAGGTGGTACAAGATTAGAGCCTAGACCCACAGAGCGTATAAAACCATCTTCCATACGCAAGACCGGCACGCCTAAACTCTCTGCCCATGTCGCGGCCTCAGGGAATTTCTGCCCCCACAGCATTAACTTCATCAAGTCCTTGGTCTCAGAACCCTGATAATAGCGTTGACAATCACTCAACGAGCTAAAAAAGCGTAATTGATTATGATGGGTTCGCAGGAATGGCTTGGTGATTTGTCGTTTCCACCAAGTCAAATCAATACACAGCACCTCGCCTTCGAGTAAAGAGCTACGTCGTTGCATCATCAAAAGATAGTCAGTCACATCAAATAACGTACCCTGCTCTTTGGTATAGGGATTTAAATAACGACTGTATTTGAAATAAGCGGCTGCAAATAACTCGTCTAACGTCCGCGCTTCACGCCTACCCTTCTGCAAAGGTCTGAATTCAATTACTGTTAACGATGTCACAACAAAAGAGCCGCACCCCTAACTAGTCAATTCTGCTTCAACTTTTACACTAGTGCGCTGAAAACTCAATCAGACCTGCTTAAGTATGTAACTCATAAAAATTACACTCATTCTGCCAGCACTCTAAAACAATAGTTAATGTTTATGCGATATCTAAATCAGAAGAGTCGACAATCACAGCATCATGGACTGCTTTTAGAGGGGTAAGGGTACGATTTAGATCCTTCTCATCTCGTACCTCCAAGTGTGTAGGCACATCTTTATGCTCAACAGAAAACTCTTGGTTTATTAACTGTTTATATCGCCTTTCTGCTCTTTTCTTCTGCGACTAGGTAAATTTTTAAATCTGCATTGAGAAATATCATTGTCCCATATCTCGACCATTCGCTACTAAACCTAGTAATTCACGATAATTACGTTGTTTCTCAAGTAGTGACACGTGTTCTGATAGGGCCATATTGACACTCCAATGTGTCCAATAAATCCATACCACCCTACTCAACACATGTAAAAAGCCCTCATAATCAAAAGACTATGAGGGCTTAGAATCTGGCGCGCCCGGCAGGATTTGAACCCACGACCCCTTGGTTCGTAGCCAAGTACTCTAATCCAACTGAGCTACGGGCGCATATTAAGTGATTTGGTGGCTCTTCCCCGATTCGAACGGGGGACCTGCGGATTATGATTCCGTCGCTCTAACCGACTGAGCTAAAGAGCCTCTCAAACAACCTAAGAAAAGAATTATAAGTGAGTAATATCACCCTGTCAACACTTTTTAAGAAAATAATAGATAACTGTATTTTTGAGTCAACAAAGCCTAAATAATTCAAATTTACCGCGTTTTACCTAAGTGTTTTCCCGAATCTATTAAAAATCTAAAGTAGGTCTTCATATAAAAGCAATTGCTAAGCTCAAGGCAACGTACTAAATTTATATACCATGCGAGGTTTGAGTAAGATCAGATGACTGCTAAAACCTTTTACACAATTCCCACATTCAAGTAATATGTGAGTTCAAGCCGTAGCAAGTATTAATACACAATATTCCTATTAGTTACGACTTTCAACCAAATAAGGATGGAGACACATAAATGAAAAAAATATTCAAATCCCTTGCCCTACCAATTGCACTATCTGCAGCTGGCTTGTTCGGAGCGGCCCAAGCACAATCACCAGTTGTGATTAAGTTTGCCCACGTCGTAGCGGACAGTACACCTAAAGGTCAAGGAGCCCTACTTTTCAAGCAAAAAGCCGAAGAGCGCCTAGGCGATAAGGTTAAGGTTGAGGTTTACCCAAACTCTTCTCTCTATGGTGATGGTCAAGAGATGGACGCCCTACTTTCAGGTGATGTACATTTATTAGCACCATCGCTTTCTAAGCTAGAGCACTACCAGAAGAAATTACAACTATTCGATTTACCATTTCTCTTTGAGAACATCGAAGCAGTTGATCGTTTCCAGCAAAGTGAGGATGGTCAAGCACTTCTAAAAAGCATGGAAGACAAAAACATCACCGGTTTAGCCTATTGGCACAACGGTATGAAGCAATTAACTGCTGACAAAGCCTTACAAGAGCCTCGCGATGCCCGTGGCCTCAAGTTCCGTGTGCAAGCGTCTAACGTACTAGAGGAGCAATTCAAGGCTTTACGCGCGAACCCTCGTAAAATCTCATTTGCCGAGGTTTATCAGTCACTACAGACGGGTGTAGTTAACGGTGCTGAAAATACCTACTCCAATATCTACTCACAAAAAGTGCATGAGGTACAAGACTTCCTTACCGAGTCTAACCACGGCATTATCGACTACATGGTCATTACCAACTCAAACTTCTGGAATGGCTTGGACTCTGATGTACGTGCAGCACTTGATGAGGTAATGGCAGAGGTTACCGTTGAGGTTAACAAAATGGCTCAAGACCTCAATGATCGAGATAAGCAAGCCATCATTGATGCGGGTACTACCGAGGTTCTTTACCTTACGCCAGAGCAACGTGGCAAATGGCAGGAAGCAGTACAGCCCGTTTGGAAGAAATTTGAAGACCAAATCGGCGCTGATTTAATCCAGTCTGCCTCTGCTTCTAACGAAGGCTAATTTCTTTCTATTAACTGATGTAAGTAAGTGCCCCCTAAGCCTACCAACCCTCAGGGGGCATTTTTTGTAATGTAAAAATTTGAACTAATTTCAAAGTTTACAACCTTTTCGGCTTCTATAAGGTAAAAGGAAAAACTTTATGTTTATCGACATCTACCGCAAGATGGATAAAACATGGCAGAAACTTGAAAAGTTTCTCATTGTCTTTATCCTCTCAGCGATGACCTTGGTCACCTTTATCTACACAATGCTTAATAACCTATACATCCCTTTCTATAATTTGGGTGGCAGGTTTATGGATACGAGTCTAGGTAATTTTTTTGATGCTATCGGTGACTTTATTATGGACACCGCAGCCTCATTAAACTGGGCCAATGAATTTACCGCTGTTTGCTTCGGCTGGTTAATTTTCTTCTGCATGTCTTATGGTGTACGCATTGGCGGTCACATTGGTGTTGATGCTATCGTCAATTTATGCCGCACACGCACCAAGCGAGTTTTAGCCTTTATTGGCTTAAGCGCATGTCTGCTATACGGTATCATCATGTTCTCCTCTAGTATTGAGTGGGTTTATACACTCTACCAAAATGGCACCTTAACTCATGGTCTTGACCGCTTTGGTATCACCCGTTGGCAGGTAACAATTATTGTTCCTATCGGTTTTCTTCTATTTATCATCCGTTACTTGGAAATAGGCTACCGCCTTATCAAGGGAGAGCAAGACTCACTTGGCCTTGCCGATGAAGCGAAAGACGCACTTGAAGAACTCGCAAGTCAAAAAAATGATAATGAGACAAACTCAGCAATGGAGCAAAAATAATGACAATTTTAGTTTTATTTGTCCTACTATTTGGGCTAATGCTTATTGGCGTACCGATTGCGATTTCACTCGGCTTATCTAGCGCCATTACCATTATGTTTTTTAGCCCGGACTCTGTTCGTGGCTTAGTGATTAAGATGTTTGAAACATCTGAGCACTACACCCTATTGGCTATTCCCTTCTTCTTGATTGCTGGTGCGTTCATGACCACTGGCGGTGTAGCTAAGCGTTTAATCGACTTTGCTAATGCGTGTGTAGGCCATATCCGTGGCGGTTTAGCGATTGGCTCGGTACTAGCATGTATGCTTTTTGCTGCTCTCTCAGGCTCAAGTCCTGCAACGGTGGCTGCAGTTGGTTCTATTGCCATCGCAGGTATGGTTCGCTCAGGCTATCCAGTTGAATTCGGCGCAGGTATTATTTGTAATGCCGGTACCTTAGGTATCTTAATTCCGCCTTCAATTGTGATGGTTGTTTATGCTGCCGCCACTGAGCAATCTGTAGGTAAGATGTTTATTGCGGGTGTGGTTCCCGGCATGCTCTTAGGTCTGGCCCTAATGGTTGCGATTTACATTGTCGCACGCATTAAGAACTTGCCGGCTCAGCCCATGGCTAGCTTTGGTGAATGGTTTCGCGCTTTAAGACAATCACTTTGGGGCTTATTGCTCATCGTGATTATTTTAGGCGGTATTTACACAGGTATGTTCACGCCGACTGAGGCAGCTGCTGTTGCCGCTGTGTACTCTGCTTTTATTGCCCTGTTTGTTTATCGAGACATGGGTATAAGAGATCTACCAAAGGTGATGTTAGATTCCGGCAAAATGACGGTTATGCTGATGTTCATCATCGCTAACGCCATGTTATTTGCCCACGTTCTGACGACTGAGCAAATTCCGCAGTTTATTTCACAGTGGGTGTTAGGTCTGGGATTAGAGCCTTGGATGTTCTTGATTGTGGTTAACTTGGTACTGCTAGTCGCCGGTAACTTCATGGAACCATCAGCTATTATCCTCATTATGGCCCCTATTTTCTTCCCAATTGCGGTGGAATTAGGTATTGATCCGATTCACTTCGGTATCATCATGGTGGTAAATATGGAGATTGGCTTAATTACGCCACCAGTTGGTCTTAACCTATTCGTGAGCTCTGCGGTCACTGGCCTACCAATCACTAAGACCATCAAGGCTGCAATGCCATGGTTATTAATTCTATTAGGCTTCTTAATTGTCATAACCTACGTACCGGCTGTTTCACTAGCCCTACCTGAGTTTTTAGGTGCAATGTAAGTTATCTGAGAGCTATTAAGTCAAAAAAATACCCCGCCTACAATAGATAGGCGGGGTATTTACTTTAAGACTTAGAAAAAACTTAGGACTCTTTGCTACCGCCAAGCCCTAAATAGCTTTCAATCACACCAGGGTGATTTAATAACTCTGAAGCAGGCCCACTTAAGCTTAAGCGCCCCATCTCTAACACATATGCATAGTCCGCAATCTGCAACGCAGCGCGCGCATTTTGCTCAACCAATAAAATTGATGCACCTTCCTCTCTCAGATACTGAATAATCTGGAAAATCTCTCGCACAATCAATGGTGCTAGACCTAAACTCGGCTCATCCAACAGTAAAAGCTCCGGATTCGTCATCAGCGCACGCCCTAAAGCAAGCATTTGTCGCTCGCCACCGGACAAGGTACCGGCAAGCTGATCGCGACGCTCTTTTAAGCGAGGAAAGAGCTCATAAATATCCTTTAGCTTGTATTGGCGTACACCATCCTTATCAGAACGGAATCGGAAGGCACCAAGGATAAGATTATCCTCAACCGTCATCGAGCTAAATAACTCACGGGTTTCAGGCACTAGACTCAAGCCCCGTCCAACACGACGCTCAACGTCTAATGCTGAAATGTCCTTGCCTAAGTAATTAATTTTACCGGTGCTACGACCATTACTCGGCAAATTACCCATAATGGCATTCATCAAACTACTTTTACCAGCGCCATTGACGCCGATCACAGTGACAATTTGACTGGGGCGGATATTAATACTCACCTCAGATACAGCACGAACCTGACCGTAGTAGACAGAGACCTCCTGTGCATCGAGCAACAGCTCAGAACTTGTACTATGACTCATCTGCCACACCTCCTAAATACGCTTCTAATACAGCAGGATTAGCCTGTACCTCTGCAGGCGAGCCTTCGGCAATTTGCGTACCGAAGTCCATCACAACTAAATGATTAGTTAAGCGCATAACGAAATCCATATCATGCTCAACCAGTAAAATACTCATATTCTCATCACGCAAAGCGCGCAGTACAGTGGCTAGCTCCTCTTTTTCCTTGTAGCGCAATCCAGCTGCCGGCTCATCAAGCAATAACAAACTTGGATCTAAACATAAGGCGCGAGCAATTTCCACGATACGTTGCTGACCTAGCGATAAGCCGCCAACCGGTAATAGCGCATAGTCCTCAAGACCAACACGCTTGAGCTGCCTCATTGCCTCATCCAAAAGCTGATGCTCTGATTCATTTTCAAAACGGAAGGCAGCCTGTGCCGCACCACTATTAGCACGCACATGGGCACCGAGCGCCACGTTTTCAACCACACTGATATCAGGCAATAACTGTACATGCTGGAAAGTCCGCGCAATACCTAATTTAGCAATACGATGTGCCGGCCAACTAGAGATATCCTGCCCATGAAACAGCACCTTACCTGAAGTCAGGCCCAACACCCCACTCACTAGATTAAAGGTGGTAC
>LSQX01215168.1_pt1 | contig 13823 bp, 16 predicted proteins | sample 654561 | NCBI WGS metagenome assembly LSQX01 (sample SAMN04489861, study PRJNA283612) | anaerobic digester metagenome | isolation source: 4 biogas reactors fed with cattle manure at either 37C or 55C with and... | place: Denmark: Kongens Lyngby | collected 2014 | reverse complement strand
CTGGAAACCAATCTGTTTCTGGCGTGTTTAGAGAATTCTACTCCTTCACTTTTTAACTGAGTATTCAGGACTTCCTTAAAGGAAGGCTGTATCTCAGTCTGTTCCCTGTTTTTTCTGATATTCTGCTGTTGGCTTATTTGTCCAGTCTGTAAAGGCTGTCTTACCAGGATTCTATTATCAATCATGGTATCATCCCCCATTTATAGTCTAATAAACAGCAGTTATTCCCTCTATATCGATCTTTCTATCATTGTCCAGATAAGCATACATACTTCCTTCCTCAAAGCTTACCCTGACTACTTCTCCTCGTATGATTTCTCCTGTATCGGCATCAACAGTTTCGACATTCCGGCCAATCAGTGATGCTCCTTCTGAAAGGGCCTGTATCCTGAGGAATTGGCTGAGGTTTGCATTCATGTTGGCCATCTGTTCCAGGGAACTGAATTGGGCCATCTGGGCAATAAATTCTGTATTATCCATTGGAGTAAGGGGGTCCTGATATTTAAGCTGGGTAATCAGTAATTTGAAAAAAGCATCCTTATCCAGGTTATTACCATCTTCCCTTTCTACCTGTACAGAACTATAATCTGTTGAACTACTCCTCACTGTAGCTGTTGAATACAACATAGTCATTCAAATCCACCTCCTCCTAAGCCAGTAAATTCATCCTGTGCCGGCTATAATTTAAATGCACCCATCCTGGGGGGCCGGCTATAGAGTCATCATTCTCATTGAATTCACTTAACCGGATAGCTTCACCTATACCCTCCAGGGCTTCCAATTCTTCAACCAGATAGCTGTTCCTGTCCTTCCTGTTTCTCCTGTCATCTTCCTTGGGCTGTTGGAATTCCTGTTGTGGATAATATTGCTCCTGATGGGCCAGTTCCCGGGACTCAATCTGGATCTCTCCTACATTAAAACCCTGTCTCAACAGGCTGGACCTCAGAGAATCCAGATTCTGCTCCAGATGGCTTCTGACCTGTTCATTATCCACCAGTATCCTGGCTGTCAGCTCAGTATTTTCTACCTCCAGTTCCAGTCTGACCCGGCCCAGTGACTCAGGTTCCAGTTGCAGCTCAATCCTATTCTTCCCGGCCTGGCGTTGAACCTGCATCCTGCTGCTGATCTGTTCTATAATACTTTCCATATCTACCTGTGTTGTCTGTGGCAATTCTCTGCTGCCAGTCCCTGCCATATGCTGGAGCCAGGAAGATCTGTCCATAAAATATGCTGACTGGCCTTCATTGTTACCGTTGTCTTGTCTTGACTTATCTTCAGTATCAAGATTGTGATTATGATTATAATTTTGATTTTCAATGCGGAAAAACTTCGGTTCTGTAGTCAGTTCTTCTTGCCCGGCCTTCATGTCTGCTGTAATGACCTCATTGTTACCTTCAGCTGTTGCAGCAATACCTGCAGTAGTATTACCCTTTCTCATATCCTCTATGGAACTTTCCTCCACTGGAGAATTCCCCTTTGCCAGGCTAAGTTTTTCGTCTCCAGCCGCTTCCTCCAGCCGCGCTTCCGCCAGGTAAATTGAGGTTGGAACAGGACCTTCAGTTTCTTCTCTCTCTGAAATAATAGGTTGGGCACCATCCTCCATCTCAGCCCCGGCTTTATTTTCTCCTGGAACTAATTCCTCCGGCAGCAGAACTTCATTAATATCTTTACTGGCCTCCGCTGGATTTCCTTCTACCAGTTTTCCTTCTTCACCTGGAACTTTTAACCCTGTTGCAAAAGTTCTGTCTGTACCGAAGCTTAGCTCTGTCTCTTCTCTTCCCGAAGGACCAACCCTCTTAAATACAAGTTCGTTGATGCTGTCCTTCAGGTTATCGAGAAAGCTCTCAAGCTCCTCGGGGGTATAACCGGAGAAAGAAAGCGGGTTATCCTGCAGCAGGTAATCCAGGGAAAGGCTCAGAATTGCCATTAATTCTTCTGGAAACTCATCCATAAGCTCTTCCAATTTTTTCTCCAGTCCCCCTGGCTCCATTGCCAGTAGTTCCTTAATTCTTTCCTGTATCTTCCCCGGGAGTGCATCATTTTCCCTGCCGGTATTATCCTGTAGATAGTCCTTAAATCTTTTGCCATTGAGCTCTTTGCCTACAGGTACAGCTTTTCCTCCCCCCCTTCCACCAATCGGGCCTGTGTCAGGTGTAATAAGGAGATTAGCCACCAAATCCATCATCTTCACCTCCTTTCAGTGGAGTAGATAATTTATTAGAAAAGTCTTATCTTTCTTTAAGAACAGAGATAAATCTGGCTGCAGTTTCTGGATCCAGATTTGTCAGGATAGCAGCCGTCTCCTTTTCCTTAAGGTTCAGGAGAATATCTATGGCTAAATCCTCTTCCAGGGAAAGGATAATTCTCGCTGCATCAACTGCTTCCATCTCAGAATAAATCTTAACAAGCTTTCTCATTCTTTCCTCTTCACTTCTTTTTTCTTCCCTGAGTTCTGTTAATTCCTGTATTAAGCCTGCCAATTCTTCTTCCTGTTGCCTGAATCTCCTATTTAACCGCTGGAGTTCTTCTTCCAATTCTGTGTTTCTGCTAATTAAGGCCTCTCTTTCTTCTGCCAGGGACTTAGTTCTCTCCTCCAGCAACTGATAAGCCTCATTAGTCTGTACATATTCCTTCAGGAAGGGAGTCCTTACTATGAGAGCCTCGCCCCAGGATTTTAAAGATATAACAGAGAAATACTCCAGGAGAAAAACCCCCAGACCCAGGACAAGAATTATAGATAAGATTATCAAAAACTTTTTCATTACTACCACCTATTTCTTTTAACCTGTAGACTTAGCTCATCGATGATTTTCTGCTCTTTCTGCAGTAATTCTTTATAAAATTTCTGGTATTCTTTTTCTTTCAGTTTTTCCAGAACCTCTTTATTTTGCTTTCTCTCTATAAATTCCTGATTAGACCTGGCTACTCTCTCTAATTGCTGGGTTAGTCTATCTTCTGTCTTTTCTATTTCCCCCCGCTGCTTATATAGATAATTGCGGGCCTGAAGATTTTCTTCAGTAATCAGTTCATTTTTCCGCAGGTACTCATAAAGTTTTTGCTGGCTATTGTTTAATTCTGCCAGCTCATCCTCTATAAGCCTGGCTTTTTGCCTTTCCTGCAATAATTTGTTCCGGGCTATCTTTTCTTCTATAATCCTCACATCAAGGACCCTATTGAGGCTAAATTTATAACCCTTCACTCTCTTCACCTTACCTTGCTATCTCAATTAGCTGACTGACAGTATCCTTATAATCAGCCTTATCATTAATCCCCTGGCGGAGAAAATCATTTATCAGATCAATTTTATTAATAGCCCGGTCTACTACCGGGTTACTGCCAGGCTGGTATGCCCCTATATTGATCAGGTCTTCAGCCTGCCGGTATTCTGATAATAGCCGCTTTATCTCACCGGCTGCCTCCTGGTGGGTTAAATCCGTTACCTCTGGCATTACCCTGCTGACACTATCCAGGACATCAATGGCAGGATAGTGATTGCGGGAAGCCAGATCCCTTGAGAGCACTATATGTCCATCCAGAATACCCCGCACTGTATCAGAAACCGGCTCATTAAAATCATCACCTTCAACCAGGACGGTATAAAGAGCAGTAATGGAACCCCTGGCACTGGTTCCGGTTCTCTCCAGTAATTTGGGTAATTCGGCAAAAACTGAAGGGGGATATCCTCTGGTTGTGGGTGGCTCTCCAGTGGCCAGTCCCACTTCCCTTAAAGCCATGGCAACCCTGGTTACGGAGTCCATCATCAGTAATACATCATAACCTTTTTCCCGGAAATATTCAGCAATAGCTGTAGTTACCAGGGCAGCCTTTACCCTCACCAGGGCTGGTTTATCAGAAGTGGCTACAACTACTACAGACCGCTTTAGGGCTTCTGCCCCCAGATCTCTTTCAATGAAATCCAGGACCTCCCTACCCCTCTCCCCTACCAGTCCAATAACATTTATATCAGCCTCTGTATTTCTGGCTGCCATACCCATCAGGGTACTCTTACCAACTCCACTACCGGCAAAAATACCGATTCTCTGGCCCCGGCCACAGGTAAGTAAACCATCAATACTCCTGATTCCCAGTGCCAGGGGCTGGCTGATTCTTTGCCGGGATAAGGGATCCGGTGGTTCAGCCTTTAGAGGCATTTCCACCAGTCCAGGCATGGGAGCAAGCTCTTCACCAATAGGCCTGCCCAGCCCATCCAGAACATGGCCCAGGAGCTCTTCCCCAACCTTAACTGTCATTCTCTCACCGGTGGCCACTACCCTGGCCCCGGGGGTGATTCCTTCCATATCTCCAATAGGCATCAATAAAACCTTATTATTATCAAAACCAACTACCTCTGCCCTGATAGTCTTCTGCTGATGTTTAATCAAACACAATTCACCAATACTGACTTCAGGACCCTGGGCTTCAATAATTAAACCTACTACCCGGGTAATATAGCCAAAATTACTGTAAGAGTTGCTCTCCTCTACTATACTGGAAAGTTCAGTAAGATCAAGTCTTCTCATGAAAACCGGCCCCTTTTAACAATTCCTTTTCCATCAGCCTTAATCTGCTCTCCAGAGAACCATCTCTTCCACCTGTCTCGGTCTCCACTATACAGTCACCTATGGCTAAACTACTATCACCCTTAATAAAGACTTCCTGTTTGGCCAGAGCGTTTTTGAGCTCTGCCTCTTCAATATATTCCAGCAAATCCGGATGTACATAAATATTAACCTGCTCTATATTGTAGATATCCTGGACCATTTCCTGAATTATATTATTGATAAGAGAGGGCTCAAGTTCCAGATGGCTATTGACCATCCGGCTGGCAATTTTAACTGCCAGAGTGATTAATTCACTGCTTAAGCCTTCTAAATCCTTCTCTATTTCTTCTTTTATGTTATTTACTATTTCCTCCATAGTGGTATAAGCAGTGGCTATTCTTTCCAACCCTTCCTGATAGCCCTTTGCTTCCCCTGCTTCCAGACCAGCCTGATAGCCTTCCTCATAAGCCTTCTTTCTGCTTTCCTCCCTGATCTCTTCACATTTGGCTTCTGTTTCCTGCAGGATTTTTTCTGCATCTCCCTTTGCTGCCAGGATTATCTGCTCTGCCTCTTCTCTGGCTCTTTCCCTTATTTCCCTGGCTTCCTCTTCTGCTTCCAGCAGGGTTTTATTTATTTCCAGGTCATCCGCTTCTAGCTTGTTTTCCAGATTTTCATCTTTTAACTTATCTCTTTTGACTTCTTTTTTTTTAATTTCTTTATCTTTTAATTTATAGACACCAACTATATTGGATGACTTGATAACATTAGACAATTACTTCACCCTCTCCACCACGGGCAATAATAATTTCTCCACTATCCTCCAATTGCCTGATTACATTAACAATCCTCTGCTGGGCATCTTCAACTTCCCGCAAACGAACCGGTCCCATGAATTCGATATCTTCTTTCAGCATCTGGGCAGCCCGTTTGGACATATTCCGGTAGATTTTCTCCTCTACATCTTCACTGGCAGTTTTCAGGGCCAGGGCTATATCATGGGTATCAACCTGACGCAAGACTACCTGTACAGCCCGGTCAGAGAGGAGTATAATATCTTCAAAGACAAACATCCTTCTCCTGATCTCTTCCACCAGTTCAGGATCCTTTTCCTCCAGCCGGTCCAGGATGTTTTTCTCTGTGCCCCTATCGGCAAAGTTAAGGATATTTACTATAGATTGAATACCGCCTGCAGCTGCATATTCATTGGAAACAATTGCTGACATTTTTCTTTCCAATACTGTCTCTACTTCTTTAACAATATCAGGTGAAGTACGATCCATCAAGGCAATTCTGTTGGAAACATCTGCCTGTACTTCTGGAGGCAAGTAAGATAAAGCATTAGCTGCCTGGTCTGGCTGTAAATAAGCCATAATCATGGCAATGGTCTGAGGATGTTCTCCATGGATAAAATTCATCAATTGTGAAGGGTCTGTCCTTCTGATAGCATCAAAAGGCCTCACCTGCAGGGTAGCAGTAAGCCTTTCCAGGATACTGTTGGCCCTCTCCTTACCTACTGCTTTTTCCAGTACTTCCCTGGCATATTCAATACCACCCTGGTTAATATAATCATGGGCCTGGCAAAGTTCGTAAAACTCTTCCAGAACCTGATCCTTTAGTTCTTTTTCCACTGACCGCAGGTTAGCTATTTCCAGAGTTAATTCCTCTATCTCTTCATCATTTAAGTGCTTAAATACAGTTGCTGAAACATCAGGGCCCATAGCCACTAAAAGGATAGCTGCTTTCTGTTTTCCAGTTAATTTGTTGTAATCCATTAGATCATCCCCTTATTACTCATCCAGTAACCAGCTTTTGATAATCTGAGTAACTTCTTCCGGTTGTTCATTTATCAGTTCAGTCAGTTGTTTCAGTATTTCTCTCCGTTTTTTCTGTTCATCACTTAATTCTGATTCCAATCCAATGGCTATTTCTTCATCCAGTTCTCCGTCAACAAGCAAGTCCAGGACCTGTTCTCTTTCTTCCTCTTCTCTTTGCCGTCCTCTTAATACAGATAGAGATAATAATAAAAGAATAATAAAAATAAAAGCAATTAAACCAGCATATATTAAAAGTCTTTGCCGCTGTGCTGCCAGTTCAGCAGCCTGGGCAAATGTTATCTCTTCTTCCAGGGTTCGATCAAAATTAAGAGCAGTTACCATCAAGGTATCTCCCCGTTCCGGGTTATAGGCTACAGCAGCTTCAATAGCACTACGGAGTTTCTCCAGGTTCTCTTCAGAAATACTATTATTAACAATAACTGCAGTAGCAATGCTTTCTATATTTCCCGGGGAATAAACCCGTCTTTCAATAACTTCATTTATCTCATAATTAGTAATGGAATCATAACTACTATAAGTATCTATTCCTTCCCCATTTTCTATAGACTGGTATTGAGGTATATTAGAAGTGGTCCCGGGAACACCTATAGCCTGAGATGTACTCCCCTGATAATTTTCCCTGCTCTCCTGTTGGCTACGGACAATACCTTCATCACCTACCACTGGTGAAAAAAGCTTGCTTTCAACTTCCCTCTGGTCAAAGTTGAGTTTTACCTTAACCTGTACTGTAAAATTATCTGGACCCAGTACTCTGCTCAATAGTCTTATAAGGTCATTACGAATCTGGTTTGATAACTGATTCTGTAATTCAAACTGTGTAAGTGTAAGTCTCTGGTTAAAGACCGACAATTCATCTTCATATATTAAGTCACTAAGCAAATTGCCAGCAGTATCTACAATAGTAACATTCTCTGGATCTAATCCAGGAACAGCACTGGCAACAAGCCTGGCAATAGCCTTGATCTGTTCCTTGCTTATATTATAATTAGGTGCCAATTTCAAGAGGACAGAAGCTTCAGCGTTTTTTTCCTCTTCGATAAAAAGACTTTCTCGTGGAGCAGTAATCTGTACCCTGGCATGTTCTACTACATCCAGGGCCTGGATAGAACGGCTTAATTCACCATTTAAGGCCCGGTAATAATTAACATTTCTTTCAAAATCAGTAGTGCCAAAACTGCTCTGATTAAATATTTCAAAACCTACAACACCCTGGGTAGGAAGGCCTTTGCCAGCCATATTTAGGCGGGTTTTATAAACCTGGTTAGCTGGAACCAGTATTGTCCTGCCTCCATCCCGTAGTTGATAGCTTATACCCTGTCCTTCCAATTCCTCAATGATCGCATTGGCATCTGCTGGATCTAATTGGTTAAATAAGACTTGATAATCAGGACCACCGCTGAAGATGATAAAAATAAAAGCAGTGATCAGGATAAATGTACTGATACCAATAATAATTTTTGTCCTTTTATTTAGTTTTGCCCATATTTCTTTAATTTGTTCTATGTAATCCTTTAACCAGTCAGACATTTTTTAACCTCTTTCATACCTTAATGAAAACCCTAAATCTGCATCCGCATAATATCATTATAGGCGCTGATAATTTTGTTCTGGATAGCAACAGTTAAATCCAATGCCAGTTTAGCCTTTTCAGTGGCAATCATTACCTGGTGAATACTATCAGTCCTGCCCAGGACAAAATCTTCAGTAATTTGATCTGCATTTATTTTCAACTGATTTACTTCATTTATTTTTTCTTTTAATATTTCTGTAAAGGATATTTGTTTATCACCATTATTTTTTTTATCTTCTCCAGCAACAGGCAGTAATTGCAGGTTATTGGCTATTTGTTCTATTCTAAACATATCCTGATCATCCCTTTTCTTCTAAATTAATCTTGAAATTTAATGAGTACCTTTAGCCTCGCCCAATTTCCAGAGCCCTCATGGCCATATTCTTGCTGGTATTTAAGACAGTAATATTGGCTTCATAAGCCCTGGAGGCACTGATCATATCTACCATTTCAGATACAATGTCTACATTAGGCATGGCAACATATCCTTCTGCATCAGCATCTGGATGGCCTGGGTTATAGATCATTTTAAATGGTGTAGGATCTTCAACAATACCCGCTACCTGTACCCCATCTCTGGCAGTGGCATCTCCTTTATTCTTCTTTAATAATTCCCTAAAACTTGTAACCTGCTTTTCCTGAAAAACAGCCAGTTTTCGCCGATAAGGAGTCCCCTCTGCAGTCCTTGTTGTCTCAACATTGGCAATATTATCGGCAATAATATCCATTCGCAGTCTTTGAGCGGTCATCCCTGAAGCACTAATATTAAAGGAGCTAAACATTATGCTCCACCTCCCTTATTGATGACATTGCGCAGTATAGAAAACTCTTCATCCATCTGTCTTGTTAAGGTATTATAATAGAGAGCGTTTTTGGCTACTTCCGCCATCTCTACTTCTATATCAACATTATTTTTATCATTCCGGTAACTGGTATTATTTTGCAAAACAAAAGAGGAGAAAAGACCTTCTTTAAAGTTACTACCGCTTAAATGAGTATGCTGAGTAGTCTTCATTGGTAACGAAGATTTTTCTCCTTGCTGTCTTTTTAATATGCTTATAAAATCCACATCCTGCCTTTTGTAATTTGGTGTGCTGGCATTAGCAACATTATTAGCCAATGCTTTCTGCCTGGCAAAGGCTCCATCGAGGCCCTTATTGAGTAGATTTATTATAAAACTCACCGGGATACCTCCTCCAAAAAATTTATATTGAAACTACTAAAAATTGTTAAATAAATATTAAACATATCTTGACTATTTCCTGCAAATAAATTGAAAATTCTTTATTTTTCCTGATTATAACCTAAGTTTTTCAATAGCCTCCAATACCCTCTGTTCTTTAAAAGGTTTCACAATAAAATCTTTGGCGCCAGCCTCTATGGCTTTAATAATCATCTTCTGCTGCCCCATGGCGCTACATACTATAATATTGGCCTCAGGGTCAAAATCTTTAATAGCCTTTATAGCTTCAAGACCATCCATAATAGGCATCGTAATATCCATGGTCACAAAATCCGGTTTCAACTCCTGATACATCTCTACTGCTTCTTGCCCATTTTCAGCCTCTCCTGCTATTTCATAATTATCTTTTAATATATTCTTTAGATTAAGTCTCATAAAAGCAGCATCATCAACGATTAAAACCCTTTTCAAGCCTATAACCTCCCCTATTCTTTTCCTATAGATTTATATTTCTCTCTTTTTCAGCAAAATCCTGCTAAATCATCAGAGTTTTACGCAATTTCTTCCCTTTCTCTTGGCCTTATATAATTCCTGATCAGCTTTTTTGATAACTTCCAGCGGATTTTTCTCCTTATTTGTCTTCTCTGCCAGACCTATACTGACTGTTATTCTAACCTCTTCCCCTGATTTTATATTTTTCCCAGCTTTCTTTTTATCCCTTTTATTATTTCTTATTATAAAAGGCCTGCTGGCAATACTTTCCCGTAATTCTTCCAGAAAGGGATATGCTTCTTTGCTGCTTTTGCCGGGAAATAATATAGTAAACTCTTCACCCCCATACCTATATGCCTTGGCACCACCTTTAACCCTGTCTATCATACTGGCTACCATCTTTAAGGCTTGATCACCAACATCATGACCAAATTTATCATTGAATTTTTTAAAATAATCAATATCCAGCATGGCTATGGAGTAATAATCACCCAGCTTTAAGACCTCTTCCCGTAAAGCCCGCCGGCCAGGAAGGCCAGTCAGTTCATCCAGATAGGCCATAGCATAAAAATCCTTCAGTATGGCGAAAATAAAAACTAATAATATAAGTAAAGTAAAAACTAAAGTAAGTAATTGATAATTAGCCTGCAGATTAAAGAAAAGGACAAAAATATTTATAAGTACAAATAAAAAGGCATAATCTTCATTGCTCTTAAAATTCTTCACTATATTTATCAAAGATAGTAAAAATAATAATACCGATAGAAGAAAAATACTCCTATTTACCTGTAACAAGAGGTCCAGTAATTCATTATGTATATCAGTCCTGTTACCTAAGAGATAAAAAAAGTAAAACTGGATAATTATAAAGGATATTCTCCTGATACCACTACTACTGAATACCCCTCTTTCCTTATAAGAGCTAATAAAAAAAAGATTAAAAAGCAATAGGAATATGTTAAAAAATGGATAAAAAGAAAATGCTCGACTGGAGTAAAATTCCATCATCAATAAATATAATAATAAAAATAATAGCAGGAAAAAAACCTTGCTTTTATTAAGAAAAAAACTTGTAAGAAAAGCCAGGAAAAAAAGAAGATATAAAGTATATTGAAGTATATATTTATATTCCCAAAATGTCAAATGATATTTTCCCACTAATGCATATAAGATATAAAGAGAGGTACAGGTTATTAGTGAAAAGAGAAAAACCCTGCTTATTTTTCTGAAAAAACTCCCCACACCCCACCTCCTTACTATATAAATTATAGCAAATAAATATTTGTAGATAAATCCACAAAAAGTACTAATAATGTCAAATACCAATCAGAGAAACTAATACAGAATACCACAATAGCCAGGTTTAATAAAAAGGTACTCCCTGCTACAGGAGTACCTTTCTATTAAATTAAATCTCGTGCAATCTAAGATTAGATTTTAAATTGTTCTACCTGTCTATTTAATTCCTCTGCAATACGGGCCAGCTCCTCACTGGCTTTAGCAATCTCCGACATGCCGGCAGTTTGTTCCTCAACAGAAGCAGAAGCTTCCTGGCTGGCAGCAGCATTTTCCTCAGATATAGCAGAGAGATTTTCCATAACCTTGACAATCTCTTCTTTTTGTATATCTATTTCCTTACTGGCTTCATTGACTGCCTGGATTACTTTTTTCATTTCCTCTATTGAAGAAGAAATACCCTCAAATTTGTTATCAGTCATATCAACACTGGCACTCTGTGAAGCAACGACTTTTTCGATCTCTTCCATTGCCTGGACTGCTGTTGAGGTTTTATCTGTAAGATCCCTGATAATTGTGCTGATTTCCTCGGTAAATTGATTTGATTGTTCAGCCAGTTCCCGGATCTCTTCGGCAACAACCGCAAAACCTCTACCGGATTCTCCTGCCCTGGCTGCCTCAATGGCAGCATTGAGAGCCAGCAGGTTAGTTTGCCCGGCAATGTTCTTGATCATCTCACTGGCTATGGCTATTCTTTCGGCACTTTCATTGGTATTGTTTATGACCTCTCTGATTTCCTTTGATATCCTGTTACTTATATTGGTTTTTTCTACAAGGTCCTCAATTAACATGGAACCTTCCTCTTTAAGCCGGCTAACCTTTGCCAGAGAACTATTCAGAGCCTGTAAATATTCATTATTTTTATCAATTATATTACCAAGTTCTGTTATTGCAATAAGGCCATTCTCTGTATCATTGGCCTGGTCATTGGCGCTGTCTGCAATACCCTCAATAACTACAGCCACTTCTGCAGCTGCAGCAGTAGAATGTTCTATGGTCGCTGTTAATTCTTCTGAATGAGAAGCCACATCCTCAGAGCTTCCCAGAACTTTCCTAATAATATTGCTTATTGAATTTTGCATACAACTGACCGGGATATTTCACCAAATTCGTCTTTTCTCTTTAGCAGTATCTCAGGTACCTTATTGGTAAAATCCCCCCTGGCCATGGAATCCATAAGTCCCTTAAGCTTATCTATAGTTTTAACAGCATAATTGGATGAAGTAAAGAGGATAGAGGCTATTAAAAAGCCTGCAATGGCTCCCCAGAAACTCATATTTGCACTGTTGCTTCTGATGGTTTCATATACCCCTACCATGGAAAAACCAATATTAACCGCCCCTAAAAGTTCACCATTTATAACTACAGGATATACAACATCATATACCGGAATCTTTTGATCTCCAAATAAATATTCAGATGTATACTCAACACCATTAATTATTGCAGCATAAGCACCAGGATCATTGGAAAGATCCAATCCAATACGGTCTTTTTCACTATGAGCTATTGCCTTAAAATTCCTATCTATAAACAGAGCGTAAACTATCTCATCATTTGCTGCAAAGTTCTCCACCAGTTCATATCAATATATCTATATAATTTCCCAGATGGCTTTCCCTATATCTCTGTATCTCATTACTGAATTCTTCCATACCCTCCAACAACCTGGCAGCAGTTTCCCCATCCTGGTTCATGGACTGCCTTAAAGTAAAGATACTCAAAGCATTCCGTATACTGGCGATATCCCGCTGATATGCATTGCTTATTTCCATAGCTTTAACCTCCCCGTTTTTATTGGAATCCTACTTACAGGAGAGAGATAATCTCCTTTACACATCTCTCGGCCCCTTTACCATCCACCAGTTTCTGGCCTCTCTCACTCATTTTCTTCCTCAAGCTATTATTATTGATAAGCTCTATCAGGCTTTCTGTAATATCCTCCGTTTCCAGTCCATCTCCCATACCCAGATTAATAATAGTTCCTTTCTCTGCCAGGGTTTCTGCAGCCTGTATCTGATTATCCGCCTGTAAAATAGCTATTGCCGGGGTTCCCGTTACTGCCATTTCATACAGAGTACTGCCGCCGGCAGATACAGCCAGATCAGCATCCAGCATTAATTGACTAATCCGCTGCACATTAAAATGAAGTCTCACAGCCAATTTCACTTCTTTTACCACAGCTACTATTTCATCAACATTATCAAAGGCCGGTCCGATAATTACATCTAACTCCAATTCTTCTTTAAATTCATCTTTATTGGTAAAATTTTTATAACAATAATTATCTATATTATCAACAGCTTTTATTATCTTTGGTGTTAGATTCAGCGGATCCCCACCGCCGACTGTCACCAATATCCTCCTGGCCTTTTCATTTAACCTCCGTTCAGGTAAGTGGCTAAACTCTTCCCGCAACAACAAATATTCTGTACCCAGTAAGAATCTGGTATTACCCTCCAGAGATTCGTAAGCCAGTTCCGGTGCATAAATATTGCCGTTGATGACTATATCAGAGGGAAAGGGAAAGGGAGCAAAATCATGTATCGATACCAGCCTGCCTGCTATGTTCTTCAGTTCCACCAGGAAATCCTGGCCAAAAGAATAAGAGTCTATTATCAGGATATCTATCCCTTCCTTTTTGATTATTGAGTGAAGCCGGTTGAGTTCCTCTCCTGTACTGCATTCAGCTGGCAGGGTAATTATTTTTAACTCCTGCCGGAATTCCCTTAATTTCTTCACTACGGCAGCTTCCTCTTTGACTATAAAGATTAACTCCAGATCTGCGCGAAAAGCACTGGACAGGGCCAGTGTGCGCATGACATGTCCCATTCCTATCTTTGCATTGCCATCAACCCGGAAGCCTATCTTTTTCATACTTTCACCTATACCTTCTTTCCCCCGGA
>LSQX01260102.1_pt1 | contig 13824 bp, 9 predicted proteins | sample 654561 | NCBI WGS metagenome assembly LSQX01 (sample SAMN04489861, study PRJNA283612) | anaerobic digester metagenome | isolation source: 4 biogas reactors fed with cattle manure at either 37C or 55C with and... | place: Denmark: Kongens Lyngby | collected 2014 | reverse complement strand
AGAACTTAGTAAAAATGGTTTTTCTAAAAAAGACACTATGATTGTAGGTGAAGGTGCGGGTGTAAATCTAGAACAAGCATTAATTTATACTAATGAAGACAATGAAGAACTAGATAATGTTTTCCATTTTGAGCATATGGAAACAGATTTTTATAAACAAGTCTTGCCTAGAAAATTTAAGTTAACTAATTTAAAAAAGATTTTTTCAAGATGGCAACTAGGCCTATTTCAAAAAGGCTGGAATAGCTTATATTTTGAAAACCATGATTTCCCAAGAAGTCTAAAAAGATTTACAGGCGACTATAAAGATAAAAGGGTTGAAGCGGCTAAAATGCTTGCAGTTTCACTATATATGCAACAAGGCACCCCTTATATCTATCAAGGTCAAGAAATAGGAATGACAAATTACCCATTTGAAAGCATCGATGATTTTCAAGATGTTGTAGTTACAAATGTTAGAAGGGTTTTTGGAGTTTTTGAACCCCTGTTTAGACCTATAATACTCAAGGTCTTGAAGGTTAGAGCAAGAGATAATGCAAGAACACCTATGCAATGGGATGATAGCGAAAATGCTGGATTTACTAAAGGTACACCCTGGTTTTTAATAAATCCAAATTATACTGAAATTAACACAAAAAACGACCTTTTAAACCATGATTCAATTTTAAACTTTTATAAAAAACTTATTAAATATCGCTTAAATAATGAAGTAATAATTAAAGGTTACTATCAAGAATACAATTCTAGTAATGAAGACCTACATGTTTATATAAGAACATATAACGGTGTTACTATTTTAGTGGTTTGCAACTATAAAAATAAAGAAGTCTCATTTAATCCGCATCCAGAAACTGTAAATAAAAACTGCAACTTAGTGTTGCATAATTACGGATATGATAGACCTGTTCTTGAGCCTATGACACTAAGACCATATGAAGCGCTAGTATATGAATTAAATAAGACTAAATAACATCTGCACCTTAATATGTAGTATAATAGTCTCGGAATAAACAAAAAGGATAATATGAGTAAACCATTCTAAAGCACACAATCCTTATGTAAAAACAAATTGTAGTATAATATCTTTAATCTCGGAATAAACTAAAAGGATAATATGAGTAAAAAATATAAAGAACCCTTTGTAGAAAGAAAAACAAAAGCACACGATCCTTATGTAAAAACAAATTATAGGGATACGCTTTATAAAAAACCTGAACCAAAGCATTTGGTTCCAATGGCTCCTGTTGTTTTTGTAGGAGAATGGTTTAAAACATTGTTTGTTATGCTTATTCCCTTAGTTAACTTAATTGCTGCATTTGTTTGGGCTTTTAACAAAAAGATTAAAGTTAATGAAACAAAAAGAAACTGGGCAAAAGCATCAGTACTCATACTTATTCTTTTCTATATGATAGCTGGAGGTGCAGCTGCCGCCTTTATGCTACTTAAAAAATAACTACAATATTTTAATCATTATAAAATAAACCTCCAAAACTAACTTTGGAGGTCTTTTTTTACACTATATATGAAAATTACACATTTAGCTTTGCACCTCTACCTCTGAAGCTATTGTAAGACCTACAGCTTCACGTTGTGCTGCTAATTCTTCATACATATTTGTTCTAAATTTTCCATGCAATGGATATAACATTATTACAAAGAAATTGATAACCCATGCTATACAAGGTATAACTGTAGCAATTAAGGTTAAGCCAATTTTAGTTAAATCAGATTGCACTGGCGAAGCATTAGCTTCAGTAGGTTCTGTATATTTGAATATAACAAGCATTAATGGAATCATAAAGTTTTGTAAAGTGGTCATAATCTTATTCATAAATGTTTGCATAGAAGCACTAATGCCTTCAGTTCTACGACCTAATTTCCACTCTGCATAATCCATGCTTTCTGCAATCATAGAATAATTTAAGTTACACACTAACCCATATGGAAGTCCCATAACAAAAAAACCTAAGATAAACAATATCATATAAGGACCAATTGTAAATGCAAATAATGTAAGAAGACCCATAGATACTGCTCCTACAATACAAGAGAGCATATATAACTTTCTAAATTCAAACTTTTTAGTGAAATATGGTGTTGTGAGCATGCCTAAAAATCCTGACACACCAAAGCCAGCGACCATTAAAGTATTGACCATCGATTGCCCTAAACCTGAGGGGACACCAATTAAAAGATAATTACTTAAGTAAAGTCCTGCAGATATTGGTATAGCTCTTGCAAAAGCAGCGGCATTTGCTGCTACAGTAATAAGTAAAGGTTTATTTGTGAATAATTCTTTAAATATTTGTGGCACGGAAGGTGCTGGGATGTTGCTTTTTACTCGCTCTTTAGAACCAAAGAAAACAAGTTGGAATAAAGAGGCACCTACAATTCCAGCAAATATAGCCATAGCAAAATATGTCATAGGCTGTTTTTCACCAAAGAAGACTGAAAATAATGGGAGTAACATAATAGGTAATGCCCCACCAATTGAATGGAATATACGCGAGAAGGTTATAAAGTTAGATCTTTCTTTAGGATTTGGCGTCATCGCTGAAGGCATACCCCAAAATGGTATATCGCCAATTGTATATATAATTCCCCATAGCACATATATGATGCAATAATAAGCAACTCTTCCAGAGTCAGCAATCCAATGAGGCGGCAGATATAAAGCAATAGTTAAAAACAATAGCGGCATTGGAGCTATAGCTAAATATGGTCTTAACTTTCCATATTTTGTATTAGTTTTATCAGCTATTGTACCCATGATAGGATCGTTAAAGGCATCAAATAACCTTGCAGCAAGCATTAGTGTAGATGTTACTGCTAAACCAATTTGAGCAATATCAGTCAAGAAAAATAGTATATATGAATTTACTACTCCGATAATTAAATTTTGTCCAAAACCACCAGCTGAAAAACTAAAAACATTAGCCTTTGTTAAATATTTAGTGTCGTCTAAAACTGTTTTATTTGCATACTCTTCGTCTTTATTTTTAGATTTGCTAAACCCTCTTTTTTTCTTTCCACCCAATTCGTCTGAATGGTCAAATTCAATATTTTCTAATTCAAGTGAATTTTCATTTGTTTTTTCATTTTCTTTGAAAGAATCTTCATTTTTTAAACTTTTATCCATTTCCCTTACACTCCAATCTAGGCTTTAAAAACATTCCTAATTATTTAAAATTATACAATATGATATTTATATTTACAATATCAACAAATAAGGACTCTAAGAAACATTTCAGTAACTACAACATATAAAAGAATTTAGATTATAGCCTAAACTTTTCTAATTTTGTAACTAAAACTAATTAATCAGGTCATCCAGTTGGTTTTCTTTAATGCCAAAACAAGCATAAATTTTTTTCTGTTTAGCAGTCAGTTTATACCTCGTAACCTGTTCTTTCAAGGCAGGGTCGTAGAACGACTCTATTTTCTCCAGTTCATTGATGATTGCAGGTAAAGTAAAATCCTTTTTATTAGATTGCCTTAGTGGTTTTGTTTGTAGTTTCATATACGAAAGTATGATAGTAGCTAGGAATATTATGAATAGTTTATTCTGAGTAGAGTTATTAGTTTCCGTACCTAAGGTATCAGAGCCTAAGTTAGACTTAATTAGTCTAAATGTTTTTTCGATGATATCACGGGAATGATATGCTTCATATGCTTCTTTAGCTGATATATTTTTAGAAGAGACAAGTAGATAGTAGCCTAGAGTAGCTATCTTTTCGTTTATTTTCTCAATGTTTTTAGAAAATGATTTAACAGTATGCTTTTTTGTTAATTCCACATCGAAGTAGTTTAGTAGCCTGTTATACTCAGCAACATTAATTATCTTTTTAGATTCCAAATCGTTTTCCAGTTCAGTATTAAAGTTTTTAATGGTGGCATAAAGTGTTTTTTGTTCTAACAGTTTTAGTTCTTCTGAGAAGAAGAGATGGAAGTAACGCTTCTTACCCATTTCAAAGAGGTCTTGTGTAACAGTGAGAGCATAGACATCGTGTTCATCAATGTAGTGAGCATAGTTATCTTTTAGTTCTGCAGCATATTCTTTTGTTATCCACTTAGAAGCTTTTAGATTATCTTTCATTAGCAGTATGAAGTTATATTTATTTTTATCCATTAGCCGAATATTCTCAGTGGAGATATATCCTCTGTCGCATACTAGAGTTAGGTTCTTGTAGTTTAGATTGGCTAGACTCTTAACCATTTTGGAGCATTGAACCATATCAATGATACTTCCTGGGTAGGATTCATATGTTAGAGGGATTCCATCTTTAGAGCGAATAGCATATTCGAGGTTAACTTGTGGTCTTGTCGAATCATCTTTAGCTCTTCCTTTTTCGCAGATGGTGACACCTTCACTAACGATGTTTATGTTAGTGGAATCATATGAGACATATATTTCCTCATCTTTATCGACGAACCTTTCAGCCCAATTACGAAGGAACTGGTTAATTATTGTCTTGTTTATATATTCATCAGTAGTTAAGAACTTTGATATTTCTACGTCAGTGTATGGTTGTTTAGAAAATATCATATGGTTAAATGCATATGAATTAAAGTGCTGAAAAGAGCTAGATGATTTATTTATCATATATGTTGCTAAATCCAACATTTTATCTACAGATTCTTGTTCAAAGTCATCTAGACATTCACGAATACCATAGTTATTGACTATGTTATCTATGAGTATTTTATTACCACATAGTAGTGTGCTAGACTGTTTAGGAGCATCAGGTTTAGCGTTTGCTTTATCAAATACCCTGTAGTAATTGTTGTTAGGTTCCATCTTTTTACCATCTGGAGTCATCTTACCAATACACATCCTTCTATTGACGTTATATCCTTTATCCTTATGGTACACTTTTTCGGTAGTTATGTATACGTAGCCATTAGCTTTAATTGCCTTTTTAGGTATTTCAACGGTAGTTTTCATATGGAAAAACCTCCTCAATCTTTTAGTTATATTGTAACTAAAAAACGAGTAAAAGTCAAGCATTAAAATCAAAGATTTTGAGAAAATATGATATTCTGTTCGGGTATTTATGAAATATTTGGATGGCTTTAGAAAGTTTTAGTTATATTCCTGGAAAAAGTTTAGGTTATAGTTAATATCTACGAGCACTTCTCTCGATGTGTTGGTTTTTTGACAACAAAAAAGCTGTTAAGATTTTTTTGGTTTCTTAACAGCCCCATCTAAACGAATTTTAAGACTAAAAAATCAAATGTCTCTTAAAATACACCGTCTACTTTTCCATCATTTGTTATTGTCATTTTTTCAAAGTTTGGTTTTGCAGCAAGACCTGGCATTAGCATCATTTGTCCAGCAACAGCTACTATAAATCCAGCCCCAGCTCTAACATAGACGTCTCTAATGTGGAAAGTATAATCAGAAGGTGCACCTAAAACTGTTCCATCATCTGTAAAAGAATATTGGGTTTTTCCAATGCAAATTGGCATTTTATCTAAATTGTTTTTTTCTAGCTTCTCGATTGCGTCTAAAGCTTGTGGCGAATATGCAACATCTTTTGCATGATAAATTTTTGTGCAAATTGCATTAATTTTATCTTTAATACTATCGTTAACATCATATGCAAAACGCGGTTTTACTTCATTTTCGGTAGCCTTAGCTACAATTTTGGCTAGTTCTATTGCGCCTTCTCCACCTTTTGCCCAAACATCAGCGACACAAAAATCTGCCCCATTTTCTTTAGCAATTCTTTCAACAACTTTAATTTCAGCATCCGTATCTAACGTAAATTTATTTAATGCAACAACTACCTTTACTCCAAAAACATCTCTTAAGTTTCTAATATGCCTTATAAGATTTTCGGAGCCCTTTTCTAATGCTTCGATATTTTTTTTTGAAAAATCTATATCCATACAAGAGTTATATTTTAAAGCTCTAATACTTGCCACAAGCACAACAGCATTTGGAAAGATGTTAGCTTTTCTGCATTTTATATCCAAAAACTTTTCTGCGCCTAAATCTGCACCAAACCCAGCTTCAGTTACTGTATAATCAGCAAGTGTCATTGCAGTTTGAGTTGCAACGATTGTATTACATCCATGTGCTATATTTGCAAAAGGTCCACCATGTACAAAAGCTGGATTATTCTCCAATGTTTGTACTAGATTTGGCTTCATAGCTTCTTTTAACAAGATTGTCATTGCATTTTCTACTTTTAAATCTCTGCAAAATACTGGCTTATCATTGAAAGTATAGCCTATTAAAATTGAACCTAATCTTTGTTTTAAATCTTCAAGATTTTCTGCTAAACAAAGTGTTGCCATAATTTCAGATGCAGCAGTTATAGTAAAGCCATCTCTTCTTATAACACCATCTTTAATTCCACCAAGACCTACAATAATATCTCTTAAAGCCCTATCATTTAAGTCAAGACAACGCTTATATATAATCTTTAAAGGATCAATTCCTAGTTGATTTCCATGATTTAAGTGATTATCAATTGCTGATGCCAAAAGGTTGTTTGCAGATGTAATTGCATGAAAATCGCCTGTAAAATGCAAATTTATATCTAGCATTGGTGAAACTTGCGCATATCCACCGCCAGCAGCACCACCTTTAATACCAAAAACTGGGCCTAGGGATGGCTCTCTTAAAGCCAAGCAAACATTTTTTCCAATTTTTGCAAGCCCATCTGCAAGTCCAATAGAAACAGTCGTCTTCCCTTCACCAAACTTTGTAGGACTAATTGCAGTCACTAATATTAATTTGCCATATTTTTTTCTATCATTTAATGGACTAACTTTAGCTTTATATTTGCCATATTGTTCTAAATCTTCTATATCTAGCTTTTTTGCAACTTCAACTATCGGTAAAAGCTTTGCACTTTGCTCTATTTGTAAATCATTCATAATCCCTCCACTTATTAATTTTTTACATAACTTTAATATGCGCTCCCTAAAAAATCACATGTTTTCTTAATTTTTAATGCCATTTCCCTAATTTAAGGAGTTTTTTCGCAAAAAATATACTGTTTCCCTAAATAATAAGATAATTTGATAAAATTTTACACCACTTCCCTAATTTAGCCTAATATTAACTAAATCTGCACTTCATTTCCCTAAAAGCTCAATATTTACTATTTAAAAACCATCTTAAAATAAAAAGCTTTAGATTATTGATGTATCCATTCCTTCATAATTAATGATAAATTGGTCTTCATCTAAAGGAACATTATTTGACACACTTGCATGAAAAGCTGGTAAATAGTATTTTGAGGCCTCTTCTAATGCTACACCTAGAGTTTCAACCGCGCTTAAATCTATAAGTTCATCTCTGTTTCTTACTTTTCGCCAAGAATTTTTTGCAAAATTCAAGTAATCAACTTCACCATATCTAGCAACTGGTCTAAATAAACATGTGATTTTTTGTGAACTAAGATATTTTTTCTCTATATTTCTTACAAGTTTATATTTAATTCTTCTCTTATCATTCGTAAACCACATAAATTTATTTGTCAGCCAAGCGGAAAGTGAAAACTTTTTTGCGTCTAAAGAAATACCATAAATTTTATTAATCGCATCTTCATAAAGCTTTCCTATTTTAAGCTTTTGTTTTCTACTTATTTTTAATTCCTTGTTTGGTTTATATAAATTGGGATTTTCATATCCACGCATCTCTGTTAAAACATATGTATCTAAAGCACTTTCTATCAATGAGTGTATACTTGTAAATTCTTGGCAGTTCATCTCTTTTGGTAAAATGTTTTCATTAAAATAGTTTACATATGGATGCAAGTTTTTATCTGCCGCATAATGACATAAATATCCTAACATATATGCGTATCTTGTCTTGCAAGGATTTTCTATTTGATATTTACGCATTTCTTCAAATGTTTCATATTGCGCAATAAACTGTAAAGCATTTGGATATTTATCTAAATCTTTAAACCCCAGTTCTCTTAGTGCAAATAAAACATCTGGGCCTATAGAGCCTAAGATATAGGCTTGCATATCGCCTTCAACTATCTTTTTTGTTTCTTCTGGCAAATGTTTATACACTTCTTTGCCAAATTCGATATGAGTAATTAAGTTTGGCATACTCTCCTCATTTTTATTAAAGTTTTTAAAACCTCAATTAACTTTTAATTCCGTATTCTTTTTCAATTTCAGCTATTTTTACAGGCCTATTTTCTTTAAGAGATTTCTTTGCTGCAAGTCCAATAAGCACTGGTTTTAGCCCATCATCGACACCACAGACTGTGCATGATTTTGATTTAATTGATTCAACAAATTGCTTAATTTCTTCAGTATATGCTTGCATATATCTTTCTAAGAAGAAATATTTTGGAGTTCTAGACAAAATTCCAGCTTTTGTTGCAATTACAGTCGTATTTTCTAATTCATTTTTTGCAATAATTTGCCCCTTTGAACCAAAGGCTTCAACTCTTTGATCATATCCATAGGCGGCTTCTCTTGAATTATCAATAACTGCTAAAGCTCCACTTTTTAATTTTAATGAAATAATGGCAGTATCTATATCACCAGCTTTCCCAATCTCTTCATCTACCATAACTCCGCCAAAAACAAAAACTTCTTCAACTTCTTCACCAGATACAAACCTTACCATATCAAAATCATGTATAGTCATATCCAAAAACATTCCACCAGAAACCTTAACATATGATATTGGTGGTGGGGCAGGATCTCTAGATGTAATTTTTAAAATATGCAAATCTCCAATCATCCCGCTTGCAACTTTTTCTTTCAATGTTGCAAAATTTTTATCAAATCTTCTATTAAATCCTACTTGATACAAAACATTATGTTTTTCTAAAAGCTTTTTAATTTCCAAAATTTCTTCAACACTATGAGAAACTGGCTTTTCACAAAAAACATGTTTTCCACTTAAAATAGCTTTTTTTGATACTATAAAATGTTGATCTGTCGGACAACAAATTAAAACTATATCAATTTCTTTATCCGCTAAAATTTTCTCATAATCGCTATAAACCTCTTTAACCCCATTAGCTTTAGCCCAAAGCTTTGATTCTTCGCTAATAAATGGGTCAGCTATAGCTTTTACTTCGATGCCACTTGCATATCTAATTAGACTTTCTGCATGCACCTTGCCAATTCTTCCAAATCCAATAATTCCAACTTTCATTTTTACCTCGTATAATACTTTTAGATTAAAGTATTGACTTTAAATATTTCATTGCTTTTTTTGCGTACTCCAATGGGTTTGCTTTAGCAGGATCTTGTTCTGCTTCTACTAAAAGCCATCCATTATAGTTATACTTTTTAATAGCTTCAACTACTGGCACAAAATCTATATCTCCATCTCCTGGAACTGTAAATGTGCCTAGCCTTACACCTTCTAGAAACGAAAGATCTTCATCTATAACCTTTTGAACAATTTCTTTTCTAATATCTTTTAAGTGTATGTGCTTAATCCTTTCGTGGTATTTATTAAAAATAGACATATAATCTTCACCGGCATATGCAAAATGTCCAACATCAAATAATAGTCCTACAAACTCATTTGTATTATCCATTAAAATTTCCGTTTCTTTTGCAGTTTGAACAACTGTACCCATGTGATGATGGTAGACTAAATCTATGTCAAATTCTTCCTTTGTCATTTGACCTAGATCTTCAAGTCCATTAAATAACCTTTCCCAATCTCCACTTGTTAAAATTTTTCTCTCTTTAAAAACAGATACTGGCTGTCCTTGAACAGAGCCTGTTTGCTCAGAAACTCCAACCTTTGTTGCACCTAAAATGGAAAGCTTAGCACATAGTTCCCTGAGTGCAGAAAGATTTTCACTCATTATTTTAGATAAAACAAAAGTTGAAAACCAAGCATTGACAACTTTTAATCCTCTTTTGTCTAATTCTTCTTTCAACTTTCGTGGCTCTTTTGGATATTTATTTCCGATTTCTGTTCCTTTATATCCAGCTTTTGCCATATCATCTACACATTGTTCAAAAGAAATATCAGCACCCAAATCTGGCATGTCATCATTAGTCCAACCAATAGGAGCTATCCCAAGTTTAAATTCTTCCATTTTTACCTCAAAATAAATATATTTTTTCTTTTAATATTTTAAAAACCGATTACTCAAATTCTATCACATAATGACATTTTTAAATACTAAAAAGGAGCTAGTTTTTAATCTTTATAAAGCATCATGGTATTTTTTCTTTTCGCCAAAAGACTCATTTAATTTTACAACTTACACTAGTTTTAATCTTTACAAAGCATACTTAGTGTTTTTTTGAACATAAAAGACCGATTTGTTTTACAACTTGCGCTAGTTTTAATCTTTACAAAGCATACTTAATGTTTCTTTTTGCCTAAAAAACCAAATTGCTTTTCAACTTGCACTAATTTTTAATCTTTAATTTTGCTTTTAAGCTCTAGAAGTGCCTTTTTTTGTTTTGGGTTTCTAGGCTCATGGGTTAGACCCGTTTGCCAAAAACCTCCCTCATATCCACCTGTCATAGTTTTTGGTAGCACTTTAATATCTATTAAAACAACTTCCTTATCTTCCTTTTGTGCCTCTAAAGCTTCTATCAGTTCTTCTTCTGTCGTTGCAGCATATGTCTTGCAGCCATAACCTCTAGCAACATCAGCATAAGATATTTTCAAAAATGGAGTTAATGATTTTGCGCCATATCTAAATTCTGTTGCAAGACTAGATATACCACTACTCATTTGTAAATTATTAATACAGCCAAAACCGCCATTGTCAAAAAGTAATATTGTTATTTTACTCTTTTCTTGAATTGCAGTTACAAGCTCAGAATGTAGCATTAAAAAACTACCATCTCCTGCAAATGCATATGCACTTGCTTTTGGATTTGCAAGCTTACTGCCAAGGGCTCCTGCTATTTCATAGCCCATGCAAGAATAGCCATATTCCATATTATATGAATACAAACTTTTGGTATCCCACATTCTTTGCATACACCCAGGCAATGAACCCGAGGCCCCTACAACAATAGCGTCTTCTTCAATATGTTTTCTTATTAAGGCTAGTGCCTTTGTTTGTGTTAGCCTTGCATTAGTAGCTTTGCAAAAATCTTTCATTGTAGATTCTGTCATATCACAAACTTCAGGTTTTAAATCTTCTGAATACTCAATACTTGCAAGTCTTTCATATTCTTTTTTCCATGCATTTTGTGCTTTTGTTACTTCATTTGTATAGCCAGATTTATATCCCATTAATGCACCAAACAGCATTTCCATTGATTTTCTAGCATCACCTACAATTTTTTGGGAATTTAACTTTGAAGCATGAAAATCTGAAGCATTAATCGTTAAAACTTTTGCATCTTTAAATAAAGTCTTGCTAGATGTTGTGAAATCTGAAAATCTAGTTCCTATCCCTATGATTAGATCAGCATCTTTAGCTATCATATTTGCAGCCAAATTTCCAGTAACTCCAATTCCACCTAAATACATTGGATTTTCTGCACTTATTGTAGATTTTCCTGCTTGAGTTTCTGCAAAAGGAATATTATATTCTTTACAAAAATCGCCAATAACATCCCCTGCTTCACTATATCTTGCACCACCACCTACAATTACTAATGGTTTTTTAGATGATTTAATAAGCTTTGAAGCTTCTGTTATTTCTTCATCTGTAGGCGTAGCTCTTTTGATTATATGCACTCTTTTTTCAAATAAATCTAAAGGGAAATCATATGACTCACCTTGTACATCTTGAGGCAAAGCAATACATACAGCTCCAGTAGATGCAGGATCGACTAATACTCTCATGGCGTTTAATAATGCACTTTCTAGCATCTCAGGCCTAGTGATTCTATCAAAGAATTTAACCACAGGTTTGAATGCATCATTTGTTGTTATATTCAAATCAGACGGTTGCTCTAATTGTTGTAAAACTGGATCTGGTCTTCTTGTAGCAAATGTATCGCCAGGGAATAGAAGAAGGGGTATATTATTTACAGTTGCAACTGCTGCTGCAGTAACCATATTTGCAGCACCAGGTCCTATGCTTGAAATACAAGGTATTATTTTCCTTCTATTATTTTGCTTAGCATATGAAATAGCAACATGTGCCATTCCTTGCTCATTTTTGCCTTGATATGTTTTTAAAGTATGATCTCCTAAAGCCAAAGCTTCACCGATTCCTAAAACACAACCATGTCCAAATATTGTAAAAACCCCATCAACAAACTTTGTCTCTTTGCCGTCAAAAGATACATATTGTTTATCTAAAAAACGAATTATTGCATCTCCAACAGAAACTCTCATTGTTTTTATCATATTATCACCTCAATATACTAAACTCTAAACTTTAGAATCCTAATCTCTAAATTTTCTAAATACATTTAACTTTTAACAACTTTACTTTATATTGCAAACAATATTACAAAATATTGCTAGTACAAATCTTATTACTCTTTTAAAAGCCAAGAATATCTTGGGTCGTCAGTTCTTGTATTATCCCAAATATCACCATCTAAATGTCTTATCATCCAAGCGCAATACATAGGATATCCTGGTGCAGTAACTTGTGCGTGATTTTTGCCGCCCTCAAAAAGTCCTGCTGAACCATCTTTAATAGTATGTGCTTCTTCTCCTATAAAGCAAGCACCAAAACCACCCTCTCTACTTTTATCAAATTTATAATAGTAAACTTCTGGTTGTGGATGATGATGAGGTATATATGACCACCATCTTCCTTGTCTTGCCATGACTTCTCCAAGGACCATATTTGAATATGGAGCAACTTTAATGGTTATAATATCCACAACATCTCTAACTGCAGTATTTTCCCATTTACCGTCACAAGATACAAACGATCTTATATTATCTTTGGTATATAGTACTGGTTCAAATTCTTTTTCATTATTTGTGCTTTGCACTAATATTTCACTATTAGCATTTGCAACTACAACAATTTCAGTATCTTTACATACATGTAGACAAGTAGCGGGATCTATAAATACGCCTCTTCTTTTAGCCCTAACTTCTTTATCTTCATAAAAATATGTTATATCTCCTTCAAGCAGCAAAACAGCTGTTTCGCAACCTTCATCTAAGAGCGACAATTCTTCACCTTTTTTCATTTGATATACAGTAATATTTTGAAGCATTGAAGCAGTCTCACCTTGCATTCTAGTAACTACTTTTATTCCATCTTCAAACTTTGGATAAATAAACACGACCTCCTCCTCCTTTCTAGTTAAATCCATTATATTTTAAAAGGCTCAGAAATAACTGAACCTCTTATCTTATTTTTCCGAAAAATCAATGCCACGTTCTGCTCTTTTAATAGCGAGTTCGCTTAAAATCTTTTCTTTCTTTTCTCCAACTATGTCATAGAAAAATAGTGGTATAGTTGCAAGCAACATACTAACTCCTGGTGCTATTGAAACAAGAGCGAATATACTTCTTTTCTTTGCTTCATTTAGTGTATGTGGACCAAATGTACCACTTGCTTCAACCATTTGTGCAGGGTCTATTGCCATAATCATGAATACAACAATAATTGAAGCTGTCGCTATTGCATTTCCAAGCTTATTGACAAAAGATTGAAGTGAGCTTCCTAAAGCATTTTCCCTATATCCTGTCTTCCATTCAATAAAGTCTAGACAATCTCCAATCATTGCAAATAAAACAATATTTAATACCCCAAGTGGAATTGCAGAAATTACAAAAAATGGTAAGCTTCCCCAAAAATTGCCATACCAGCCGACAAAGAAGGCTAAAAGATTTGAAATAAATCCGCCTATACAAGAGACAATCAATATTTGTTTGTAGTTGAACTTTTTGAAAAGTGCTGGCATAAATACCATTGCACCAAACATACC
>LSQX01180530.1_pt1 | contig 13824 bp, 16 predicted proteins | sample 654561 | NCBI WGS metagenome assembly LSQX01 (sample SAMN04489861, study PRJNA283612) | anaerobic digester metagenome | isolation source: 4 biogas reactors fed with cattle manure at either 37C or 55C with and... | place: Denmark: Kongens Lyngby | collected 2014 | reverse complement strand
GCGGTGCTGGGATTACCGGCTATCCTGGTTCCGTATCCCTATGCAGCTGACAACCACCAGGAAAAGAATGCCCGAGCATTGATGGAGAAAAAAGCAGTAACTATGGTTATTGATGAGTTCCTAGACGGGGATACTCTAGTTAAAACCATAACCACTCTGCGCACTGATCCAGACAGATTGAATGCTATGTGCCGACAGATGCTGCAGGAAGCTAAGCCCCAAGCACTTGACGATATTGTTAACGAGTTGATTGGTTAGTGTCTAAATAGCTCAAGGCGGGACAGGCTCTTATTTAGAAATGTAACCACTTTTGTTAATTATGCATACGATAACAGTGTATCACCAATGTTGGTATAAGGAGATGAGGAAATGTCCGACAACAGCGGGCAATGGATCCATATGGTAGGAATTGGCGGAGCAGGCATGAACGGAATCGCCAGAGTTCTTACCGAACAGGGCATAAAGGTAACAGGATCTGATCTCCAACACAATGACATAACTGAACAACTGGAACAGATAGGAATTACTGTATATCAAGGCCATTCCTCATCCCACCTTCAGGAAGGAGTTGATGTGCTGGTTATATCCTCGGCTATCCCAATGGATAATCCCGAGGTTGTTCTTGCTCGTCATCGCAAAATACCGGTATTGAAGAGGGGACAGATGCTGGCTAATCTGGTTAACTGCAGTAAAGGTATTGCAGTAGCCGGTGCCCATGGTAAAACAACTACCACTTTTATGATTTACACCGTTTTATCCGGTTGTGGATTGGATCCTGCTCTAATAGTGGGAGGTGAACTGCAGGATCATCACCTCAATGCTAGATTAGGAGCGGATGACTATTTCATAGTAGAAGCAGATGAAAGCGATGCTTCATTTTTGGAACTGCATCCTAAGATAGCGGTGGTAACTAATATGGAAGACGATCACCTGGATTACTATCATACAATGGAGCGGTTGAAAGATGCGTTTCGCCAATATATTGATGGCGTTCAACCCAAAGGACTGGCAATTTTGTACGGGGATGATCTCGGTCTGAGAAAAATAGCTGCGAGTAGTCCAACCCGCCAAGTATTCTATGGCGAAAACGAAACAAATGACTATATTTTAAAAAATTGGAACCCGGACGGATGGGGATCAGTTTTTGAAGTTTATGAGTACGGGCAACGGCTGGGGAATGTTCGTGTATCAGTGCCTGGACGGCATAATGCTCTTAACGCTCTGGCAGCTATTGCGACTGGGCGGGAATTGGGTCTGGAGTTTGAGAGTATGCGCGAAGCGATAAGTGCTTTCCATGGTGCCAAGAGACGATTTCAAATAATGGGTGAGCATAATGGTATCATGGTCATCGATGACTATGCTCATCATCCTACCGAGCTGAAAGCCACTCTGCGGGCAGCACGCAGTTATCACCCAGGTAGATTGATAACTGTATTTCAGCCTCACCGCTACAGTCGCACTCGCCAATTGGGCTCCCAACTGGGCGAGGCTCTGCAAAATTGTGACCTGGCGATCATTACCAATATATATGCAGCTGGTGAAGCTCCTATTCCGGGTGTGGATAGCAATATTGTCTTTAACGCAGCTCAGCAGGCTGGGTGTACAGCAGTTTTCATTCCGGAACCGGAGGACGTCATTGCCTATTTAGTTGATATCTGCCGCGCAGGTGATCTCATTATTACTATGGGGGCTGGCGATGTATGGGAAATCGGACCAGCACTTATCAATCGGCTACAACAATCTGTCCCGCAGCCATGAGCTAGCGGAGGTGTTCATTTGGACTGTCTAGTGGTAAGAGGGGCCAAACCACTCAAAGGCCAGGTTAGGATTAGCGGATCCAAGAATTCAACGCTCCCCATAATGGCCGCCAGTTTGCTCTGCTCTGGTGAAGTTATCTTAACGGGCGTACCTGATTTAGAAGACATAAAGGTAATGTCACGTGCTTTGGAGATTTTAGGAGCAAAGGTCAAACGGGAAGACGATGTACTGATAATTAATGGGAGTACAGTTGACAAATTTGAACTTCCCGAAGAGATATCACGCAAAATGCGCGCCTCTAATCTGGTAATGGGAGCTTTGTTATCTAGGTTCCACCATGCCCGGGTAGCTTATCCTGGGGGCTGTGCTATAGGCACTCGACCTATGGATTTGCATCTGAAGGGCTTTCAAAGCATGGGTTTTGCTATTCGAGAAGAGTTTGGCTTTATGGAAGGAGCGGCTTCATCTCTGGGAAGTCAGGAGATATTATTGGACTTTCCCAGTGTTGGGGCTACAGAAAACTTAATGATGGCAGCGGCATTACTCCCTGGTACAACCGTGTTACGCAATGCTGCCCGTGAACCAGAAATAGTTGACTTACAGAACTTTTTAAACCGCATGGGCGCCAGGATCAGAGGAGCGGGATTAGACACCATCCGGATCGAAGGTGTAAATTATCTGGGCAGTGTAGAACACGCAGTCATACCTGACCGGATAGAAGCAGGCACATTTATGGTGGCAGCAGCTATATCCAGAGGAGAAGTGACTATTGAAAACGTAGTGCTGGAACACATTCAGCCTTTAGTATCCAAGTTACGTGAAATAGGAGTAGAAGTACTGACCTCCAATTCCGGCCTCAAAGTAGTAGGGGGAGGTCGCCTTCGCCCCACCGATGTCAAGACTATGCCTTATCCTGGGTTTCCTACTGATATGCAACCTCAGATGATGGCCTTGTTGGCTTCTGTTCGCGGTACCAGTGTACTGGTGGAGACGATTTTTGAAAATCGCTTCCGGCATGTGCAGGAATTACGCAGAATGGGAGCTGATATCAAGGTAGAAGGAAGAGTAGCCATCATAAAGGGCAAAAGTCGCCTTGAGGGAGCTTCGGTGGAGGCTACTGATCTGCGAGCTGGAGCAGCTCTAATTCTGGCAGGTCTGTTTGCGGAAGGAGAAACTCAAATCTATCGGGTGGATCATATCGATCGGGGTTATGACAAAATCCATGCAAAATTTAATAGTATCGGTGCCGACATTACTCGGGGGCCTAGGACCTAAGGGAAGGCCCCCTTGGCCCATCTTTCTGATGCGTTTACAATGAATTTCTGTTATAATCAAGCATACGGATTTCTGGAGATGGGGGATGCTTGCCGATGAATAACACATCTCGCCGATTATTTCGGGCATCCATCTTCTTGCTTTTGATAATTATCTGTGGGTATTTTTTTTCCCACAGTTCTTTCTTTCAAGTGGATACCATTGTCGTTACCGGCAACTCCACAGTCTCACAACAGGAAATTATTGATATGGCCAGGATTGAAAGCGAAATCAAGCTGTTCGAAGCCAATGAGAAGCTCATATCTCAAGCCGTTGAACTACATCCCATGGTTAAACAAGCTCAACTGATTCGCCACCTGCCACGCACCTTAGAGATAACTGTAACCGAGAGGATAATGTGGGCGGTAGTGCCCGTAGCCGACGAGTTTTTAATTATCGATACCGAAGGGGTTTGTATTAATAAAACCCTGCAGTTTCCTAATACAGAAGTGCCGGTGATTACCATTGAACCTGTGCCCCAGCAGATCATTTTGGGACAGGCACTTGAACCGCGGGGGATGGATTTAATTAGCAAGGTATGGGAAGGTCTTTCCGACCGGGAACGAGACCAGGTATCGGATTTTCATTATACCGTTGCTGGTCAGGAATTAATTATTTATACGTTACAAGGTACGGAAATCAAATTTGGAGAAGACGAACGTTTGGATGAAAAATTGTCCACTCTAAGTCAAGTTTTTCAACTGGAGCAGGATTTTATGGAGACAGGTCAGGAAGATCTGATCTATGTAGATATGCGATATAAGGGACAACCCGTTGTCAAAACTACATTTTAGTTTAAGAAGGGTGATAATTCATGCGTAGTAGAGGAGCGCAAATTTCCATAGCCTTGGTTTGCATGATTCTGGGCGTTATGCTAGCTGTTCAATTCAGAACTACGGCCAGCATTGAGGCTAACCAGGGTGATGATAGAGTTTCAGAATTAACGCAAAAGTTACAGACTATAAGCGATGAACGTGATGCTCTGGCAGAAGAGGTTCTATCGTTGCGTTCCAAATTAGCCAACTTTCGTGAGACCGACCAGGCCCTTGCCGATCTGCACCAAGAGGCAACCCAAGCTAATATGGCGGCAGGCCTTTTATCGATAGCTGGCCCAGGAATCATATTAACATTAAACGACAGCCTGCTTAATTTGGGGGCCGTAGACAATGCCAATGCTTATATTATTCATGATAGAGATTTGCTGCTTGTAGTAAATGAAATGAAAGCATCAGGTGCTGAAGCCATCTCTATAAATGGCAAGCGTCTGACCGCTATGTCCGAAATTCGCTGTGCCGGTACTACTATTCTGGTCAACCGAGACATAATTGCGCCTCCTTTTGAAATCAGAGCGGTGGGCAATCCTGATATACTAGAGAGCGGAGTGCTGATGCGAGGTAGCATTCTGGATCAGCTTAAAGCATTAGGGATGCAGGTACATCTCCAAAAGGCTGAGGAAGTGGAGATTCCTGCTTATACGAGTGGTTTTAAGTTTGATTATGGGGCCCCGGTAGAATATAAGGAAAAGGCGGAATAAGGAAATGTGGCTGCTGATTATTTTCGGCTTACTGGTGGGACTACTGATCGGTTTTTCGATTCCGGTACTGTTCCCGGTATTATTTGCTAAGTATATGTCAATTGCAGTTCTGGCAGCCCTGGACTCCGTATTTGGAGGCATTCGCTCTTATATGGAAGATGGTTTTGACAACACAATATTTATCAGCGGATTTGTAGTCAATACCATATTAGCAGCGGGTTTGGCTTATCTGGGTGACCGTCTGGGAGTCGAGCTGTATTTAGCGGCAGTGGTGGTCTTTGGGGCCAGGATTTTCCAGAATTTAGGCATCATTCGTCGTTATCTATTGAAAAAATACTAAACATTTTCCAACTGGGAAAGAGGATTTGTCCCCCTAGTGTTGTATTTTTTAGTAGGACTTCAAGTGAGGGGTGCGTTTACATTAAGAAAAGAAATATCCTAGTTAGCCTGGATATAGGTACGAACTCGATTAAAGCCGGCATGGCAGAAGTCCACGGTCAAGATGCCCATTTATTGGGAGTAACCCAAGTTCCTTCTTTTGGGCTTCGCAAGGGTAGTATCATAGATATTGAAAGTACTGCCAAGTCGATAGACAACAGCTTAAACGAACTAGAACGTCTGACTGGTATAGAAGTTTATGGTGCTTTATTAGGTTTTTCCGGAGCAAGCATTTCAGTGGTGAACAACCACGCGGTTATTGCTGTGGCTAACCCCACCTATGAAATTACTATGGAAGACAAGGAGCGTGTTCTCAATTCTGCCCGCAATTTAGCATTGCCATTAGATAAGGCTATCATACAAATAATCGAACGACAGTATATTGTGGATAATTACGATGGAGTGAAGGATCCGGTAGGTATGGTCGGTAGTCGCTTGGAAGCTGAAGTATCCATAGTTGTAGGAGCTATAGCAGCAATTCAAAACCTGCAGAGAAGCGCTCAACGGATCAACTTACCTATCGACAGCCTTATGTACAATGCCTTGTTAGGGGCAGAATCAGTTTTATCACCTGCCGAGATGGAAATGGGAGTTACTCTGGTTGATATTGGAGGGGGAACTACCGAGGTAACCTATTTCGAAGAGGGCAGTGTTGTACAAACTTCGGTTCTTCCTATGGGTGGAGATTATATTACTAAGGATCTGGCCATTGTTCTGAGGACTTCTATGGAGGAAGCTAATCGAGTCAAGGAAAAATATGGTGTAGCCAGCCCCGATATGGCCAAGAGCGACTTAATGGTAAATGTGCATAACATACAGGGCAAAGATGGCCAGCAGGTATCTCAGCAGGTCATAGCCGAAATAATCTCAGCCCGGGTAATTGAGATGACGGAAATGATTTATGCAGAACTAAAACAATTTGGATGCCTAAACCGCATGCCAGGTGGTATAGTATTAACTGGTGGCGCGGCTGAATTGGTAGGCTTGGTTGATATAATGGAAGAATACACTACTGTTCCGGTGCGGCTGGGTTTACCCGAGAACATGAAGGGGCTCCCAACCGATTTTAACCGCCCTCAAAACGCTGTAGTCATAGGAGGGATTCTTTATTCAGCCCGGCAGGGAGCCATAAAACATGAGGATACACCGCGTTTTATGGGTATGGTTGACCGGATAACATATTGGTTTAAAGAATTATTTCGGTAAGGCAGGGGAGGTTTTGCAATGCCGTTGGATTTCGATGTTGAGATGCAGCAATATGCAAATATTAAAGTAATTGGAGTTGGAGGCGGAGGAAACAACGCGATCAACCGAATGATCGAGGCTGGTCTAAAAGGGGTTGAGTTTATTGCTGTCAACACAGATGCTCAAGCTCTGTATCTATCCAAAGCGGACACCAAGATTCAACTAGGAGAGAAACTGACCAAAGGTTTGGGCGCTGGTGCCGATCCCGAAATTGGCATGAAGGCGGCTGAGGAATCTAACGAGGAGATAAAACGAGCTCTTATGGGATCTGATATGGTTTTTGTCACTGCTGGAATGGGTGGCGGAACCGGTACAGGAGGCGCTCCTATTATTGCCCGCATAGCCAAGGAGTCAGGGGCTTTAACGGTGGGAGTAGTCACCAAGCCTTTCTCTTTTGAAGGTCGTAAGCGCAACAATCAAGCGGAACGCGGGACGCAATCTCTGCGGGAACAGGTGGATAGTTTGATTACTATTCCCAATGACCGCCTTTTGCAGGTAGTAGACAAGCATACTAACTTTAATGATGCCTTTAAGATAGCCGATGATATACTCCGTCAGGGGGTACAGGGGATTTCTGATTTAATTGCCGTACCGGGTGTAATTAATTGTGACTTTGCTGATGTACAAACCGTTATGCAGAATACCGGCTCAGCTCTGATGGGTATTGGCAATGCCGCGGGTGAAAACCGTGCCGCAGAAGCAGCTCGTATGGCCATTTCCAGTCCTCTGCTGGAGACATCCATTGATGGCGCTAAGGGAGTGCTCTTCAATATCAGTGGTGGCAATGATCTCACTCTGTTCGAAATCAATGAAGCAGCCGAAATTATTCATCAAGCTGCCGATGCTGAAGCCAATATTATTTTTGGTGCCAATATCGATGAAGATCTTAATGATGAGGTTAGGGTAACCGTGATTGCCACCGGATTTTCAGTGGCGTCGCCCTCTATTTCCGAAACCTCACGCTCCAGGCTTATTGACCCTCCTACTTCATTCCTGGATAAGAATGACCTGGAGATTCCTCCTTTCCTGAGAAGAAAATAGCTTAATATCAACGAACCGGGATGAATTTCCCGGTTCTTTTTCTTTTCTGGCTGATTATTGTGAGGATCACTTGGTTAAAGCAACAAATTCCCGTCTTAACCATTGGTATAATGTGGAATACATTATAATTTTTCAATCGGCATAAGCATTAATTAGCGTAAATTTGACCGCTGGAAAGGTAGCAGGTGCTGAAAATATGGGGTCAAGAGTGTACGCAGATATCACCTTTCTCTTGAATTTCATTATGGACTTCTTGATCCTCTGGGTAACTGCTCGCTTAACGGGAGTCCCTATTGCCTATCTTCGCATAGGAACAGCAGCTTTGCTGGGGGCAGTTTATGCGGTTGGATATTTATTCCCAGAGCTGTCAGCGGCCTATTCCTTACCCATGAAAATTCTATTCTCGATATTTATGGTGGTCATTGCCATATGGCCGCGTACCTGGCAGGACCTTAAGAAAAGCTTGCTGCTGTTCTATGGCATCAATTTTTTGGTGGCAGGAGCTAGTATAGGATTCTCCTATTTAGCCCAGTCATCTAACCAGGTTGATTTTTCACACTGGTGGTGGTTATTAGCAGGAGTTAGTTGCGCCTTGTTTATAGGAATATTCGGGAAAAACTGGCTGGCCAATCGAATTGTACCGCAATTGCTGAAGTTTCCAGTGCAGTTGACATTTGATCGCTACCGATGTTCTGGTCAGGGTTTTGTTGACACCGGCAATGGTCTGCGAGATCCTCTGACCAATCGGCCGGTGATCATAGCTGAATACCAGCTGTTAAAGGACTGTCTGCCTACCGATTTTCAGAATGCCTTAGAGGATAGCCAGACTCAGGAAGAGATGCTGGATAAACTTAGCCAAAGTAGTTGGGCTAACCGTTTGCGATTGATCCCATTTAACTCTATTGGTAAGAAAAATGGACTTCTAGTCGGGATCCGTGCCGATGAGATCAAGGTTGCCTTGGGCCAACAAGATATTGAACATAGCAATATGGTAATCGGTATATACCAGGATAGGCTCAGTCCGGAGGAACGATACCAGCTCTTAATACCCTGTGAAATTTTAGAGAATGGATAGGGGAGGGTCAATAATGAAATGGTGGTCAACTTGGAAACTGCGATGGTATGTTTTGCGCTGGCTGTTGAGACGCGGACAGCCAAAGTTTATTCATTACATCGGATCTACGGAGGTTTTACCTCCCCCTCTGAAAGAGCATGAGGAGTCTGATTTAATTACCCGTTTAGATCAGGGCGATATGGCAGTAAAGGCCAAGTTAATAGAACACAATCTCCGCTTGGTGGTTTACATAGCTAAAAAGTTTGAAAATACCGGTATAAATATCGAAGACTTGGTTTCGATCGGCACCATTGGATTGATCAAAGCAGTAAACACTTTTGAACCTAAGAAGAATATCAAATTAGCCACCTATGGCTCCCGCTGCATTGAAAATGAAATACTGATGTATTTACGTCGCAACTTAAAAAATAGGGTAGAAGTGTCCCTAGATGAACCCCTCAATGTGGATTGGGATGGCAATGAATTACTACTTTCTGATGTTTTGGGAACCGAGAGTGACATGATTTATAAAAAAATAGAAAGTGATGTTGAAAAGCATCTGCTTTGGCAGGCTATGCACAAACTGAACGCCCGGGAAAGAATCATAATCAAACTAAGGTTTGGCCTGGAGGACGGACTGGAAAAGACCCAAAAGGAAGTTGCTGATACCCTGGGAATATCTCAGTCTTATATATCCCGTCTAGAAAAGCGCATCTTAAAGCGCTTGCAGCGGGAAATAAGGAAAATTGAATAGATTTTTTTATTATCCAGTGATTAGGTAAGCAGCAAATCGGTTTGGCCAAGTACAGGGCTAAGCCGATTTTCTTATGTATAAACAAACCCATAACTCCGAATAATTCCAGCGGCTAGCGAGAATACTTCTACCAACACCCTATCGAATTATTGATCCAAAACTGAAGGGGAAGGAGCAGGCTGCTTTGATCAACAAAGTTGAAATCTGTGGAGTAAATACTTCTAAACTTCCCGTGTTAAAGAATGAAGAAATGCGGATCCTTTTCAAAGCTATGCAGTCAGGTGAATATTCAGCCCGAGAACAGTTGATTCAGGGTAATCTACGGTTGGTACTCAGCGTTATTCAAAGGTTTAGCAATAGAGGCGAATATGTCGATGATCTTTTTCAGGTAGGCTGTATTGGCTTGATCAAAGCCATAGATAACTTCGATTTGAGCCAAAATGTACGTTTTTCAACCTATGCGGTGCCTATGATCATAGGGGAAATTAGGCGTTATCTGCGTGATAACAATGCGGTAAGAGTATCGCGTTCTCTGCGCGATATTGCCTATAAAGCCCTGCAAATCAGGGAGAGACTGGTCTCTGCACAGGCCTCCGAACCTACCATCGCCCAAATTGCCGAAGAACTGCAGGTCCCCCGTGAAGAGGTCGTATTTGCCCTGGATGCTATTCAGGATCCGGTGTCACTATTTGAACCAATTTATAATGATGGGGGCGATCCCATCCTGGTAATGGATCAGATCAGCGACGACCGCAGTAGTGATGAACTATGGCTGGAGGAAATAGCCATAAAGGAAGCTATGAAAAAGCTTAATACCCGAGAAAAACATATTGTATCCCTGCGTTTTTTCCAAGGCAAAACTCAGATGGAAGTTGCCGATGAAATCGGTATATCACAAGCGCAGGTGTCACGGTTGGAAAAAGCCGCCTTAAAACAATTACGTAAATTCATTTAGCAAAAGGGGGAAGGAAGTGTGCACAAAAACCTTTTAGTGGTCTTCCTAATAGGTGTGATTCTGGCTTTGCTCCTTCCTCTCACGGGACAGTATACCGCCAGTGAATTAGCCTTCACCTACGATAACCTGGTGCAGCTTAGCCTGGGAGCTAAATAGTTGTTACTGCACTATACAAAACCGAACCCACGGGGCGATGTGGGCATCGTTCCTTACTCTCCTACTGGGAATCCCTAACCAACACGGGGTCCAACTATCGTCAAAAAAGGTGTTTTGCTTTAAGCGGACACCTTTTTTTGTTAAAATGGGGGCGGATGGGAGGTAATACCATGTACCAGGATGAGGTGTTTTTGCAGTGGGCTGGTAAAAGAAAACCACATTGGGATTCAGGTGACTGCGAGATACTGCAGACAACCTGGCCCCATCCCAACCAGACACTTACTCTTGCCCATCAATCTCGGTCAGAAATCAGCAATCAACTCTTAATAGGGACTGACCATCAAGTAATGGCCTGGTTACTTGACAACGGCTATCAACAAAGCTTTGACTGCATATACCTGGATCCTCCTTACTTAAGCGACAAAAAATACTACGCTCAATTAAAAATTGAGACCGATAGTGGAGTCCAGTCTATAAAACAGCAGGTGTTTCATGATGATGGCTACCGTGATCAATCCGTCTATTTACAGCATCTTTATCAAACCGCATCTATGGCCAGAGAGCTCTTGTCAGAGCAGGGTAGTATATTTGCTCACTTGGACTGGCACTCATCTCATTATGTGAAGGTGCTGCTGGATGAGATCTTCACACCCCACCGCTTTATAAATGAGATAGTCTGGTGCTATGGAGGCGGTAGCGGGACAAGGAGTCATTTTCACCGTAAGCATGATGTTATTCTCTGGTATAGCCGAGGAGCGGATTATATTTTTAATCCCCAGTACCGACCATACTCACCCGGCACATTACAAAGAGGTTTAACCAAGGTGAAAGGTGACCGCTATAAATTGGACAGCCGAGGTGCCCTGCTGCAAGATTGGTGGAGTGATATACCCAAAATTTTGAGTCCAACGGCCGCGAACAATTGGAAATTCCCCACCCAAAAGCCAGTGGAACTGTTGGAACGTATTATCCAGAGCGCTACGCTGGAAAGCTCTCTAGTAGGGGACTTTTATGCTGGATCCGGTACTACTTCTGAAGCCTGCGAAAGGTTAGGGCGACCATGGGTAATTAGTGACAATAATATTTACGCTATTCAAACCAGTGCCCACCGACTAGTCAGGAACAACAGCAGCCCCTTTATCATGGGCACGCTAGATTCCCAGCCTGAAGCAAAGGGCAAGTTATTGGTTACAACTGAAATTATGCCGCAATTGTTTGGTAATGAATTCTCAGTGACTTTGCAGTCTTATCAACCAGATGACAGCCGAGCAGCCAGTTTGTCGTGGATAGATTTTTGGGAACTGGGGTGGTTGGATGAGAACAGATTTATTTCTATGGTGCAAGCCATACCAGTAAAACGTGGACAAGATACACCGCTAAGCCTCACCTTTAGAATTGATAATACTCAATCGACTCAATTGAATAACCTGGCTGTACAGGCCTGGGATATCCAAGGAGGGCTGGTAAGGCAACCTCTGCTATGGCCTGATCAGCCATGACCTCCTTTGGAAACCCGAGACAACACTTATCTGCGAATGCGATGTTGTTCTACCAGACGATGAATGTCAGTCTCTTTATCATCTCCATAATGAAGCCACATGTCTTCGAATACGTTCTCATCCAGCACATCTTCTCGGTGCAGAGAACTGCGTAGACGGCTGCGGAAAGAAGATAAAGGTTCGGAAGTAAAGATACGCATTTTTCTCCCCCTTGCATTTTTTCTACTGGCGCTGCATTCTGCGTCCCAGCAAATAGACTCCTGTAATAGCCACAGCATGTAGAGCCCACCATCCTGGTTCCATCATACTGAAAGTACCTGGGTCGACCTTATCTTGATGCATTATTCTTTTGCTCAAAGAATTCTTATGATCCATGACGCCCATCAGAGTAGAAAACAATCCTATCACTCCCTTTTTTGTTCTTCAATCTTATTCTCCCCGCTGACCAGTATATTAAGATAAGTAAATAATGTAACCATCTGCATTATTCGGAAATAAAATTATAGCTTTTAAGGAAAAAACAGGAAAAAGTCTTGCTTTGCTAAACTATTTATGGTATCAATGGCGTTAGAGTTTTAACTGTCCTAAAAGGCGGGGAGATATGCATGGAACGATGGGAAAAGGCAGCCCTATGTGAAATTAATTCTCTCAATGGAGTGGGCAGAAGTACGTTGTGGAAAGGGCTTAACGAGTGCGGTAGTTTCTTGAGTCTTTACCAGGCTAATGAAGCCGTACTGCGTCGCATAATGCCCGGTGAAGCTGTTACAGGCTTGCTTAACTTGCGCCGCTCCAAGCTATCCTGTGATAGCCTGGAACGCTTGGAAGCACAAGGGTTTGAGGTTTTAACCATACTTGATCAGACTTATCCTTATTATCTGAAGAAGATTCCTGATCCGCCTTTTGTTCTATACTGTGCTGGCAACCCCGATTTATTCACAGGCTTTAGTCTGGCCATTGTTGGTTCCAGAAATGCTTCGCGCTATGGCCGAACCGTTGCTCGGCAACTGGGTGAGGAGTTAGCTGAATATGGAGTAATAGTTATCAGCGGCATGGCGCGCGGTATCGATACTGAAGCCCATATGGGAGCACTCAATAACGGAACCACCATAGCTGTTTTGGGAAGCGGCTTGAATGTAGTCTATCCCCGAGAAAACCAAGCCTTGTACGAACGTATAAGAACGCATGGGTTGGTGATAAGTGAATTTCCCCTTGACTCACCACCTGATCCCAAACATTTTCCCATGCGCAATCGTATCATATCTGGGTTAAGCCGAGGTGTGATCGTCGTGGAAGCCCGGGAAAAAAGCGGTGCACTTATTACTGCAGACATGGCCTTGGAACAGAACCGGGATGTTATGGCCGTACCAGGACCGGTGACTACCAAGAACAGTATAGGTACTAATCGTTTGATCCAGCAGGGGGCTAAACTAATTATTGATACCCAGGATATAATATACGAATATCCTGATTTTGATTGGCAGAAATCGGCCAATTCCATAGTTGTAGAAGGGGTGCTATTTACTGAGCAGGACAGTGAAGAAGCGGAGATTTTACAATTGATCGAATTAGACGGCATTCACTTTGATGAACTGCTGCAGCGAACTAACCTGGACCATGGTACCTTGAGCTCTTTGCTGTTAAAACTTGAACTGAAGGGGATAGTGACTTCGACCCCGGGTAATTACTATGTTAAGATACGATAGTATAAAACATACATAATATCTATGGAGAGGTGATCTGGTTGGCAGATACTACGCTGGTAATTGTTGAGTCAGCAGCCAAAGCTAAAACACTAAGCAAATTTTTGGGTAAGAGTTATCGAGTGAAAGCATCGGTTGGACATATTAAGGATTTGCCTAAAAGCAAACTGGGAATAGATGTGGATAATGATTTTGAACCACAGTATATTACCATTCGCGGTAAAGGGGATTTGCTGAAGGATATCAAGGACGAAGCCCAGAAAGCCAAACGAGTGCTACTGGCAACTGACCCGGATCGCGAGGGAGAAGCTATCGCCTGGCATCTGCAAAATGCAATGCGCATTCCCGCCAACGCTAAGTGCCGAGTGGAATTTAA
>LSQX01068812.1_pt1 | contig 13824 bp, 19 predicted proteins | sample 654561 | NCBI WGS metagenome assembly LSQX01 (sample SAMN04489861, study PRJNA283612) | anaerobic digester metagenome | isolation source: 4 biogas reactors fed with cattle manure at either 37C or 55C with and... | place: Denmark: Kongens Lyngby | collected 2014 | reverse complement strand
GTTCCGGGCTGGTCTTCGGTCAAAAGTTTGCCCTTGTTTTTTTTCAAAATCAGGAATGTGTAATAGATAAGAAAAAGGTACCCTGCAATAGAAATAACATTTAACATAATATTACCCCCATAAGTTTTCATATGTAATGTTATTCATACAGGCTTGCCATTATGCTAAACGCTAACTTCCTATTTAACTAAAGCATTCTCTATCGCTTTGAGCAAAACTTTACTGCTCACGGTTGCTCCTGAAACTTTGTCGACGTCCGAACTCTGTTTTTCGATTACACGGTCGATAATTATTTCCGCTTTTTCCCCAAGGCCATTTTTGTGTTCCAGGATTTTAATCTCTTGTATTTGATGGTCCTTAACACTAACCTGAACCACAGCCTTGACCGGCAATAATGAAAATTCCCCTTTATATATGCCGTCTTCCACATTTGTTAACTCTAAATCACGCAAACACGGGGACGGTTCTCCTGTTTGAACCTAGCGTAACACAGTTAAAAAATAGGTATCGTCTTCTACCGGTTCACTTTTGAATCTGCCCTGAAATAGATGTCCACTTCTATCATATTGCCGGTTATACCAATAGGCATAACTTACCCCTATTCGTCTCATGGTGTTTCCGATTTCTTCGTTTCCTTCTTTAATCAATAAATGAAGATGGTTCCCCATCAAACAATAAGCATGACAAACGCGGGGACGGTTCTCCTGTTTGAGTCCTTTTTCAAACCTTCACTTTATAGATCCTGTGAATGGTGAAGCCGGTAAGCCTTGATAACTGTCTCAAGGAAATCTCCCGATCCTTTTTTAGATATTTTATAATTCCATCTTGAATTTCTTGTTCCATATTTTGAAGATTAAACAGGTCTATATTGTACCTATCTGATACTAAATCCTTTATATCTTTATCGGAAAGCGTTCTCTTATTTTCATCAGTATCCAGGCATTGGCTGTTAGTGACTTCCATGTGAAACTTGCTGAACTCCGCTAGTGCTTCATTTTTATCAGATGAAAACATCCGCAAAACAAAATTGGTATCCACTATATTACCTAGCCTATGGTATTCCTTATAACTACTCCATTTGTAATCTTCTGTGTCACTTGCTAAACTGGCTTTTATTGGATTTTGATGAATATAGCGTAACACAGTTAAAAAATACACGATATATCCTTGTTGAACTTAGTAATCGCTTTGTCCTTGGCAATTCCATCACCTCAGGGATATTTTAGCCTGATATCTTAATTATGTCAAACAGGAGAACCGTCCCCCTGTTTGTACTGTTTGTACTTCCAGCACTATTCCTGATATTTAAATCCACCCCGTTTTCTAGTAATAATTTTGTTAATTCAATATCATCTACAACTGCAATAAATAGTGCGGTATTCCTTTCCTGATAATAATTGGGCCTGTTTGAAAACGGGTTCCATTCTGTTGCTTCATTGGTTGGAACCTGAATATTAACATCTGCTCCTTTTTCTATTAAATATTTGACATTTTCTATATCGCCTTGTTTGACCGCTGATATTAACTTTGTACTGTTTTTAAAATTATTTAAACAACCTACCAAAAATGTGATCGATAATATAATAGCAATATTGGTAAGTATCACCTTGTATTTTTTGTTCATATTATATCATTCCCCCTATATAATCGCCTTTGGTTATCTTGAAAATTCTGCGAACGCAATTTTTAATATACCATCACCGTTTTTAAACCTAAATTACTATTTGCCAAATGAACAAGTCCCTCAGAATATTTATAACAACCACTCCCCTTCCATGTACAATGCCCTCTGCATTACACCAAAACGGGTACAGATACCATTTCCCAAGGAGAATATCTGCAATTTTCGCCGCAGTTCTATTATAATTGTCATGATCATTTCAGTTTTTTAGATAATATTTTTTGTATAAGGAATCTATTATATATCCCTCCTTATAACTTGCATCATCACGAACATCACCCGTAATCCAAAATGTTTTCCCTTCCCCATGCCACAGACCCTTTTCCCAATTACCTTCATACAATTTATAGGGTTTATCCTCCAAATAATTATAACCATAAGCTATTCCGAAACCTTCGATTTCCCAGGTGCCGTCTGTATTAGTAACGTCGCCCTCATATATGAGTAAATCATCTTTATCAAAAAATTTAACTTCACTATTTTTTTGTCTGTCCCCTGTACTTGAATGTAACAGATATCCTTCAATTATTTCGGGTTCATAACCCCCCTCGATTAGGTCATTCCTTTGGACAAATAGCTTAATATCTTCCTTAGGTCGGCCGTCAAAGAAATCCCCTGAATAAATTACTTTTTTGCCTTCTAAATCATATTCTTTTCCCTTTATTAAATTTCCGTTCCTAAATATTCCATCGTATTTTAGATTCCCAAACATGATGATTTTTCCTTTTCCATCTATAATACCATTGTCAAAACTTCCATCATAAAACGTATCCTCACCCAATCTTAATTTTCCTCTTCCATGATACCTACCATCTTTCCAATTGCCTTCATATATCAAATTACCATCATTATCATAATATTTACCTATGCCATTTTCTAAATTATTCTTCCAGCCTCCCTTGTACTTCACCCTTCCGTCTTGATATTTTAAGGTATAAACGGTACTGCAGCTGTTTAATAAAATACTGACAAGTATTAAAACAAATACTGATGTTGTTTTTTTATCAAATTTATACATGATTGCCCCCCTTCAATTTTCCCTGCGTATTGTATGTGCTATGTCTAATTCATTCCAGTGACTTTCCACCAATATAATTTTTTTGTTTCAAGTCCCATAAACTCATCGTCATCTAATCTTTCCATATAGTCCCAATAAGTATTTTGTATAGCACTTTGTGTCTATTAAAAAATACTTTCAATGCCCTTAATTCTTCTAATCTCCCTAACCACCATTTCCGGAATCATTGACTCAAATATTAGATCCCTTTTACTACCATTGTCATCGCAACTTATAACAATATAGTTCTTGACAGTGTTTTTATCAGTTTTCATAGCAAATGCCAATGCACCAAACACTATCATTCTCCCTAAACCCACTTCCCGGGTAATTTGGCTCTCCGATTTTATTTCTGCATTGGTAATCATATCTATGGGGATAATTTTATTGCTATTAAAAACCGAACCGCCTATAATTATTTCTATTTCATTTTCCTTTATTCCAATATCTGCTTTTTCTCCGCCTTTAACATCTGAAAAACCTCCAATATATTTTGCCGAAATGTCTCTAAATACAATACCTCTTCTTTCGTTTTCTTCCCTATTTTTTGCAGTTTCATGTAAAAGAAATACTATTGCAATTATAATCCCTATTATAACCCACATGCTCCATTCCCCCTGTTCCTTCCCCTATGTTTTGCTTTTATAAACCTATATTTAATTATCTTGGTAACATTTTATTTGTATCTGTTGCAAATTTCATTAAATTGAAAAACATCCCCGCCGATTCTTCAATATCCCCCCTGGCTATGCTCCCGCACGATGCATTACAGTTTTAAAATGTGGAACCACAGGAATAGATTATTTATACCATTTGATACCGGCTATTATATCTCCTCGCAGCTGTATATGCTGTTTTATAACTTCATTATAAACGTGAACAGTGATATATTGTCTATCTGTACAATTTTTAGTAGACCATTAATAAAAGAGTCGATCAGGGTTAAATTGTTCAGATTCGACTGGCCTCAGGTGTTGAAAGGACGTTTATAATCTGAATTTCTATTTTAATCCGATGAACCCCTCTTCATAAAACCTTCAATAAAATCTGTCCCGGCATATCCAATTGTAACTAAGGTTAACAGTGTCTGTTTATCTATTACTTCCCTGTTATCTAATAGTGTAGCTGCACCAAAAGCCCCGGCAACCCCGCCTATCATAAGGGTGGTAATTAATAACCTCCCCTTAAACCAATTCCCGGAACCCCTATCATACTGCTTTTTCATCCCCACAACAGACCTGGCACCTTGTCCCACCATACCCAGTATAATACCAAGAATTATAAATTCAAGAATATCCATTGTCCAATCCCCCTTTTCCACTTTTTTTCCCAATCTTTCAATGCTTTTTATGCTTTGTCGCTAACCATCATTTTTAATGTTCCACCTGAACCTGTTTGAATACTGGTCACAATTATTGCCAAACCGATGGATACATAACAAATTACCACACTCACAACAGATTACCCGCAAATACAATATCTCCCCTTATTTGGTTTATGTTTATTAAACACTAGAACAAAATTTTATAACCATGTTCCCCGCAAACGTTTTTATTTTAGTTGGTCTTGTTTTTTAATTACACTATAGGGGACGGTTGAATCACCTGTTCTAATTTATTAAACAGCACTTTTATATATGGGAAAAGGACCTCATCATCGAATTTATACAATTCTCTGATCCCCTCAATAAGAGAAAAGTGGTATTGTACATCTCCTATATCCGAAGCTATTTGAATTTTCTTCCCAATGGCTTTCTTATTTATATAAATATTCACCATTTTCCCGTCACGTAATTTTTCTATTTCTGAGTAAGTCGGTTTCCCTTTATGTTTGCAGTAGTTGTATTTTTGTCTTATTGAAGTCAAACAAAATTTCTCCCAAAATTCAATCACTAAATCGATGCACATCAGGGACGGGTACAACCATGAATTTAAAGGTATCATAGTTCAAGGCCAACAATAAGCACATTGAATATAAATAACTTCCCCGGGTAGGCATCTATTGTTGAACGCTTATTCCGGATCTTCATTATAATTATTTCCGGAACCTGACCCTGCACCCCCCACCCATCCTTACTTCTACGTAAGGTCACTAGGGACAGGTTCCTGTGACCTATTGATTAAACAATATTTCAAATACTAATATGGGTTGAATATTTCCCCAATTTTCTTTTTTAAAATGTCCCTATCCCACAGCACAATATTATTTGATTGTGCCAATTCTAAAGCTGAATCTGTAAAATAATTATTTGTTATTACCATTCCCTTGTTGCAATTATAGTGATTTAAAGATGCAAAAACTTCCTGTACTGCTTTATTTGTTACCTTATTGGAATAGCATTTAGTTTGAATCCCGATCCTAATACCCTTTTTTTCTACAATTATATCCATTCCCTGATCCCCAGAGCCTTTTGTTGTCTCGACCATATAGCCCATTTTTGTAAAAAGCAGGCCAATAAAATATTCAAATTCGTACCCGTCCATTAAATCAACATCGTCTATTGAATATTCCATCCTTTCTTGGACCTGTGCATTTATAAGTTTATTTTCAAATAACTCAAGTTCTAATTCCTCTATTTTCTGCAGCATTTTATCTGTAAGATATATATTGCATTCTACAAAATTTCCATTTATATCCGCTGGGAACATTATCTTCTTCATTAAATAATATGTAAGCAAGCCAACAGGAACAATGTTTTTAGTTGGGATATCCGAACATTTACAATATGCATCAACATATTCATTTAAATCAGTTATTTGCATTTCATCTTTAATATAAATACAATATTCGTTATTCCAATGATTGGACATGAATTCAACAGCCTCTTGTCTAAGAATTCTCCACACGACAGAGGAATGATATTTTTCCGGTATATTAATATATTTGCCCGCTATCTGGACGAGTTTTTTATAACTATCCCCAATAAAGTCCATTATAACATTATAGAAGTTAGTATCTTCATCTAATTTGTTTATAATAATTTCCCTATGTTCTCGGTTACTGTCAAGCATTTGTTTCGCAACAAAACTATTAAATGAAATCAAATATTCAAAAGCAACATAATTATCTCGATCCAGCAAAATATTTAATGGCATTATACAAACACGGGGACGGTTCTCCTGTTTGAATCCTTTTTTAAGCCTTCACTTTATAGATCCTGTGAATGGTGAAGCCGGTAAGCCTTGATAACTGTCTCAAGGAAATCTCCCAATCTTTTTTAGGTATTTTATAATCTCATCCCGGATTTCTTGCTCCATATTTTGAAGTTTAGACAAATCTATATTATATTTATCTAATGCTAAATCCCTCACATCTTTATCTGAAGGTGTCTTTTTCTCTTCATCAATATCTAGGCACCGGCTGTCGGTGATTTCTATGTGAAATTTGCCAAACTCTGCTACCGCTTCTTTTTTATCGGATGAAAACATCTGCAAAGCAAAATTGGTATCCACTATATTACTTGTTTTGTGGTATTCATTATAACTGCTCCATTTATAATCTTCTATATTACTGACTAAACCGGCCTTTACCGGATTCTGATGGATATAGCGTAACACAGTTAAAAAATAGGTATCGTCTTCTACCGGTTCACTTTTGAATCTATCCTGAAATAGGTGTCCACTTCTGTTATATTGCTAATTGTACCAATGGACATAACTGACCCCTATTCGTCTCATAGTGTTTCCGATTTCTTCGTTTCCTTCTTTAATCAATAAATGAAGATGGTTCCCCATCAAGCAATAGGCATATAATTCAAAAGCAATTTCTTTTTTATATCCCCTCAAAGTATCTTTTAAATAATCATTGTCCTCAACAAAAATATTTTGCTGGTTTATTCCCCTTACCATTACATGATATATTCCTGTTGAACTTAGTAATCGCTTTGTCCTTGACAATTCCATCACTCAGGGATATTTTAGCCTGATATCTTAATTATGTCAAACAGGGGAACCGTCCGAGACTGCTAAAAAAGTCCCGCATCGTGTCATTCTGAATGCAACGAAGTGGAATGAAGAATCTCTTATGTATTAAAAATACGAGATTCTTCGCTTCGCTCAGAATGACACCTTCCGGTGGTCCCTATAAAAACAGGACTTTTTCAGTGGTCTCGAACCGTCCCCCTGTTTGTATTTGTACCCCTGTTTGTATGTTTGTAGGAATTCATCTCCACCCTACACTTTGTTTAGGATGGAGTATTCTTCCCCCTATTATAAAAAGACACCCTTTCGGATGTCTTAATATGATTGTATTTTAGAACCCAATTTCATCTACTGCATAGGTTGCCTCCTCATTAGTGAACCCCTCAAATTCCAGCTGCTTTATCAGTCCACTTCTTGAATAATTCATAATGTCTAAATAATCCCTTCCTTTTTTAACTGCCTGCTCTTTCCAGTTGACATTTATTTTGTTTACTGCATATGTGGCATCTTCATTGTCAAAGCCCTCGAATTCTAATTGCTTTATTAGTCCACTTTTAGAATATGCCATAACACTTAAATAATCCTTTGCTTTGCCAACAGCATTTTTCTGCGACAATGTTTCCTTAGGTTTAGGTTCCTCCTCAATTATTTCTTCCGGTTCTTCTGTTTTTTCCGGTTCTTCGTTTTCGCCCTTACTTGCTTCCCAGCTGTCATTTTTACTCTCTTCCCTGTTATCACGTGTAGGTGTATTCGTTTCGGTAATAATCGAGTCTGGCTGTCCCGTGGATATTTCATTATCTACTTCCGGGTCCTCATTGCCCCATAAACTAGTAATAACACCTATTATTACTATCGCGGCTATTCCAAAGAACCACCATTTTTTATAAAACGGCTCTTTTTGTTTTTCTTCCATACCAGTTTTCCCCCTTTTATTATCCCGTTTAATCCAGTTCTTTGTCTTGTTTGTTGTTAAATTTGAAGTTAACCTTTACATGTTCATGTGGTGTTTTATCAATAACATCTTTTACCGGTATAGCTTGATATACGCTCCATTCGTTGTAGGTTCCTACTTCTCTTCCTCCAATATAAGTTGATTTTACTTCGTATCCTTCCACTAACAAAGCATTGATCTCATTTTCAAAAGTTTTTGCTTTTGAATTTTCGATAGTTATCAGGTGTTGTTTCATAAACATACCCCCTTTCCTATAAATGCACACTAGTACAGATTTCCGTAAATTCGTTCCTAAAAGGCAAAGTCTACCACCTTGCTAGAATGCACATCAGGGACGGGTACCACCGTGCATTGTGTTTTTCAGTTTCGGAAGAGTTATCTTCCCCCAGTGAAATATGATAGGGTGACAAATTGGGTACGTCCCCCTTTGATATTTACATAAAAATCTAAAAATTCTTGGGCATTTTTATCATTTCCCCACGTTTTACGTGCTCTTGGTATAATATGTTTTTTGAAACTCTTCCTATCTGATATCTCCTTGATACTGACCAGTTTTTGGTTAAAGGAAACCTTTATAGGTTTATTTGGATCACTGCAGGCATCCAAAGAATTTTGGCATATTTCTCTGGCTAGTGATTCCAATATATTATCCTTGAACGTTTCTATTCGTGCATTATTGACTGATTCTTTTTCTATATCTTTTCCGTATGGAAAATACCATTTTCCCATTTTGTATCCCCCTATGTAAAAAAGGCGGAAAAGACTCATCGGTCTATCCGCCTTGCTGATAGTTACATTTTAACATTGTTTGTCTAAATTGGCAATAATATAGCAACCTGTGACATATTCGTCTATTGTCCCCAATTAATCACCCCAAATAGAAATAGCCTTGTCAGATAAATATTTTGCCCTTTCCTTGATAGTGTCCTCGTCCCAATAAAGGTAATCTAAATAATCCCCTATAGTTTCAATGCCCTCGGCATATTTTTTTAATCCTGCCCTTTTCCCATCTCCCTGTAGTTTTGCTGTCCATTTAGAGTCCCTGATAGAAGCATTGAGTGACTGTGTTATTATTGCCAGGTTTCCTAAGGTCAGTAGCTTGCTGTTTCTCTCTTCCGGTGTATATGGTGGATTGGGCATACCCCAATGGTTTTCCCATTTCTTCGGCATCAAATGTTCCAAGCTATATTTATCAAACCCTAAGAGTTGTGTAGCATGTTTTGAACCGTCCCTAATTTTTGCCTCAATTAAATATATTACACCCTTTGCTTGTTTGTTGATGAGCCCTGACTTGTTGAAACCCTCAACCATCTCTTGTATAGACGGCAGACGGTTTATTTTTTCACTTTGTGTGGCAATATAACTAAGGAACTGTTCCCTCGTTAAAATATTGTTGTAAATCAGCCTTTCCGAAAAAAGTTGATTATAGTTTTTGGTAGTAGATCTTACAACCATTCTCCTCATTATGTAACTCTCAATGGTTCTATATAATTCATTTTTGACATTAATATCATCCTGGTTTTTTTCAACATATAAAACATAAGGAATGAGTGTGCTGGTATCAAGCCCAAATATCAGAAGATTTACTCTCTCTATTCCAAATTGTCGGGGAATAGACTGGTTAACTATTTCCGGGTTGAAAACCTGTCTGAATAGAATTGCATATGCCCTTATCTCATCAACAAGGGCTTGTTTGTCGTTATCATAATATTCTGCAATAAATTTTTTATATGATTCAAACAATTTTTCTACGCGTGAAAATTGTTTTTTGTTTTCCGCTCTAATTTTCAAATTGTCGTCCTGAATTTTTATTTGGAGAAAAGCATGAAAAAACAAATCAATACATGTTCTGCGTATTCTGCCAGCTGTTATTTCTTTATCCCAATACTCCTTAGCTTCTTCATCAAACTCAAAAACGTTTTTCCAATTTAATTCATAGGATTTAATATCATTACGATCAAAGAAAAAATTCTTCAATAATTCTGCTGTGGTAAGTTTTACTCCCAACGAATTTATTGTATCAAATATTTGTTGTTCATCTTCACTTTCTGTCAAATCTATTCCAACAAATTCGATGTTTTCTATCAATCTATAAAAATCAAATCTATCAGGGTTAATATTATCTTTAAAAAATTTATAAGCCCCCACAATATTGTTTTCTCCCGGAATATCCTCCAGAACATCCAATTCCACTATAGTATTAAAACTTTCCAGATCATTATGGTTATGACGCAATGCGATCTCGCCCGTTTTCATAAGCCGGAACCGGTCAAAGGCATTGGATGTCCCATTCATCAAACTCAGTACCTTAAAAAATAAGGTAATGGTGGTTAAACGCTGTTGGCCATCTATCACCGTTCTTATATCTCCACAATCTTGTTCGGCGGAGGTAGAGCGCTGCTTAAGAATTATGGTACCCATAAAAAATGGTTCGGGCTCAAGGGCTAAATTCTCCATATCGTCCAAAAAGCGCTGCCACTGTTCCTCCTCCCAAACATAAGATCGCTGAAAAAAAGGTATTTCTAAAATGCGACTCATATTAAAGATGTCGCTTATTTTTCGGCTGTCCGCATTCAAGGCAATCTCCCCCTTCTCCTTAATCACTGTGCCCATTGCCACAAGGGTTTATTGTTTATATTGTATCAAATAATTACCGGCCTGTACATGTTCCAGCGAGCCTAATAACGGCACCCATTGCAAAAATGCAATAGGGATAAGTATGCGCCTACCTGAATTCCTGTACAAACATACTAACACGGGGACGGTTCTCCTGTTTGGGAAAAACCACGGGGACAGGTACCGTGGTTTTTTTAATTCCATATCGACAGAATAATCATTTTATATCCAGCTAAGGCCCCTGGTTCTTTTACATCAAATACCAGTACCTGCTAACCATATCAAACATATCCACCTGCTCACTGCATTGGCTAATCCCTTTGTTGGACAATTCAACATATCCCGATTTAATATCATATCCTACATAATCTCTCCCGCTATTTAGTGCTGCAATACAAGCAATCTCGCTTTCACACGCAAACACGGGGACGGTTTGCATTGGGTCTCAAAACTGGTTCGTTTTATAAAATCTTAAATGTTTTTTCCGCAGTTTCTGTTTCTGTAATTATGGTTTCCAAGCTACCATCAATTTGTTCCGGACTATAATATTTCATTCTAACAACAGCAAAAGTGTATACTACCCCATCCCTTTCGGCCAATAATGCAGTTTGATAGGAATCTTCACCGTGATATATTAATTTTACAGCCTTGTCCGCACCTAATACAACAGCATTATTTCGTTCCCAACCGTAATAATATTCGTTTATATAATCATCAAAACTGAGATTAAGTGCCAGTAACGAATAATCGGCATGGGCCCTCACATCCATCATATCGTTTTGAAATAATACAGCTCCATCACCATTTTGGCTTTCTGTTATTTCCCCCCAATGTTGTGGATAATCTACGCTAAAACCAAACCTCGCATTTGTGTATTTCATAGTATTACCTTTTTCCGGTACAAACACGGGTACAAACACGGGGACGGTTCCCCTGTTTGAATCCTTTTTTAAACATCCAAACACGAAACACGGAAACACAGGGACGGTCCCCCTGTTTGCTGCCCCTATTTGCTGCCCGATTTGATAATAAATACCACCCACACCCGTGCCTGCTGAAAGCCAGTTATCGCTCGATGGGCTGATATTTTTAAATAGGTAAGAATTTGCCCATCCTACCCACTTTTACCCTTTGGAGTTTCCTTACCTATCCATAGTGGCCATTTGACCATATTAAATTTTTATATTCTCTTCTACCATCCACTATAGCATATATAATAACTGTTTCATTTTCCTCATTTGTTTTATAAAATATAAGATGCTTCTTTATGATTACTCTCCTGCAACCTTGTTTTTTAAAAATAGAATATCCAGGTATATTTCCTGAATGAGGAAATTCTTTTAATTGATTAATAGGTTCTTCTATTTTATCCAAATATTTGTGGTATGTGAATTTGAACATTTTTTAATTTCATATGTTGATACTATACCTTGCTCTGTTATATTGCTAATTATAACATCTTTTTATTAGGACCTTTTTTATCGCTCCAACCAAGACTCCTTGCCCATGTACGGATATCGGCCCTTTCATTCTTATCTTCCCCCTCATAGATTATCCCCAAGAAATCAGCAAATCCACCCAGTCCACCAACGTCATCAAGTACAGGGACACCTTCTTTGTTAATACAAACCGGCCTGTGCCTGCCCAATACAGTATCTTTTGCTTCTTCGAGCTCATATTCACCGACGATATTTTGTTTTAATAAATCTTCACAATCCTTGTATTTAGTAATTCTGACTATCCAATTGTCCCCAAAATCATAATTATAAATAAGTTCCTTGGTTACAGGAAACAATTCTTTCGAGAAAACATCTTCTTCCAGCTCGGATGGAGGTTGGAATAATATCCCCACCAAATCAGACCAGCCCCTGACAGTACTGCCTGTCAATTTGTTATATATATCTTCCGACAAATAAAAACTGCGTAAATATGAATTCTGCTACCCAAATAGTTTTTGAATTGCATAATGGAGGTTATGCAATGGCATATCCGAGGGTATAAGAATATCCCTGGTTATGGACTCACCATCAGATGACTCGCCATATCTCCTTAGCATTCTTTTCTGATGATCTGAAAGGAAATCGTTTTTCAATTCCAGATGAAGACGTACCGTGCAAACACGGGGACGGTTTGGAGTGACCCACCATGCAACAACGTTTTCATTTTGTTTATATACAAAACCCCCTTATTTAATACTGTTTAATCTTTCAAGCCACTTCAATATGCAACCATTCTTGAAGAAATCAAGCAATGCACCATCGCAAAAGCGCTCGGCCCTGACAGCCCCCATAATAAGCGCTAGTACGCACTGTGCATTTAAGTTTGAAACATCGGCCTTTTCCATAGATTTCATAGACCATTTAAGACCGTTATTTTCGAGAATATCTCCATAGCAGTTGAGTTCCATATCTCTATTATTTTCCTCAAAGGTGTAAACATCATCGATGAAATTATGTACTATTTCAGAATAGGCCACAAAAGGCATATGTATTGGATGTTCTAATGTTCCATCATTTTCTTTATCAATAATCCATTCACCAATGCCGTCTGTCTGGATCATCGGTATGTATTTTACTAAAATATCGAATTTATTCATCTTTGTCCCCCTCACCATCATTAATACCAAATAGCATCTAAAACTTATCAAAGTTATATTGGTACTACTGTGAATGACTCCAACCATTTCATGGATAGAGCTTCTTTTTAAAAGAAGGTTGCTAGACCAGCCTTATTCTTTTCGGTACATCCACAAAACCTCTAGTATATAAGGTGTTTAAACCTACAACGTTACTTTTTCTGAGGATATTAAGTGCTGCATTTATATCGGCATTTAATATATTTCCTGCACTTGTTTTGTACAGTCCCCTTCTGATCCTCCTGCCGGAGAATATAGTGTCCTTTGCTATATTATCTTTGTCGAAAAAGGATGCCTGACAAACACGTGACAAACACGGGGACGGTCCCCCTGTTTGAATCCTTTTTCACAAACACGGAGACGGTTTAACTGCTCCATTTGTAATCTTCTGTATTGTTGACTAAACCGGCCTTTACCGGATTCTGATGGATATAGCGTAACACAGTTAAAAAATAGGTATCGTCTTCTACCGGTTCACTTTTGAATCTACCCTGAAATAGATGTCCGCTTCTATCGTATTGCCGGTTATACCGACAGGCATAACCTACCCCTATTCGTCTAATGGTGTTTCCAATTCTCTCATTTCCTTCTTTAATCAATAAATGAAGATGGTTCCCCATCAAACAATAGGCATATAATTCAAAGGCAATTTCTTTTTTATATTCCCCTAGGGTATCTATATATTTTAAATAATCATTGTCTTCAACAAAAATATTTTGCTGATTTATTCCCCTTACCATTACATGATATATCCCTGTTGAACTTAGTAATCGCTTTGTCCGTGGCAATTTTAATCATCTCAAAGATATTGTAATCTTATACCTAAATTATGTCAAACAAGGGATCCGTCCCCTTGTTTGTGTCAAAAAGTATTTTAAAATATTTAAAATGAAAGTTTACACTTTTGTCTGTCGGCGGATATAATATATATGATGGGACGTGAATGACTCCAACCATTTCATG